>Ga0209611_10008284_pt1 | contig 16321 bp, 11 predicted proteins | sample S1TSphgellanicum_3_FD_187693 | JGI IMG/M metagenome (GOLD analysis project Ga0209611, IMG submission 187693) | Host-associated microbial communities from peat moss isolated from Minnesota, USA - S1T2_Fc - Sphagnum magellanicum MG (SPAdes) (version 2) | ecosystem: Host-associated > Plants > Peat...
CACGTCGGAATCGCCGGCGCCCATGCGAATCCGGTGCTTGATCTCATCGGTGATGTGCGGGATGACCTGCACGGTCGCGCCCAGATAGTCGCCGCGCCGCTCCTTCGCGATGACGCGCTCGTAGATTCGCCCCGTGGTGAAATTGCTGTCGCGCCCGGTGGTGGTGCGCACGAAGCGCTCGTAATGCCCGAGGTCCAAGTCTGACTCGGTGCCGTCCGCGGTGACGAACACTTCGCCGTGCTGGAACGGGCTCATGGTGCCGGGATCCACGTTGATGTAGGGGTCGAGCTTGACCATGCTGATTTTGAGGCCGCGGGCCTCTAGGATGGCCCCCAAGGATGCGGAGGCAATGCCTTTACCCAGCGAGGAAACGACACCGCCGGTGACGAATACGAATCGAGTCATGATGAGTCACCGCCGATTAAATGCCCGCGTAGAGTCAAGTGCGGGAGTGCAAACAATGGTAATACGACGGGAATTCAGGTTAGCAGAACACCGCGCCTGCCACAATCCGCTTGGATTAAGTATTAGCTCGGACAACGATGGACTAAACGAGGACGGGCGCTCCCTCCCATTCGATGATCATCCCAGGCCCTTCGGGGCCTGCGCTCCACTCCGCGTCCTGCCACAGGTCGGCAACCGCAATCAGTGCCGCGTCCGCGTACACGAATGGAAGCGCGTCGCGCAGCCACGGCAGCACTCCGTGCGACTGGCAAAGATGCTGCACGCTCTGGGTCTTTGCGTGTGCTCCGGGCTTCAACGTCTCGCCGCCGCTGCGCGCGCGCACGCTCAAGGTTTGCGGCAATCGATGCGTCGCGATGCCGCCGCGTTGCACCACCGCAAAACGCAGCGTGCCTAGACCTGGCCCCAAATCGACTCGCGAGCCGGGCGCAACCTCCCAGCGCCGTGTGCCTTGCAAGCGCGGCGGATCCGCTTCGGTCAGGAACACGCGGTCGCGATAGCGCCGCAACGCGTAATCGCCCCACACCACCGCCGGCAGGTGATCCTCGTCCGCTTCCAGCAACTGCCGCAACGCCTCGTTGAGACGCGCCGTGGAAGGCGGCTCCGCGCCCGCTTCGCGCAGCCAGTAACGCAGGGCATTGATCCTGTCCGCGGCCTCGAGGGCGCGCAGCCGGGGAAGCGACAACGCCGTGCCGTCGCGCAGGCGCGCGAGCTCGGCGCCGGCCGTGCGGTCCAACAGCTCCTGCGCCTCCGCTACATGGCGGGCCGTTCGCGACAGCGCGGCCCCTGCTCCCGGCCAACGGGGCTCGATCAGCGGCCACAGCCGGCGGCGCAGATACACGCGGTCGAAACGCAGATCATCATTCATGGGGTCGGAGGCGGCGGCACTCGCGCTCCCAGTCGCGGCAAGAGCCAGCAATTCATGCTGGGGCACATCGAGCACCGGCCGCAGATGCCAGCCGGCTCCCAAGGGCCGGCACAGCGGCATCGCCGCGAGGCCGCGCAGTCCCGCGCCGCGCAGCGTTTGCAGCAGCAGCGTCTCCGCCTGATCTTCGCGGTGATGCGCGGTCAACAGGCATTCCCCCGCGCGCAAGCTCAGCGCGAGTGCGGCATAGCGCGCGGTGCGCGCGGCGGCTTCGACGGAGACGCCGGCCGGCGTCGGCACCACGACGGGAAGGACGGTCAAGGGAACGCCGAGACGGCGGCACAGTTCGCCGCAAGCCTCACGAAATTCGGCGGCGGCGGCCTGCAGCCCGTGATCGACATGCAGCGCGCGCAGCGGCAAGTCGCGGAGGCCCGACATCGCGGCCAGCAATGCGGCCGAATCGGCGCCGCCGCTCAACCCCACCGCAAAGCCCGTGGCGGCGGCGGGCGTATGCGCCTCGAGCAGCGCACGCAGCGAGGCGGTTGAAAAGCTCATGTTGGGTGCGCGGCGCGCTCAGCCCTCGCGGAACGCACCGAATGCGCGCAGCCGTGCCTGGCGCGCGTCCAGCAATTGCGTCACGGGTTGATTTCGCAGTTCGGCCAGATGCTTGACCATGCTTTGCTTGACGACCTCCGCCATCGACTGCGGATCGCGATGCGCGCCGCCGTGCGGCTCCTTGAGTACTTCGTCGACCAAGCCCAATTTTTTCAGCCTTTCCGCGGTGCCGCCCATGGCATCCGCGGCGATTTCTTTTTTCTCCGTGCTCTTCCACAGGATCGACGCACAGCTCTCCGGAGAAATGACCGAGTAGACGCTGAACTGCAGCATGATGAGGCGGTCGCAAACGCCGATCGCCAGAGCTCCACCCGAACCTCCCTCGCCGATGACCACGCTCAAGACCGGCGCGGCGAGACTCGACATTTCGAACAGATTGCGCGCGATGGCCTCGCTCTGGCCGCGCTCTTCCGAGCCGATGCCGGGGTACGCGCCCGGCGTGTCGATCAGCGTGACCACCGGGATGCGAAACCGCTCGGCCATCTTCATCAGCCGCAGCGCCTTGCGATAGCCTTCGGGTTTGGGCATTCCATAATTGCGCCGCACGCGCTCCTTGGTGTCGCGGCCTTTCTGATGGCCGATCAACATCAGGGGCGTGCCCTCGAGCCGCGCCAGTCCGCCGACGATGGCGAGATCGTCGCTGTACATGCGGTCGCCGTGCAGCTCGTGCCAGTCCGTGAAAATCATGGACACATAGTCGAGCGTATAGGGACGCTGGGGGTGGCGCGCCAGCTGCGTGATCTGCCAGGGCGAGAGGTTGGCGAAAATGCTGTTGGTGAGCGCGCGGCTCTTCGATTGCAGCCGCTTGATCTCATCGGTGATGTTCGCGCTCGAGTCTTGCCCCAGGAACCTGAGCTCCTCGATCTTCGCCTCGAGCTCCGCGATCGGTTGTTCAAACTCCAGAAAATTCATCGCCATGAACTGGTTTCCTCGCCACGAACGTCATTGCGTGGACCATACACCAAATACCAGCCGTCGCGGCCCACGAGGGCGGTGAGTTTATCGAGCAATTCGCGCGACGGCCGCACCGACCAGGCGTCCGCCAAATTGACCCTGCCGCTGTAATCCGCCCGGTTGACCGACACCCCGATGCCGCACGGGCCGCGCAAGTAGGGTTTGATCAGTTGCTCGAAACGATTCATCCCCTGCGGACCGTCAAAATCGGCGGGCCACTTGAGCCACAGACGGCGCGCGAAACGCTCGCGGGCGCGATCGATATCCATCAGCGTCTTCGCCTGCAGGCGCCATGCCTCGATGAAGTCGTCGAAGCGCAGCGTACCGTCCACGATCAGGATGGCGTCCTTGACGATGATGTCGCGATGCTGCTGGTAGATCTCCTCGTACAGGGTGACTTCGAGCCGCGCGCTGCGGTCATCCAAGATCAACGTCACGCGGTTCGGACGGCGGCGGATTTCCAGCACCAGGCCGGCCACCGTGGTGACTTTGCCGGCCGACCAGCTGCGCACCCCATCGATCGGAGCCGCGGGTTTGGGGCCGCCGACATCGGCGAGCCGCGCCACTCCCAATAACTTCAAATCCGGCTCGTAGGGCGTGATGGGATGTCCACTCAGGAAAAGACCCAGCGTTTCGCGCTCTCCGGCCAGCCGCTCGGCGTCGGACCAATCCGCCACGCCGCCCGCGGGTGCCGTGCTCTGCGCGGCGCTCAAGCCGAACAAATCCACCTGGCCGACGCTCATCGCGCGCGAATTCTGTTCCCCCAGGTGCATCGCACGTTCGAGCTCGGCGGTCAGCGTGGCGCGATTCGGTCCGAGCGGGTCCAGGCTGCCGGAACGAATCAGCGCATCGAACACGCGCTTGTTGACCCGCTGCAAATCGATGCGCTGGCACAGATCCGGCAGGCTCTTGAAGGGTCCGCGGGCGCTGCGCTCTTCGATGATGGCCTCGACCGCGGAGGCGCCGACGCCCTTGATGGCGCCCATCCCGTAACGAATGCTCATCGGGCCCGAGACCTTGAACGCGTACGCCGATTCGTTCACGTCGGGCGGCTGCACGGTCAGATTCATGTCGGCGCATTCATCGATCAGCGTCACCACCTTGTCGGTCTTGTCCATGTCCGAGGACAGCACCGCCGCCATGAACGCGGCCGGATGATGCGCTTTGAGCCACGCCGTCTGATAAGACAGCACCGCGTAGGCCGCGGAGTGGGATTTGTTGAAGCCGTAGCCCGCGAATTTTTCCATCAAGTCGAAAATCCGCGTGGCCTGCGGCTCGGGGACTCCCCGCGCCACCGCACCGCTCACGAAGATCGAGCGCTGCTTGGCCATCTCCTCCGGCTTCTTCTTGCCCATGGCGCGGCGCAGAAGATCCGCGCCGCCCAGGGTGTAGCCGGCCAGGATCTGCGCGATCTGCATGACCTGTTCCTGGTAGAGGATCACGCCGTAAGTCGCCTCGAGCGCGGGCTTCAAGTCCGGGTGCAGGTAATCGATGGTGGCGCCGCTGGTGTCGTGCTTGCGCGCGATGAAATCCTCGACCATGCCCGATTGCAGCGGTCCGGGCCGGAACAGCGCCACCAACGCCACGATGTCGCCGAAGCGGTCAGGCTGCAGGCGGCGGATCAGATCCTTGATTCCCCGCGACTCGAGTTGGAACACGGCGGTGGTCTTCGCGCTCTTGAGGAGCTGATAAGTGAGCGCATCGTCCATGGGCAGTGCGCTCATGACCAGCGGCGCCTCGCCCGAGCGCGCCCGCAAGGCATTGATGTCGCGCACCGCCCAGTCGATGATGGTCAAGGTCCGCAGCCCGAGGAAATCGAACTTCACCAGCCCGGCGGCTTCGACGTCGTCCTTGTCGAACTGCGTCACCGGCGTGGAGCTGCCCTCTTCGCAGTAGAGCGGCGTGAAATCGGTCAACACCGACGGCGCGATGACCACCCCGCCCGCATGCGTGCCGGCGTTGCGCGCGAGACCCTCGAGCGTGCGCGCGAGATCGATGAGTTCCCGGATCTCGGCATCGCCGTCATACAGACGCTTGAACTCCTCTTCCTGTTCGAGCGCCTTGTCGAGCGTGATGCCGATCTCGAACGGAATCAGCTTGGCGATCTTGTCGACGTAGCCGTAGTTGTGGCCGAGCACCCGGCCGACGTCCCGCACCACCGCCTTCGCCGCGAGCGTTCCGTAAGTGATGATCTGCGACACGCGCTCGCGGCCGTATTTATTGGCGACATACTCGATGACCCGGTCGCGGCCCTCCATGCAGAAGTCGACGTCGAAATCCGGCATGGACACGCGCTCCGGATTCAAGAAGCGCTCGAACAACAGATCATGTTCGATCGGATCCAAGTCGGTGATGCCGAGCACATACGCAACCAACGACCCGGCGCCGGAGCCGCGGCCCGGCCCGACCGGCACGCCGTTGTCGCGCGCCCACTTGATGAAATCAGCGACGATCAAGAAGTAACCGGCGAATCCCATGGAGCAGATGACGCCGAGCTCGAGGTCGAGCCGTGCTTGGTAGGCGGCGCGAGGATCGTTGTGCGCGGCGGTGGAAGCCGCGCCCGCGAGCCCCGCCGCGGTGCGCCGCGACGCCTCGAGCCGCTCGCCGAGGCCCCGCGCGGACTCCTCGCGCAGGTAGTCCTCGATGGTGCCTGCCTTGCCGTCGTTTCCTGGGGGCACCGGGTACGCGGGCAGCATGGAGGAGCCCAACCGGATTTCGAGCGAGCAGCGCTTCGCAACCTCGATCGTGTTGTCCAAGAGTTCCGGTGCATCGGCGAACAGCTCCGCCATCTCCGCCGGGGACTTCAAGTACTGTTCTTCGGAGTAGCGCCGCGCACGACTCGGGTCGGTGAGCAGCGCGCCATCGTGAATGCACACCCGCGCTTCGTGCGCCTCGAACTCCGCGCGCGTCAGGAAGCGCACGTCATTGGTCGCCACCGCCGCGACGCCACACTCCTGCGCGAGGTCCATGGCGGCCTCGGAGTAGGCGGCCTCGTCCGCGCGGCCGGTGCGCTGGACCTCCAAATAGAATCGATCGCCGCACAAGTCCTGCCATCGCGCGATGCAGCGCAGCGCCTCATCGTCGCGGCCTCGGGCGATCGCCTGTCCCACGTCGCCCGCCGCGCCGCCCGACAGGACGATCAGGCCGGAGAGCGCCTCCTTCCTGAGCCAGCTGCGTTCGAGCATCGGTGCGCCGCGTTGCTGTCCTTCGAGAAACGAGCGGGTCACCAACTCGGTCAGGTGCCGGTAGCCGACCAGATTCTGGCAGAGCAGAACCACGCGCGACGGCGCTGCACGCTCGCCCGCTTCGCGGATCCACGCATCGACTCCGATGACCGGTTTGACGCCGGCGGTCTGCGCCTCCTTGTAGAACTTCACCATCGCGAACAGATTGCATTGATCGGTGAGCGCCACGGCCGGCATTCCCGCCGCAGCGACGGCCGCCATCAATTCAGGTACCCGGACGATCCCGTCGACCAGGGAATATTCGGTGTGCAGGCGGAGATGCACGAAGGGTCTCATCGCGCGGCCTCCAAGCCTGTGGCTGACGGGTCCTCAGCGCGGTGGCTATGGACCCCACCACCGGCTGTTGGCGATTCAGGATCACCGGGCCGGGGGACCGCGAGCCCAGGGCTGGACTCGCGGACGGGGGCGAAGGATTGCCGATGTAGCGGACACGGGCCATGCAAGGCTAACAGGCGCTGATGATCGGGGGTGCAGTAGCCCTTGTGGCTTGCGAAGTCATATTGAGGATATATTGTATCCATATGATTCATATAGGCATCTCTGGCGGTCTTGGCCAGGATGGAGGCGGCGCTGATGGCGGGGGAGGTGGCGTCGCCGCCGATGATGGCACGCGCGGTCAGTCCCTTGCCGAGGCCGCTTAGATTCGGCAGCCGATTGCCGTCCACCAAGAGGTGATCCGGCAACAGTGCCATCGCCAACACGGCCCGGCGCATCGCCAGAAATGTTGCCTGGAGAATATTCAAGGCATCGATCTCCGCGCGGTCGGCCCAGCCGATGCCGAAACAGAGCGCGTCGCGTCGAATGATCGCGCTCAAGCGCGTTCGCTCCTCGGGTTCGAGCACTTTCGAGTCCGCGACGCCATCGATGCGCCGGCCGCGGCGCAGAATCACCGCCGCGGCGACCACAGGCCCCGCGAGCGGCCCACGACCCGCCTCGTCGATGCCCGCAACTCGTCTCACGGGGTCGGCTCCTCAAGGCTCCCGGGGCGCTTGGAGTTGATCAACGCCATGACGGCGAGCGCCGCACGAGTCCCCGCGTCGCGCTTGAGGTCCGCGTGAATCCGCATAAATTCGCGTTCCAGAGCGCTGCGCCGTTCGGCATCGTCCAGCCACATCAAGAGCTCCGCTCCGATCGACTCGGGGACAATCTGTTCCTGAAAATACTCGCCGACCACGCGCCGATCCGCAAGTAAATTTGGCTGTGCAAAAAACTTCGATTTGACCAGATTCAGGCGGCGCAGCAGCAAGGCGGTCAGCGCGCCCAACCGGTAGACGACCACCATCGGGCGCTTGCACAGCGCGGCCTCCAGGCTCGCGGTACCGGAGGCGACCAATACCACATCGGCCGCGATCAGTGCGGTCTGCGCCTGCCCCTCGAGCAGCCGGATCGCGGGCCGATCGCCGTGGGCAGCGAGCGCCCGCGCAAAGATCTCCCGCGTCGCGACGCTCGCCATCGGCGCGATGAACTCAAGCCCCGGCCGTTGCTCGTCGAGCCAGCGCGCCGTGGCAATGAAATCCGTCGCCAGTCGCGCCACCTCCCCGCGCCGGCTTCCCGGCAGCAAGGCGATCACCTGAGCGTGCGGATCGAGCGCGAGTGCCGCGCGCGCGCCGCGGCGGTCGACCTCCATCGGAATCGCATCGGCGAGCGGGTGCCCGACAAACTCGGCGGGGATGCCATGCGCATCGTAAAAGCGCTTCTCGAACGGCAACAGGCACAGCACCAGGTCCACCGACTCGACTATGCTGCGCGCCCGCCCCTGCCGCCACGCCCACACCTGCGGACTCACGTACTGCACCGTCGGTATGCCGGCCCGGTGCAACCGGCGCGCCAATCGCAGGTTGGTATCCGGCGCATCGATGCCGATGAACACGTCCGGCCGCGCCGCCAGGAACAAATCGCGAATTCGCGCCAGCAACCGCAGCAGCCGCGGCAATTCGCGCACGACCTCGAACAGCCCCATGACCGCGAGCGACTCCGCCGGCTCCCACGCCTCGCATCCCGCCGCCAGCATCTTGGGCCCCGCCACCCCAAAGAACTCCGCACCCGGCGCCAGCCGCCGCAGCGCGTGGATCAAATCCGCGCCCAAGGTGTCGCCCGACGCCTCTCCCGCCACCATCCCGATACGTAAACCGGCCCTCATCACGCCAGAAGGACGTGCACGATTACCGCACGATGCTGCGTTCGCTACGCTTGATGAACTCAACGAACGGCCTGATCTCAGGCTGCGTCACGGCCACCGTCTCGAGCTGTTCCAGGGCGGCCTTCAATTTCAACCCGGAGCGATACAGCAGCCGGTATGCGCGGCGAATGTTCAGGATCTGTTCCGCGGTGAAGCCGCGCCGCTTCAAACCTTCGGAGTTCACGCTATGCGGCTCGGCAGGCTGGCCGACGGCCATCACGTAGGGCGGCACATCGCGGGTCACCGCCGCATTGTTGGCGATGAAGCAGTGCGCACCGACCTTGGTGAACTGATGGACGGCGGACAGGCCGCCCATGATGACCCAGTCGCCGATCTCCACGTGGCCGCCGAGCGTCGCACAATTCGACATGACGATCTTGTCGCCCAATTGGCAGTCGTGTGCGACGTGCGCGTACGCCATCAACAGATTGTCATCGCCGATGCGCGTCACGCCCGCACCGTGGGTGGTGCCGCGGTTCACGGTAACGCATTCACGAAACACATTGCGGTCGCCGATGTCGAGCCGGGTCGGCTCGCCCTGGTATTTCTTGTCCTGCGGCGCATCGCCCAAGGAGGCGAACTGGAAGATCTTGTTGCCCGCGCCGATGCGGGTCGGGCCGTTGATCACCGCGTGCGGACCGACCCAGGTGCCGGGACCGATCTCGACGTCGGCGCCGATGACGCTGAACGGACCGACGTCCACATCGGCGGCGAGTTGCGCCCGCGGGGAGATCACCGCCCGCACATCGATCATCCGGCGTCTCCCTCGCTGTCCGGCGCCGCCTCAGGCGTCGGTGTTGGGGGCGTCGTCTCGGGCGCAGTCCCGGTCCGCCGCGGATTGATCTCGGGAGCCACCATGAGCTCGGCGGACGCGACCTCGGCGCCCTCGACTTCGGCCACGCCGTCGAACTTCCAGATTCCGCGCAAGGCCCGCGTCAGCGTCACCTTGAGGATCAGTTGATCGCCGGGCTCGACGGGCTTGCGGAAGCGCGCCTTGTCGATGCCGACGAAATAAAAGTGCGCGTCGGTGTAGACCGTCACCTTGGCGGTCGTGAAGGCGAGAATCCCAGCGACCTGCGCCAGGGCCTCGACGATCAAGACGCCCGGCATGATCGGCCGGTGCGGGAAATGTCCCGGAAAAAACGGTTCGTTGAACGACACGTTCTTGAGCGCATGCACATGCTTGCCGGGCGCGCACTCGAGCACACGATCCACCAACAAGAACGGATATCGGTGCGGCAACAGCCGCATGATGGCCTGAATATCCATCTTGAAGGTCTCGGTCATTCCTGCTCCTTTGTGTCCGCGCGCCTGAAATGCGCCACCAGGCGCCGCCACTTGCGGCTCTCCTCGATGGGAATTCCACTCGAATAGCTGCCGGGTCGTCTGATCGAGGTGCTGATCATGCTGCAGCCGGTCACCACCACATCGTCCACGATGGTCAGGTGGCCGCCGATGCCGGTGCCGCCGCCGATCATGCAGCGTTGACCGATGGTCGTGCTGCCGGAGATCCCGACGCAGCCCGCGATCGCCGTATGAGCACCGATGACCACGTTGTGGCCCACCTGGATCTGATTGTCGAGTTTGACCCCGTCCTCCACCACCGTATCATCGATGGCGCCCCGATCGATCGTCGTATTCGCACCGATATCCACATCATCGCCGATGCGCACGCCGCCCACTTGCGGCACCTTGACCCAGCTTCCGCCGTGCGGCGCAAAGCCGAAGCCGTCGGCTCCGAGCACCGCGCCGGGATGAAGAATGCAACGCTGTCCGATTTGCACTCCCGAGCATAACGTCACCCGCGCGACAAGGCGCGAGTCGGCGCCGACCCGCACGCCCCGGTGCAGCACGCAACCGGCGCCCACGAACACGCGCTCGCCGATCTCGACATCGTCCTCGATCACGGCGAGCGCTCCGATGCTCGCCGAGGCCGCGATGCGTGCCCCCGCCGACACCACCGCGCTCGGATGAATTCCCGCCTCGGTAACGAGGGGTGGATGCATGAGGGTGGCGATGCGCGCGTAAGCCAGGTAGGGGTTGTCATCGATCAAGGCTGCGACCGGGCAGGCCTCCGCGGCCGCTGGCGCCAACACGACCGCCGTCGCGCGCGTCGACTCGAGTTGCCTGCGATAGCGCGGATTCGCCAGGAAGCTCAAGGAGCCGGAGTCGGCGTGCGAGAGAGTCGCGACGTGCGATACGCGCAAGTCCGGCTCGCCTCGCAGCCCAAGCCCGAAACGCACCGCCAATTCCCCTAGACTGAATTCGCCCGGCACCTGCTCACCATCGGCTAGGAGCCTGTCTGCCTAATGGGCGCCGTCACGAGGGCAGTAGGCGCACAGTAGTCAGACAGGTCCCTTGGGCGCTACTTGCCCGCGGGCTTGGCGGGCGCAGCCGGAGCCGCAGCGGGAGGAGCCTTGGTTTGAGGCGCGCCCGGCGCCGGCGTTGCGGCCGGCAGAGTCGCGGGCCGAGTCGCGAGCACGGCGAGTACGTTGGCCGTGATGTCGAGCGGCGGCTTGGCGAAGAACACGCCGTCGCCGAGCACGAGGTCGAAGCCTTGCGAATTGGCGTAGCCCTGGATCTCGGTCACCAGATAGCGCTGCACCTTGCCGATCTCCTCGTTGCGCCGCGTCGAGGCATCGTCCTGGAATTCTCCGGCCTTGCGCGAGAACTCGCGCTGCTGGTCGCGCAGCGCTTTCTCCGCCTTCTGCCGGTCGGCCTCGGCCATCACCGCGCCCTCTTTCTGCAGTTTCTCATCGCGCGCCTTCAGGTCGTTCTGCATGGTGAGCAGTTCGCGCCGACGCGGGGCAAATTCATTTTCGAGTCCTTGCATCGCCGTCTTGGTCTGCGGCGCGTCTTCCAGAAGTTTCTGGAAGTTGACGTAGCCCATTTTGATTTCCGCGCTTGCCTGGCTGCTCAGCACGAGCCCGCCCAACAACAAGGCCAAAAGCGGAATGCTGCGATTGAAAGTCGACATGTTGATCTTTAAGACCTCGGATAGTGTGCGGTCAAAACGCCTGACCGATGGAAAATTGGAAACGTTCGGTTTCGTCGTTGAATCTCACCGTGTCACCGGGATAGGCGTTCAAAGGTATCCCGTAGGAAAAGCGGAACAGCCCCAGCGGCGCAAGCCACTGCACCGCGAGCCCGGTCGATCTTTTCAGTCTATCATAGGCAAAGTGGTAATTGACCGGGGTTATGTCATCGACCCCCAGGAATTTGACGTTGCTGCCCGTCTGAAATACGTTGCCCATGTCGTAGAACCAACTCACCCGGGCCGCGCTCCTCCATTTTTCGGGGACCGGGAAGATGAGCTCCGCGCGGGTCACTACCCGAAAATTCCCGCCGTAGGGGTTGCCCTCGCCGATATTGTCGCGCGGACCCAAGCGGCTTTCACGATAGCCGCGAACGCTGTCCGGGCCGCCCGCGAAGTAGTTGAGGTATGGCGGCAATGCGGTGGTCTTGCCGAGTGCCGAGGCGTAGTCGATCTGTGCGTTGAACGACATCAGCCATTTCTTCCACACCGGCACGTACTGCAGGAACTGGAAGTTGGTCGCGTAATAGCGCACGTCGCTCAAGGGCAGCGCATAGCGGCCGGACACGCTCACGTGCAGTCCGCGGTCGGCGAACAGCGCGCGATTGCGCGCGTCGTAATTCCAGCCGGCCGTGATCTCATAGGTGTAGAAATCCGTGCCGTACACCGTGTACGGGCTGTCGAGCGAATTGACCACTCCGTCGCCGTTCGTGTCCGTGAGGTCGCGCTGAAACGTGTTGCCGTTCGCCTTGACCCAGTCCACCGCCTGTTGCGCGCTGTAGCCTTGCGATACCACCAGGGTGTTCTTGTTGGCTGAGACGCCCGCGGAGAGATACTGATACTCGGTGATCGGATAGGAGAACTGCTCCGCACCCGTGATCTGCTTGGTCGAGAACGCCGATGAGGCGGCCACGAACTGGGTGATGTCGCGATACGTGACCGAACTGGTGCGCGCCACCCCGTCGATGGTGGTGTAGGGGTCGGTGTGCGAGAACACATAGCTCTTGCTGTACTTGCCGGCGTTGATTTCGAGCGCAATGCGATCGCCGGTCCCCATGAAGTTGCTGTGGACGAAATTGCCGTTCAAACTGAATTTCTGCGATTCGGAATAGCCGATGCCGCCGCCGAATTGTCCCGGCAGACCCTCCTTGATGTTGTAGTCGACGTCCACGAGATCTGCGCTGCCCGCGACGGGCTTGTTCTCGAATTCCACCTTCTCGACGTACGGCAGACGCTGCAGGCGTTCCTTGGAGCGCTCGATGGCCGAATTCGACAGCCATCCGCCCTCGAGCTGACGCATCTCGCGGCGCAGCGTCTCATCGTTGATCGCGGTGGTGTTGTTGAAATTGATGTGCCGCACGTAGACGCGGTTTCCGGGCTCGATGAAAAACGTGATCGACACGGTCTTCTTTTCATTGTCCGGCGTCGGCACCGGATCGATCTTGGCGAATGCGTAGCCGTCGGCGCCGAGCCGGTAGCTCATCAGTTCCTGGGAGCTGGTGACCGCCTTGCGCGAAAAGATGTCGCCGGGATGGATCAACAGCAGCTTGCGCAGCTGCTCCTCGGGAACCACCATGGTGCCGGCGAGCTTGATTTCCGAGACCTTGAACACGTCGCCCTCGTTCACATTCACGGTGATGAACATGTCGTCTTTTTCGGGCGCGATGGTGACCTGCGTCGACTCGATCTGAAAATTGGCGTAGCCGCGGTCCATGTAATACGAGCGCAGTTTCTCGAGGTCCCCGGTCAGGGATTCGCGCGAATACCGATCGTCCTGCTTGTACCAGGACAGCCAATTCGGGGTCTTCAGCTCGAATGTGCCGAGTACGTCCTTTTCCTTGAACTTGGTGTTGCCGACCAGGTTGATCTCTTCGATCTTGGCGCGCTTGCCCTCTTTGATGTCGACGATCACGTCGACCTTGTTGCCGGGCAAATCCGTGATCTTGGTGTCGACGCGTACCGCATATTTGCCGCGGCTGAAATATTGGTCGGTGAGATACTGTTTGACCTCATCGAGCACCGAGCGATCGAAGGTCTTGCCCTGCGCAAGTCCGACGTTGCGCAGACTCTTCTGCAGGTCCTCGGTCTTGATGTCCTTGTTGCCCTTGATTTCGAACTTGGCGATCGACGGACGTTCCACCACCACGACCAGCAGGGTATTGCCGTCGCGGCGCAGTTCCACGTCGCGAAAGAATCCGGTGGCGTACAGGGCACGCATGGCCTCCCCGATGCGCTGACCGTCCAGGTGATCGCCGATATTCACCGGCAAATAGTTGAATACCGTGCCTTCGGAAATTCGCTGCAGACCTTCGACGCGGATATCGCCGACGGTGAACACTTCTTGAGGGACTTGGGCGCGCAGGTTGGACGCCCACGGTTGGATGGATAGCGCGGCCAGGCACGCCACCCTTAAATCAAGCCGCACGCGGCAACGACCGGATGTGATGTCGATTGATCATGATGTCCCGTTAATTGAAATGTCTTGAAATATCGTTATAGAAAGCCAGACTCATCAACACCACCAGCAACGCGATGCCGACTTGCTGGCCGAACAGCTGGGCGCGCTCCGACAGCGGACTTCCCTTGACCGCCTCGACCAGCTGGTACACCACCTGTCCGCCGTCGAGCAGCGGCACGGGCATCAAATTGAGCACCCCCAAGCTCACGCTGATGATGGCGAGGAACGCGAGAAACGCCGTGACGCCGAGGTAGGCGCTGATGCCGGCGAATTCGGCGATGCTGATCGGACCGCTGATGTTCTTCGCCGATACCTGGCCCGTCACGATGCGCCACAACATCTGCACGGTGAGCGAGGACATCTCCCAGGTCTTCGCCACACCGCCCGTCAGCGCATCGATCGGCCCCGAGCGGTGCGTCTCGACCAGACCCGGCGGCCAGGTCCGCGGTCCCTCCTCGAGCGTGATGCCCAGCCGGCCGATGGTCTTGCCCTGCTCCACCACCGCGGGCACCGGCGTGACGATACGCAATCGCTCGCCGCCGCGCTCGATTTCCAGGGAGATATCGCGACCCGGCGACGCGTTCACGGTGGCGACGAATTCCGCGCTGTTGACGATGGGTTGGCCGTCGACCGCGAGCAGACGATCGCCGGTACGCAGGCCCGCGCGCGCACCGGCACTGTCGGCGGGAGCCGCATGAATGAGCGTATTGGCATTCCAGGTGGCGAGATCAAAGCCCAATCCCGGCAGCAATTTGCCGGGTTCGGTGAGGGAGCGCCGGTCCTCGTTCACCCGCAGCGTCACCGACCGCTCGCCGCCGTCGCGCCGCACTTTGAGCGGAATGACCCCCTCATCGTTGAATTCGCGGATCAGGGCGATCTGCAGTTCCTCGGTATCCTCGACGCTGCGATCCCCCACGCGCACGATGGTGTCGCCGCGCTGCAAGCCGGCGACGGCGGCGGGACTGTCGAGACGCACTTGACCGACCACCGGCTTGACGATTTCGGTGCCGACCATCGCGAGAATCGCGTACAGGAGCGAGGCGAACAGCAGGTTCATGGCGGGGCCGGCCAAGAGCACCGCGACCCGCTGCAGCACGGGGCGGCGCGTGAAGGAGCGATGCAATTCCTCGGCCGCGACTTCGCCCTCGCGCTCATCCAGCAATTTGACGTAGCCGCCCAAGGGAATGGCCGCCAGGCAATACTCGGTTCGATCCCGGTCCTTGCCGACGCGCATGAATAACGGCTTGCCGAAGCCTATGCTGAAGCGCAAAACCTTGAAGCCGAGCCGCTTCGCGACCCAGTAGTGGCCGAATTCGTGGACCGCGACCAATATCCCGATCGCGACCAGGAATGCGGCGAGAAAAAACAACATCTTCATGCACGTGCTCCAGAGCCAGGCTCTATCAGGGCGGCAGCCAAACGTCGTGCTGCGGCGTCGGCGTCCAAAACATCGCCCAAAGCCTTGACGGGGGACGATTCGAGGCGCTGTAACACTTTGTCAATGACCGTCGCGATGCCGGTAAAGTTCAAGCGCCCGTCAAGAAACGCCTGTACCGCGACCTCGTTGGCGGCATTGAGCACCGTCGGCGCCGTGCCGCCGGCACGCGCCGCGGCCCTCGCGAGGCCGAGACTCGGGAAGCGCGCGTGATCCGGCGGCTCGAAATCGAAGCGCCCGATCTGCGGCAGGCTGAGCGAGTGTACACCGGAAGCAAACCGCTCCGGCCAGGCGAGCGCCTGAGCGATGGGCGTGCGCATATCGGGAGCGCCCAACTGGGCGAGCATCGAGCCGTCGGCGTACTCGACCAAGGAGTGCACGACGCTCTGCGGATGCACGACCACATCGACCTGCGATTCCGGCAGTCCGAACAGCAGCGTCGCTTCGATGACTTCGAGCCCCTTGTTCATCAGCGTCGCGGAGTCCACCGAGATCTTGCGGCCCATTTTCCACTTCGGGTGTGCGCACGCTTCGTCGGGGGTCGCGCGCGCCATGGTGGCGATGTCGCTGCCGCGAAACGGGCCGCCCGAGGCGGTCAGGATCACGCGCAGCACGCCGCGCGCGAACTCACCGGGAAGATAGCCGGCCGGCATGCATTGAAAGATCGCATTGTGTTCGCTGTCGATGGGGATGAGTTCGGCGCCGGCGCGCCGCACTTCGTCCATCAACAACATGCCCGCCATCACGAGGGCCTCCTTGTTGGCGAGCAGCACGCGCTTCGCGGCGCGCACCGCGGCGAGCGTCGAGGCAAGGCCGGCGGCCCCGACAATGGCCGCCATGACGATCTCGACGTCGGCGCCGGTGGCGGCGTGCGCGAGCGCCTCCGTGCCGCTCTCGACGCGCACCGCCGCGCCCAAGTCGGCGAGCGCCGCACGGGCTTTGGCCGCCGCCTGCGGATCGACCAGCACCACGGTCGCCGGTTTGAATGCGCGCGCCTGCTCGACGATGGCTTCCCAGCTGCTGTGAGCGCCCAACACCGCCACCCGAAAGCGCTCCGGATGCAGCGCGATGACC
>Ga0209611_10008286_pt1 | contig 16318 bp, 9 predicted proteins | sample S1TSphgellanicum_3_FD_187693 | JGI IMG/M metagenome (GOLD analysis project Ga0209611, IMG submission 187693) | Host-associated microbial communities from peat moss isolated from Minnesota, USA - S1T2_Fc - Sphagnum magellanicum MG (SPAdes) (version 2) | ecosystem: Host-associated > Plants > Peat...
GGCAACATGCAAAGTGATTGTCCACCGTCCACGTGTAGAGTGGACAATCACTTTCTACATGCATAGGTAGGGGGAGGGATGAGAAAGGCTAGAGGGTGGGGATTGCAATTTTGTTTTGGGTTCTTTTGTTTTCTTTTAAGTTTTGGAGACGAGTCCTTGGTCTCTTTGGACTAAAGATTGAGCTGATCATGAAACCCTGCCAAACTAAGGATTTGTCTTTTCTGACGAAGTGCAATTGTTTTAGATATAAAGTCTTCAATCATCTAATATAGCTTTCCAGGTAGTGATTCTCTGCGCATTTGGTGATGCCCCACGCTGCACTTGTCTAGTTGTCAGTTGCCAGATGCACTTTACTTACATAATAGTCCAAGTCACTTGACATCAGATACTGTTTATAGTTTTATACATCAATAAGGCCACCAATATTATTATGCAAATTATAATATATTTATATACTGGAATTGTGACTAGCAACATTTGGCAATTTACTAGTAACTAGACATGACTAATGTTTCTTTTTTGAATTTTGTGATCTAACATCATTAGTGAGTCTCCCAAGAAAGATTTATCATTAATTGGCAACTGGTTCTTCTAAATTAAACTAAAGCTGCCCTCAAATTTTGAAGACTCAATTGAAATGTGACCAAAATTTTCTCCAATTAATATTTTTTTGTCCAAAGGTGGGTGAACTTTTGTATAGGAGAAGGGCATTCCATGAGTTGGGATCTCTGCCCGAGGCCGGCAGGCCGAGGGAACAGGTTGAACATCTCAGAAAGGCCTGTACTCAGGTCCTTTTTGTACGCAAAGCAGAGCTGGGTTTTTTTTCTTTTTAGAAATAGTGAGAGGCTGGCTGGTACTTTCCGCTCGTTGGAAGATCCCAGTGCAGTATGGCTGGTACCTTCCACCTCAGAAAATCCCACTGCTGAAAACAGGTTTCTTCAGGCAGGTAAGGGAGCTGAAAATGCAAAGGAAAAATCCAGGCAGTGCTTTCCGCTTTGGGAATTTTCAAAAAGAGTATTCCAGTTTTTACTTTCTTTTGTTGCCTATTGCAAAAAATTTGCCACAAAAGGAACACTGTATAACTTGACATGCCCATGTTTTAATTTGTGGACAAATGATATGACAATTACAATTCATGAGCAGGGCTTTCTTTTTAAACTTTGTAATATTGAAATTTGGCAAGTCTTTTTCAAAAATTAGCAAAATTAGTCAAATTTACACTACCAAAAAAATAATTTCCCCAATTTTTGGGTCCAAGCATGGCAAGATTTGTCAATAAAAACACTTTGAATCATGATCCAGCAAGGAGCTATTTACTTATTGCAATGTCTCGGCCTTATCAGATGGCCTTTTGATAAATGTGAACCAAGTTGATTTTGCAAGAGAAATGGTTCGGTAAGAGAACTGGCCCCTTTCTTTAGGAACCAGCAACAGTTCAAATGCGAAAACCTTCCTGAAAATGTGGGACCAAATCAACTTTACTTACATCATCAATATTGAGAGTCTCCATGAAAGGCAGAGCCCACAATACACATCAGCCCCTTTCTAATGGCAGAATTTTTCACCAAAAAGTGAAATTAGAAATTGAGAAATATGAAAATGAAGTGATTGTTGGTGTGTCAATCACCAAAATTCTGAGAAAACTAATGAAAATCGCCAGATTTATATACAAAAAGATCACCAGAAAATTCTAAGAAATCACCAGATTTGAGATCCTTTTAATCTCATATTTAGTTTATAGTTTATACCCAAATTTTGCCAAATATTGTCATGGATAATCACAAAATCCACGTTGGCTGCATCACAAAATTGACAAAAGAAACACTGATACACACGCCATCCTAGAACTTGCTTCCCTGGAAAACCCCTCTTGGTCCCCTCTCGGTGGTGTTCACGACATTATTGTCTTGGTGCGAAGAGATGCACATATGATGAGTACTAGCGTCATTGTGTAGAGTAATGCCACGCGAGGCACACGGTGAAGTGCAAACCAGCATTTTTTTTGTTGAAAGAGCCCTGGACTCCCCAGTCCAAGTGGCCATACTTTTTTAAATATTTAAAGGAGGTAACACTCATATGCTGAAAAATGCAGGATATTGGCGATAATTTGTGTGTTGCAAATGAAGGGCAGTAGTTATCAAAGGGAATTTGAAACATGCCAATAATGGCGACAATCAACATTTTAAAAAATACTTAAGGCTATTGTTTAGATTTAGGATGTGATGTTGCTAGCTCCATTGCTTTGTGAGTGAGAAACAGATTGGCTACCATACAATTTTCATTGAAAAAAACTCTCATTGAAAATAAAGTTTCAAACCAAGATGACAAATTTCCATATCCTCAAATGCAAGAGGTTCATTAAGCATACTCAGATGATGGAAACAAAGGGCTTGGGCCAATAAAAAACATGAAGATATTGCCAGGAAGAGCAAAGTCATAAAAGTATGTAAGGTAGCAACTACTCTACTCTAAAAATCTCTACAAAAATGTCATCTAATGCTAGGGCCTAGGATGGGCAAAATCATATAAGTATGCAAAGGCAGCAACTTGGCTATTCTAAAAATGTTAGAAAAGAATGTCAACTATGTAAGAATACTATAACAATCAGTTGCTCCAATCCAAGCATCAAATGTGGCAACATATGAAAAACTCTCTAAAATAAAAAACTTTTGGCTATACATGCCAACAACAAGAGGAAGGTGAGGATCTAAAGTAGCTTGCAGCTTATTCTTAAGAAATGCGAGAGATGAAAAACATTTCTCATCTTCTACACTCCTTAGAACGTGGACTATGGTCATTTTTGCTAGCTTAAGATACTTAGGGAAAGAATGTGTGAAAACCTGAAATGCATCAAATGGCCTCCAAATTCGGGTCAATGGATTCAAATCAAAAGGTGGCTCCATGATAGCCTTAGAGTTGCTTTTCATACACAACTTGAACATCTTTTGCTATGCATCCAACCCCCAATAATCAAGCAATGATGCAACCAATGAACTTGAACCTCCAAACCCCAAAAGTTTTGGCTCATAGTACCAAGCTTTCAGTATTTTTAGATGCTTGGTAGAACTATAATCATAGTTGGATTGTAGTTAGTATTTTGGATATATAATGCCCATGGTATTAGGCAAGGCACATTGAGGGAAGCAGTTGTCCAATTTCTTTATCAATTGAATAACTACAATTCCAAATAAGCAAAGTCAATTAAAAAAAGAAAAGTTACAAACAATAACACACATTGAACACAAACAAGGTAATTACACCCATAAACCAACAAAAAGAAATTTAAAAAAGGAAGTTGCAACATAGATTGAAAGAAAACAAAACCCCAAACTCAAAACACATCAAGGTGAAGGAAAAAAAAAGGTTGGTTAAAAACTTACTTAAATATTTTAACTTCATTTGTGAAATCAAAGTTTGAAAAGAATCCTAAATCATAATTGTCCTGACCTTCAATATTGGGTCATTGTGCATGGCCCAAAGTTTATCACCATTCACAATGAAAGAAAGCTACTCACTTGAATCATTCAAATCTACCACCCACTTCATATGGATGTGGTCATGGCTATAATCTAGCAAACCTTTAAATGCCCAGAATTCATCATTGGAAAATGATGAGTTGCCATCATTGTACAAAGAATAGAGATGCCCCTAACAAACATTTACTACAACCACCAAATCACATATGAATACCCCATGTTGCTATGCAAATCACACAAGAAAATCAGTGTTCTCCAACAAAGGTATGATGTAGCACATTCCTAACATGCAGTAAGGATCAACAAGTAAGGTCAAATTAGCTTGCAAATGCAACCAAACCATCAATTAGAAAATGCAAAAAACATTGCAACAAACAACATATAATGCAGGAAACATATAGAAGTTCAAGGCAAAAAGTTACCTTGGTAGCTTGGTGTTGTTGCTATCCATAGATCTTTTGGCCAAAGGTGGCTTGTATTTTGACAAAATTTTCCTTAGAGGATATAAGAGAAATATCTAGTGGGTTTTCACATTCTTTAGCATTTTAAACCCTTTTGTTTCCATCATGTCAATAAGTTTAATGAACTCAATGTGCCTTTTTGGGCTATGAGCAAAATATGCATGGTAACTCTGTAGTAAATCCTCAATGCTACTAACTATTCCTAGGGTAAACAAAAATGCAAGATTACATCTATGAACCATGCAATGAACACCAATGGAAAAAGGTGCATAGTTTGTGTTTATTTGCTTAGTGACCCCAATTTTAATACCTTGGAATGTACTTACCCCATCAACCCCAAAACGAAATAGTTTTTTAGCTACAATAGTAGAACTTAAACCTCCGCCATTATGTAAGGCCTCCATGATGACAATAGTGAGGTTGTCAATTCCTACTCCATCAACAACTTGTTGAAGAAATATCATCATGGGAAATCTCACCCAATTCTGCAATGCATAAATGTGTATGCAAATTTAGCTCTTGTTATCAACAGTGTTCACCTCATCACATGTCAAAGCCACATAATTAGAAATAGAAACAATCCCCAAAATTTTGTTAATCACTTGACCATCCATGAATTCAGCCATAACCCAACCAAAAGAGCTAGATTAATGCATTTTAAGGTTTTTAGGCACACCAAGGAAAGAATAGAGAGATTTTTTTTTCTCATATTCCACCATAGGATGGCCAATTTCCAAGATTTGAAACAAGGTTGCAAATTAAATTGTGTAGCTCTACATGGTTGTTCTTATTGACTTGCTATAAAACAGTGGTAAATGTTTTGGTAGAAAACAAAGTTTGGTTCTACTTATGCTTACAAGACTTGTTGTACCATTCACCTTTCTTGATGTTGAGCTTTGGCAAATCATTTTATGCTTTCATCATGCCCTCATGTTTCATCAAAGTATCCAACTTGGGAACAAGCGAACAAAGTTTCCTGTCAATTGTGGTGAAGACTTTACATCTCACATTATGAAGCATCCCACCAGTAATTAAAACACCTACAACACAAAGGAGTTTTGTAGCCCAGTCAAGTTGAAATTTCCTTGTGCAATCATATGATTTCTTCAACTTATGAAGTGGACGCACATGCAATAAATTAGGGTTTGACTCTATGTCATGTAAATCACTTGATATGACCATATTTTTAGAGGAGGTAGCTAGAGAGTCAACATGGATGTTACCATTTGAGCTAGGTTGCACAAATGATGCAAACAAATAGACTATTGCATCAAAAGGTGCAATAGTTTGAGGATTTAAAATTGAAAAACAGAAGGACGAGAAAGCCCACTAAGTTTCAATGTAATAGGAGTTGGCAAAGGTGGAATAACATCAATTACAACTAAAAAAGGAGATGTAGCATTTGACAATGTAAGAAATCATAGTTCATTTAAACTTGAATGTGAAGATTATGATGAACCACCACCATTAGAAGGCAAGAGCATTGAAATACATACTAACCAAAGTGGTCACCTCATCACATGTCAAAGCCACATAATTAAAAACTTCAAATTGAATCTCTTGATCAAGTGCAATGTACACAACAAGAAAACACACAAGAAATTGTTGGAATTGAACTAGAAATGAAAGATTTTTTACCTCTTTCAAATGAAAAGTACTTGAACAAAGAAACACGATCTTGCTTGGGGACTCCTGCTTTTCATTTCACACCAACAATCACTCATAATATAAACAATTTTGAGCGCATTCAACAACATTGTAATGTGCAAAATGAAAACCTTGGCTAGCTATTCATAAATGTTCACCCCAAGAATCTAAACCTCAAAGTTTAAGGATATCTATTCCTTAGTAGTAGTACCAAGCTCTAACATAATGCAATAGGTGCTAGTGAAGTGACACACTTTGTGTGAGGCGACAAGGAAGCAATGATCTTTCTTCATAGACATGAAGTTATTACAATGAACAATTGAGTCTCAACAAATTAGATGGCAACACTAAACCTTAAACTCTATTTGACGAATGAGATGAGCCAACTACATTTTACGACAAGGATGGGACAAGATGGCAATATCCTATAACATTGATGTGACATGTTGGTGATATATTATGGTGATGATGGGAGAACATGGCAATGGCAATCGACAATGGATTGAAACATCATGACGACACCATTCATTTCACATAAAGCAACATGGCTCCAATGTTGGATTCCTTTTAGGTTTTCTAGCTATTCATGATTGTTTTCCTTGTTTTTTTAACATATGCATGACACCTTATAAAATTTTATAGTGTTTTTTGGCAAGTTTTCGCCAAAAAAAAGGTTAGTGCAAACCCACTTTTAGTAATGATTTTGATTAATGGCCTTAGGTTGGTGTATGCATTTTGTGGCTCATTTTCAATGGATGTTCCACTCACTAAAAGTTCATATGGTAGTGTTAAATGGCAATCTATTTTGATATCATTAATTTAGTGGGGAATTACATGATGGTTCATGAACTAAAAAGCCCATATGAAGAACAATCATTCTAAAAAAGTATTTAATGTACATTTTAAGAAAATAAAAATTGAAATCCACCCAAAAATGATTATGATATGGACTTATGAAAATATGGTTCATTTTAAGTCACTCAAAAGTCCATGAATTTTTTCTAACAACTTTTTTGCACATATGTTCTTTTTGTTTTAACATATCATATATTGAATTCCTATAATATACCCCAAATAAAATTCATACACAAAAATGCATGTATATAAAGGCACAAACATCAAACCAGTCCATATTTTTCAACTTCAAAAATCCATTATTATATATTTGGTGTGTATATGTTGTAATGTTTTTAATATCTGTCTTTTTTTTCAAGTTAACAATCTAAATATAGCCACAAATTTGGAAAATTATTGTTTATATGTCATGTTGATAACATGTAAATGCGCACCATTTTGCAAAAAACCAAATTGCAATGCAAGAAATGAGCCACCATACCTTACAACCAACCTACCCAACATAACAACTTGCTAAAATTTGTGAAAGAATGGAAGATACCTCCAACAAATAGGAATTATCTCCATAAAACATAATTCCTTGCCATTTATTTGAAGACAAATTTCAATGTAAAACATGCCATCCAAATGCCATTGACAATTCTTTACATCCAATTTTGTAATAAGCTAAAAACACAATCAATTGAACTAGTTAATGTACTTTTGTGGGTTGAAGGAAAAGTATCACAAAATGTATCATTGAATTGTTCAACATGTAATTTGATTGGTTAAAAGATTAAAATTAGTTTGGTTCTTGACTTTCGATGTCATAATTTTTTTAAAAACGTATTAGATATGTAATTAGTTTTAAGGTTAAAGTATGAAATGCAGGTAGGTTGAAATTTATTTTCTAAAATGTCAAATTTATAAAAGTAGACGCAAGTAAAAGCAACATCTACATCAAAATTTTGAAAAATCTAACATTCAAGTATATCATACACTTTGTGAAAACATGTAATTTACAAATGTTCTATTTTATTTTTGAAAATGAATTATGTTTTTAACACATTTACACAATTGTAAAAAAAATATTCTTTATATATATATTTATGATGCAATTGATTTTCAAACTTTAGGTTTACATTCTTATGAAATTAATAGAGGTATGCAACATTTTGTATTATAATAAGAGTTTTTGAATGAAGTTTTCATGCTTGGGTGTAATCATAATAACATGTACCATAGTAAGTGTAACACTTGCTTGGTTTTTTCATGTTTTAAAGTTGTAATTTAATTTGATGTTGAAATTGTCAGATTTGTTATATAGTTTTATTTTTAATATATCATGGGAACATGTGGATTAATTTGAAATTAATCCAATGAATAAAAAATTAACAAAAACACTCATTAAGCATTGTAATGCTTATTTCTAAATAATAAAAGGATTTGTAAATGGATTTCAATTTTTTTGAAAATGACATTTTTTACCAAATTTTTATCATGGACCTTAATAAAATAATATGAAAAAAAATTTAAACTTTTAAAAAGATTTTTTCAAAGATTTTTTCAAAAATATTCCAAGAATATTTTTAAAATATTTCCCCAAAAGCAATCACAAAAGCAGTCAAAAGGCATGCAAGTGTGGCTCGTGTTATCCCATTTACATCCGCTTACATGTCAATGTTACACAATTTATATGTTAAAGATTATTTTTATGTTCCATTTGATTATGTTTTCACTTAATATTGAAATTTTGTTTTTTTTAATTAGTCAAATTTATATACCAAAACACATATATCCAAAAAATTCTAAAAGTATTTTGGAAAAAAAAAAATTCTTGAAAAAAACAAATCATTAATCAAGAGTATTTAGTCAAGTTTGGAATTAGCCTTGAATTCTTGTTGGTTAAATAAAGTTATTGGTTTGGGGAAGAAGAATAACACAAAAGTTAAAAACAAAATCCACACAATTGAAGGTTTGAATGGAAGGAACATCAATTGATAGTTCATGACATTATCTTTGCCAACATTTATTGAGTGACAAGTCTATTCATAATTGGGTACCAAAAAAAGGAAAAAGAATTCCATGACTTTTTTACGGCTACTTTTTACAAATAATATTTACATGAAACAAATTTAAGTAGGAAAATTTTAATAATCCAAGATAGGATAACTCATGTGGTGGTGGTGAGTTTTCACATATGTACACAATGTTTGGTTTACAAACAAAAACACATGAAATACGAAAATGGGCTTTAAAAATCAACTAAACATTTTTTTTACACATTGATTATTTCTAGCACCACATCTGACTTGCATTTAAAGTTTTTAAATTTTAAGCCTAATGAATATAAAAAAATTTCCAAATGATTTAATATAGGAATCATTTCCTTTGTAGCCATTTGTTTCAGAATTTCAAGATTGAGAAATTTTCATATGGTATATTTTTTCATCAAATTGACCTAATGAACATGTGGTTGCATAAAGGGAAAGGTTTTTTATACGAAAAGTTTGAAATAAATTGCATTATTTTATGCATTCCTTTGGCATTCATTTCTAAAAAATTGTAGTATGGTCAAGGACTCAAAAGGACTTTTATACAACATCTAATAAGTATTGGATTTTTTCTAATCTTTTTTTCTCAATACTAAAATTAGAAACACAATAATACATCATAGTTGCAATATATTGATCACCATCAAAATTTTAAATTGTCTTTTGTAGTCCTTTTTCAATTAGACACTCCTTTTTGGAACTTCAACTATGAATGAACCCTTATATCACATTACTCTATGACTTCTATTTTTTGTGCAAGAAAAAGGGATAACATTCCCATGAAATCTATCAAAAATGAATATTTGAAAAATAACCATTGTGAAGTTCAACATAAAAAGAGGATTTAATCATGATTGTCATGGACTCATAAATTGGCACCCAACATTATCACACTTTAAAAATTAGTCACACAAATACAAGTAACAATCACACCTCCTATTCAACCTTTTTTTTTCTAAAAATTGGTGTTAAATTTTTACTTCAATTTGGTCACAAATTAAACCAAACAAACAATTTTGAAATAGTTTCACCGAAATGGCCTTCGGATGTGGATGGAGGTCGCTACTTCATAGTACCCTCATCATCCATCCATTTTGCCACATGCACTATTAACAAAACAACAGTGGGGATCATCCAATTGTTATAAAGTGCTTTAAACCCTAACCCCTTTCACCCCATCATTGTAAAGCTTAGGGTTAAACAATTCATTTTGCACCATGAAGATTTATCCATCACTACCTTTTATTGCAAAAGGTAGAAACCTTTCATCAAAATGTAATTAAGCAACATAACAAGGATTGTTAGAATTGATATTGAACATGGAGAGTTGGGTGAAAACACATTACAATGACCTCTTTTCAAGCCTTTCTGGGTTGAACAATATAGAATATACCTCCCAAAATTTGGTGCATTTAGTTTTGGTGTCTTAGTTTTAGGACTAAGAATTTCACAAAGTTAATGTTTTTTAAATAAATAAATATAATCATTTAAATTCAAGGAACCATGGACATATTTATGGTATACACAATACAACAAAGCCCAATTCAAATTTCAAATTGCTTCAAGTATTTGGTAGGATTAAGCATTGAAATAAGTGTTTGAAATGGAATTTATGCATTGGCCCAACACACAATGTTTGTTGCCTTCCATCACAAAATGATTATTTGTTAAAATTTCAATTTATTACATACTTATGGTCAACACCTTGAAAAAACTCCATTTGTGAAATGAAAATTATTGACTTTTCACATGGTTTAATGTATGTAAAATCACATGTGAAATAGTTACTACAAATTTCATAAAGGTTAAAAATAACTTGAAATGCATTTTTCAGTATTATACCAAGGGTTCATAAACTCTTTTTTTAAAAAATGGTCCATTTTTGACTTTAAACATATCAATTATGTCACCTTGCTCCTTTTCCATTCCTAAACATTGAATTCCTTTTCTTTCATTCCTAGGCCTTGAATGTTATTGCAATTGTGTTGTGTCAATGCATCACCTTCCTCCTCTTTCATGTTTAGACCTTGAATGTTGTAGTTTTCTTTGTCCAATTTTCTTCCAAGGTTGGCAATTTGGTTCCATTCGTGGTTGGGGTACCCCTTTAGGAACCACAAGAATATAATTTTTTTTATTCATTACCTACCACACAAAAAATCTACATAGAACAAAATTCATTGAGAAGAATTGAACATTTCAAAAGAAAATTATTTGTGTGGTGGTGGTGATTTTTCACATATGTATATTGTTGTGCATCAGTATTTTGTTTAAAATTTAAAAATGTAGAATAAGCTTTTATATTCAACTTTTTTTTTGCATGACTTTTTCCTATATATGTGAGCTAGGGTTACAAATTCCAAGCCCCATGGATACCAAACAATCAACCAAATGGCCAATTTTTTTAAAAAGTAGCTCCACAAAAGGGAATTTTGTGGCTTTCAAAATTGTCACATGGTTTATAATTTAATCAAATGCATCCAATGAACATTATTAAATATAGATATAAACATTTTTTTATCCATAAACAAAAGTTGAGGTCAATTGTATTATTTAATACATTTTTTTTGATTATTTAAATAAAACATTGTAGTTAAAACATTTGGCATAATAAACTTATAAGACTCAAAAGGACATCTATACAATATCCAATTTTTTAAAGATATTTTTCTTGGTCAATATGACATAATTTAAATTATAGGCACATAATACTACATTATGATTGTAATGGAGTAAATATTATGTAATCCTTTGATTATTAGACAATCCTTTTGGATACCCCAACCATGAGTGGACCAATTTATGTTTCTACAAACCTTTTAGCCCTCTCTCAAATCTCCAATAATGTCAATTGTGTTTTAAATCATCTTTCAATGTATTCTTCAAGGCTACTTCAATACTTCATTTCAAGTGGAAACCCACACCTTACTAGTTTGTTGTTTCTTGTCTCAAATTTGACCATGATTACCCCTCATGTAATCAAACAAAATCCCCTTTCATAAGAACCTAGTTTACTACTCCTAATTTGGTTGATAATCTAAGCCATCCAAGTTTTATTAATTGTGATGGCCATGCATTTTAACATTAATTAAACACGTTAATCTCTTTCCTTGTATAGATCATGTGTAGGGGGTCATGACCTAGAAGCATAATCCACAAAAAAATTTGTTGAGTTATTTAATTATTAATCTAATCCACTTCACAAGAAACAAAGGATCACTATAATAAAATTGAAAATAAATGATTAAATTTGTAATTCATTTGTAGTTGTAATGGACACATGTGATTAAAAATAGTCTAGTTTTCTTGGACAAGTGCCATGTGAGGTGACTTTCTGTCCCTTTACTCCCGATTTTGTGAGGTGACCATACTTGAAAATACATGCACTATCGGTGAAGGAAAAAAATACAAATGTATTTCTAGATATTATGTTGTGTTTGTAGTTGAAACCAAATAGTTTGCTTCTCATGCATGATTTACAATTCAGAATTGATAGATTTATCTTCCAAGTTTGAACACTCCAAATCCTAAAATTTTATGTTAAATTGTCACCCATTCAAACCAATTCCTAAGGATTCAACACCAAGTTTAACTTGGCTACAGACCACCAGTCACTTAAAATATCACTACTATCGCATATGTTGTCCAAATCAAATTTACCTTAGCTCAATTAGAAAGTTAATTACAAGGCGCATCTACCTACCAAATTGCAGGTTCTGCAGCCAAACTAGTAAGAAGTTATGCTACCAAACCCGAGAGGGTTTTATGAAGGCAGAAGATTAAACTTGACTACAGACCACTAGTCATTAAAAATATCATTCCTATCGCATATGTTGTTCAAACTAAGCTTGCTTTAGCTCATTAGAAAGCTAATTACAAGGCGCATTTCCCTACCAGATTGTAGGCTCTACAACCAAACTAGTAAGAAGTTATGCTACCAAACCCAAGAGGGTTTTTGAAGTTTCTTTAAAATTTCAAGCTTCCAACATTATCCTACTCACTTCTATTCTTTCGAAATACTACCAACCTCCAATCCACTCTCCCTCTTTCCACCATCTTCCAAGACTCATTTTCCTTCTCCTCCCCTTCCCAAGAAAAATCACACAAGAAGAAGACCTTTCGAACTCCTCCTTTCCCAAGTTTTTCATGACCCCTCCTTAAGCTTGTTTTCTTTGTCCAATGGAAGTTGAAAAAATCCTTCCCTCCAATCCATGGCCTCCTCATCCTTGAAGAACCAATGAGAATCGAAAATGATTTTCCCTCCAATGGATTTTAGGATGAGAATTCTTATGCCCAATGAAACTCTAAAAAGGTTCCATCCTCTAATCAAGTAGGATGATAATCCTCGTGACTAATGGAATTGAAGGATTCATTCCTTTCTTTATCTTGGATATCTTGATGAGGTTCTTGAGCTCGATTTTAATCCATTCCATCCATTTGACTTTCACATCCTACTTCTTCATTCTAATTATCTCAAGTAACTAATTACTAGGATAATTTATCGGTAGTAACAAGTAAACATCCTTGAGTTCCTATTTGACTAAATCAATTCAATGGTAGTGGTAACATTCCCACATACCATTTACTTTTTTGATGTCGCCTAATTATTATTTACCATTTACTAATTAATTTTGTATTACATAATAAATTGGAATTAAAATTTCCATCGCGAGAACCCCCACGTACTTCTAAATCCACCATTGAAATTAGGGCTTGACAAATCCATTAGAACTAAGATATCTAGGTTTCCATGAGGTTCCACCGCCACTGCCACACATTACGCCTACCCTAATTTATTAAATAAAAGGCATCGACCCCTTCTGAATGCAAGTACCGAATTGTTCCAACTACCTTTTTGGTTTTTGTTGACGTAGGTGAAGATTCAATCATGGTGAATGATGCTCTTATGCCCTCGACTCCTTTAGTTGCGCTAGTAGAAGAGGAAGAACTTGAAGAATCATCGCTTGACGTGAATGTCTCCCAATTGTCGTGTGACGAAGAACCATTCTAAAGAGTGGTGAACATCGAGTCGACCGTTCAATGTGGGATCGTTGATCATCTCTTAACCTACATGTTTTAACGATCTATTTAGAGTTTGTTCCCGCTCATGGAACTACACCAAAAAGGTTTGAAGAATGTTAATGTGAAAATGATGATGTTGGTTTTCATTATCGAACTTGGGTTTCCAGTGATGGCCATTACGTTGGTTGCGAGGCCCAATCAATCCCCTTTTCATGGGGCATTGAGCCAAATACCTCGTTTGCACAATCCATCGCATTTTGGATTTTTTGCAATTGTGATTTATCCCTTCTAAGTCGTTTACTAAATTGTAATTCACTTGAGGCTATTCAAATGGAAATGTTAGGATCTAAATTTGATTTTTAATCTATTTAGGGCTTAATAGAAGTGAAGATTGAGTAAGGGTGAACTAGGATTACATCAAAGAAATCTTACAAGCACATCATTAATGCCTAAAGATTATTTTAGAAAATTAATTCAATATTGTCATGGCGAAATGTTAGTGTTAACCATGGGTTTGAAAATTGTTCTATCTCTATTGGACTTTCCATTGACACCTCTTCAACTACTTCATGAATTTCAACATCCTTGCTATGCACTAAATACTAAAAAAAAACTAATGTTTTGTTGAGCACCATGAATTTGGTGTCTACTTCCACCCCCAACCCTCTAAAGATCTTTCATCCCTAATTATGCAACCAAGGTCTTAAAACTGTGGTTATTAGTTTTTTTTTGTTGAAGAAAGGAACTAACCCAACACCGTACTCACCACCATCGTAATTCGGAAAAAAAAAACAACCCTCCCACGCTACCATGTGCATTCATCATTCCTTATTCTATGAAGTTGTTAAAAACCCTTAATAACCTTACCACATTTGAATATCCTTGATGCAACTCTTAAAATTTAAGACTACTGCACACAATTGTGTCAGTATGGCTCACATGCCATGAGATAATTACTTGCAAAAAACATGACATAGCCATGAAATTGAAAGTGTGATCATAAACCTTACGATTAAAACATAATTTTTCATCCGTTGTCATGGACAATATTTAATATGATATCAAACCCCAATTTGTAACTACATTTGCAATACATTTGGGGTAATCGCATGCTACCAAATGTCTATTAATGGGTGGTTAGGATTTAACCACGTGGCAATTTAAAGAGCCAATGGCCATAAAACATATGACAATTTTCCACCTATTCAAGAAATATATATAATAACTAAAATAATTATATATTATAATTAATAATAATTAATAATAATTTATCCTAGGCTAAATTATAATAGGCAACCTATTTTAAACTAAACTAAGGTAAAATAAGCTATTTAACATAGGTTAAGTTAATAAGTAGGATCCTATTTATTTTGTTGGGGACAAGCTTTTTTTATTGGCTCATCCCTAATAGTACATGCATTATGTTTGTAGTGCATACATGAATCTAGTCCATTTTTTCAATTAATTATATACTTTCCAAGTTTAGAGTTGTAAACAAAGGATGTGAGATAAATTATAATGAAAGGGAAACACTACAACATTATCACATCTTTTATCCCATATAAAAACACCATCATGTATCCACACAATAAAATATTTACTATTTTCATTAACTATTTACTACCTATCTTACTTACAACTTACCACCTATCCTACTTACTATGTACTACCTAGGCTACATACTTACTATCTACTACCTAGCCCACCTAACAAATTAATTACCTAGCCTACATTTAATAAATTAATTATACGACCAAATTAATCAATTAATACATAAACACAGTGACATATCCACAAAATAAAATACTTATTGCTTAGCTTATAACCTAACTACCTAATACCTATTAGTACCTACCCTACTTATTACATATTATTTAGGTTACATACCTACTATCTACTACCTAGCCTAGTTAATAAATTAATTACCTAACCTACATTTAATAAATTAATTGTCTAGCATAATTAAAAGGGGTAGAAATTTTTAGACTAGTTAGTGCCATAGGCATCCTAGTAAATAATAATTACTAGTGGTCTAGACTTACCATCCCATACCAAAGGGGTGAAGCTAGTGGGATTAAGTGATTTATGTTATTGAATGATTAGATGTAATACAATTAATCATCTAAAAGATTTATAAGAAAGAATTACAATTAGGACCATTTTTTCATGGGGTCAATGTGGGCCTTGTGTGGCTTTGTGGAAAAGGAGGATTTGAAGAGGATTTGGAGGATTTCTATGGCATTCAATAAGCTTGTAGTTTGGAGTTGGAATAAAGAACTTTTTTGGAGAAGTGTGTGGTGTAACACTAGAGAGGATGGAATAGTTGGAAATGTATTTGTACTTGTGTGTTATTTTAATGAAAAAATATTGAAGAACTTTCATGTGTTTTGTGTGAATTTATTTATTAGGATATGCAAAAAGTAGTATAATTTAAGTGTACATAACAAGTCGCTACATTTTTCATAGTAATTTTGCATTTCTTCTACAAAAAGGAATAAAAATGTATACTAAGTGTTAACCTTTGGACTAAAAAATTACTAAATGCCATAAAAAGGTAACATCCAGTATGTGGCAATATCAAGAGGGAAAATACTTGAAGGTTGAAGCTTTTTAAATAGGTGGGATTGTTGCAAATGATAAGTAATAGCCACAAATGAGTGTAGTGGCTACAAAAAGTAAGCAACATTGGGAAGTTGTTCCGGGGTACTACAAACAATAGGCAATGTCACCAAAGAGTTTGTAGGTGCTTTTAAGGTGAGATAGTAGCTATGGAAGGCTTGTACACCCACTAAGGCAATATTTAGAGGCATTGAAAGTACTATAAAAC
>Ga0209611_10008287_pt1 | contig 16317 bp, 12 predicted proteins | sample S1TSphgellanicum_3_FD_187693 | JGI IMG/M metagenome (GOLD analysis project Ga0209611, IMG submission 187693) | Host-associated microbial communities from peat moss isolated from Minnesota, USA - S1T2_Fc - Sphagnum magellanicum MG (SPAdes) (version 2) | ecosystem: Host-associated > Plants > Peat...
CGCGTCGGCGGCCGGCAACGGCTGCCGCTCAACGTGCGCTGGATCAGCTCCGCGCAGGACGGCCTCGAAGCGCGCGCCTCGCCCGAGCCGTTTCGCCGCGACCTGCTGGCGCAGTTGAACGTGATCACCTTGCGGGTGCCGAGCCTGCGCGATTACGCCGAGGATGTGCCCGACCTGCTGCGCTACTACGTCGACCGGCTGGTCGACGATCAGCATCTGCCGCTGCGCCGCTTCAGCGTGGCCGCGCAGAACCGGCTGCGCAACTATCCCTGGCCGGGCAATGTCGGGGAGCTCAAGAATCTAGTGCAGCGGGTGCTGATCTTGGGCGCGGGCGAAGAGATCCGGCTCGAGGAGGTCGAGCGCGAACTGCTCGTGAAGCTCGCCGTGGACGAGCCGCTGGTGAAACAGGATTTGCTCGCGTTGCCGCTGCGCGAGGCGCGCGAACAGTTCGAACGCGCGTATTTACAGCAGCAGCTGCTGCTCTGCAACGGCAAGGTCGGCCAGCTCGCGAAACGGGTCGGGATGGAGCGCACGCATCTCTACCGCAAGCTGCGCGCGCTCGGCGTCGATTTCCGGCAGCTCGGCGAGGACTGACGGCGCCCGGCGCCGGCGACTCCTTTCAATCGCCGACGCGGATCACCAGCACGTCGACATCGGCCTTGCGCAATATCTGCCGCATACGGTTCAGATCGTCCAGATTGGAGATCGGGCCGATCCTGATCCGATGCCAGGTATCGTTGTCCACCGACACCTTTTGCACCTTGGATTCGACGCCTTGCAGGGCAAGCTGCGCGCGCACGCGATCCGCGTCGGCGAAGTTCTTGTACGAACCGGCTTGCAGCACATAGGTTCCGCGGCGCGTCTCGGGGACCGACTTCGTGTCCGGCCGCACGTCTTTTTCCTTCTCCGGCACCACCACTTCGAATTTCGGCAGCTGGTCGTAGAAGTCATAGGACTTGCCCGGCTCGTCCGCGCCCGTGTCGCCGGATTCAGCATCGGGCGGCTCGTTGCCGCGGAATTTTTTCTTCTCCGGCTTGCCGGCTCGGGCGATCGCCGCATCGGGACGGTGGTCTTTGATGTATACGAGGCCGGCGACACCGAGGCCCACGGCCAATCCGCATACCGCACCGGTCCACCCGGAGAAGCCGCCGCCCTTGGCGCGCTTGGGTTTATAGTCGCGCGCCATCCAGTCGAGGCTACATCGTGTCGGGCGCGGACACGCCGAGGAGCGCCAGGCCGTTCGCGATCACGGTCCGGGTGGCGAGCGCGAGATCGAGGCGCGCATCGCGCAAGGCGGCGTCCTCCACGATGAACTGATGCGCGCTGTAATAGGTGTGAAAATCATTCGCCAGATCGCGCAGGTAATAAACCAGCGTGTGCGGCGCGCGCTGCGCCGCGGCCTGGCGCAGCGTGTCGGGATAGAGGCAGATGCGCTTGATCAGCACCAATTCCTGCGGTTCGACCAGTTTGCCCAAGGACGCAAGGCCGCGCGCAGCATCATTCTCGAGTCCGCGCTCGTGCAGTTGCCGCATCACGCTCGCGACCCGTGCATGCGCGTACTGGATGTAGTAGACCGGGTTGTCGTTCGATCGGGCGGTGGCGAGCTCCAAATCGAAGTCCAGGTGCTGATCGTTGCTGCGCATGACATAGAACAGCCGGGCCGCGTCGTTGCCCACCTCGTTGCGCAAATCCCGCAACGTCACGAACTCCCCCGAGCGGGTCGACATCTGGGCCTTTTCACCGCCGCGGAAGAGCGACACGAATTGCACCAGGCGCACTTCGAAACAATCGACGGGGCCGCCCAAGGCCTGCAGGCCCGCGCGCAGGCGCGTGATATAGCCGTGGTGATCGGCGCCCCAGATGTAGAGCAGATGCTCGAAGCCGCGTTCACGCTTGTTCATGACGTACGCGATGTCCGACGCGAAGTAGGTCTTGACGCCGTTCTCGCGCACCATCACGCGATCCTTCTCATCGCCGTAGTCCGTGCTCTTGAACCACCAAGCGCCGTCCTTGAGGTACGCGTGCCCGGCCTGCTTCAAGGCCTCGATCGCCCGATCGACCGCGCCGCTGTCCGCGAGCGAGCGTTCCGAGAACCAGCAATCGAAACGCACGCCGAACTCCGCCAGGTCCTCGCGAATGTCGCCGAGTATCCCGTCGAGCGCGAGCCTCAGCACGCGGCGGAACGCGTCGTCGCCGATCAAGTGCCGCGCGCGGACGATGAGCGCATCGATGTGGACATCCTTGTCCCCGCCTTGCGGCTCGTCCGGCGGCAAATCCTTGAACAGATCCGCCGCGGCATGGCGCAGAGCCTTGCCCTCCGCGTTGAGGAGCTGCGCGGCGATCGCCACGATGTAGTCGCCGCGGTAGCCGTTGGCCGGGAAGGTGAAGCTTTCGCCGCACTGTTCCAGATAACGCAGCCAGGTGCTGACGGCGAGGATTTCCATCTGTCGGCCGGCATCGTTGATGTAGTACTCGCGCGAGACCCGGTAGCCGACTGCCTCGAGCAGATTGGCGACGCTCGCGCCGAAGGCGGCATGGCGGCCGTGGCCCACGTGCAGCGGGCCGGTCGGGTTCGCTGACACGAATTCCACCTGCACGGTTCGGCCGCCGCCGATCTGCGAGCGGCCATACGCGCCGGCCTCGGCGAGCACGCGGCCGATCTCGGCGTGATAGACATCTTCTTTGAGAAAAAAGTTGATGAAGCCTGCGCCGGCGATCTCGACCTTGGCGACCGCGGGGTCCGGCGGCAGCGAGCGCACCAGGGCCTCGGCGACTTTGCGCGGATTTTGGCGGGTCGCCTTGGCGAGCCGCATGGCGAGATTGGAGGCGAAATCACCGTGCTGGGAATCGCGCGTATTCTCCACTTCGACGCCGACATCGCGCGCCGCGACCGGCACGAGTTCCTCCGGCAGCGCGCCGAGCGCCTGCTTCAAGAGCGATTCGATCAAGGTTTTCAAGTCAAACGACCTGTGGATTACAAAGGGTCGGCAGTTTACCGCAAACCAGGAGCCTGTCTGGCCGGCTGCCGGTCAGTCCACCTCGAGCGGATCCACATCGATCGACCAGCGCAGCCCGGTGGGGGCGGGGAGCGTCTCCACCCGCGCCAGCCAACGGTCGAGAAAGCGTTGCAGGGTGGATCTCGAGCCGGTCTCGATCAAGAGGTGCGCGCGGAAGTGATCGGCGCGCCGCGCCATCAGGGCGCTCGCGGGGCCGAGCACCTTGACGGCGTGCCCGTTGGCGTGTCCGTCGAGCGCCCGGCCCGACGCTTGCGCCGCGCGCAGAAACGCCTCCAATCCGGCGGAGTCCTTGGCCTCCGCGCGCAGGATGGCGAGCCGTGAGTAGGGCGGCCAACCGGCCTCGCGGCGCTCCTCCAAGGCGCTGATCGCAAAGGCCTCGTAGCCGTCGGTGACGAGTCGCTGCAGCAGCGGATGTTCCGGGAACTCGGTTTGGATCAGCACTTCGCCCGCGAGCCGGCCGCGCCCGGCCCGGCCGGCCACCTGGGTGATGGTCTGCGCGAGCCGCTCGGCGGCGCGAAAATCGCTGGCGAACAGGCCCTGATCGGCATCCAATATCACGACCAGACTCACCTGCGGAAAATGATGACCCTTGGTGAGCATCTGGGTGCCGACCAGAATCCGCGCCTCGCCGCTGTGCACACGTTCGAGCACACTGTGAATCGCCCCGCGCGCGGCGGCCGTGTCGCGGTCCAGGCGCGCGAGCGGCGCGTGCGGAAACAAACGCGCCAAGGTTTCCTCCACCCGCTCGGTGCCCTGGCCCACGGGCCAAAGCGGCTGGGCGCAACTGCCGCAGGTCGCGGGCACGGGTTCATGCGCACCGCAGTGGTGGCAGCGCAGCTGCCCTGCGCGCCGGTGCAGGGTCATGCGCGCATCGCAGTGCGCACACGGCGCCACCCAGCCGCAGGCATTGCAGAACAGGCAGGGCGCATAACCGCGCCGATTCAGGAACACGATCACCTGGCCGCCGGCCGCCAGGTGCCGCTCGATCGCCTGCATCGCCGGCGTCGACACGCCTTGCTCGCTCGGAGCTTTGCGCAAATCCACGAGCACCATGCGCGGCGCCGTGGCCGCGCCCGGCCGCAGCGGCAGGAGATGCCGCACATAGCGTCCGCTCGCCGCGTTTTCCAGAGTTTCGAGCGACGGTGTCGCGGAGCCGAGCACGATCGGCACGCGCGCACGCTGCGCGCGCACCACCGCGAGGTCGCGCGCCGAATAGCGAAAACCGTCCTGCTGCTTGTACGAGGCATCGTGTTCCTCATCGACCACGATGAGCGCGAGCTTGGGCAGCGAGGTGAACACCGCCGAGCGGGTGCCGATCACGATGCGCGCGTCGCCGCGATGCGCGGCGCGCCAGGTATCGCGGCGCTGCTTCTGCCCGAGCCCCGAATGGACCGCGGCTACCCCTGCGCTGAAGCGGTCCTCGAAGCGGCTGATGAGCTGGGGTGTCAAGGCGATTTCAGGTACGAGCACCAAGGCCTGACCGCCGTCCGCCAGCGCGGCGGCGATGACCCGCAGGTACACCTCGGTCTTGCCGCTGCCGGTGACGCCTTGCAGCAGATGCACGGCGAAGCTCGACAAGGTGCCCACAATGGCCTCGACGCTCTGCGCCTGGCCGGCGTTGAGCTCGACGTCGCTCGGCCGGACAACCAGCGGCGGCGGATCTGCCGCGACGGCGACGGTGACGTCGGCAGCGGCGGGGGCTGCGGCGGTAACGGCGGCCGTGGTGGCGGCTGCGGCGCGGGCGGCCTGGGCCGCCGCCCGCTTGGAGAGCTTCGCCTTCACCGCCTTCGCCTGGGTCGGCTGGCCCGCGCGCAGGCTGGCCGGCAACGCTGCGGCGAACACCTCGCCCGGGGGTTGGTGGTAGTAGTCGGCGGCCCAGCGCAACAGGTCGAAGGTGACCGGGTCGAAGACCGGCGATGCGTCCAGGATCTCGAGCGCCGACTTGAGCTTGGCCGGGTCGACCCTGGACTGCGCCACGATCCCGACCAAGATTCCGATCAGCCGTCTTCGGCCGAAGGGCACGCGAACCCGCACGCCCAGCGGCGGAACGCGCTCCGTCGGGGGATCCTTGAGCCCCTCGGGCGGCCGATAGTCGAACACGCAGCGCAGCGGAGTATTCAGCGCAATCTGCAATATCAAGGCGGTGCCTTTGTCCACAAAAGTTGTGGATAAGTCTGTTGAGAACCCGGGATCATGGGACCTAAGTGCCCGTTCCGTTTCGGGTCCTGTCAAATTGGCGAAAAAGTGGCCGAAATCGGCGCGAATTATTCAAATTCAATGAGTTACGGGACCCTCTAGATTCCGCTCCGAGATGTCGGTTGAAAAAATTGCAGTGGGTGTCACATTCTTTGTGCGTAAGTCGCTGATCTTGCGCGCACCCGGGCGTCAACCGCGGTCGTGGGTAGGCGTTTATACATGGAATGATAACTCCGCGCTTTGATACGCTGAATCAAGCTTTGATGGTCTGGGATAATCCCACTCCAGCACGTGGGGAAGCTGTTCTGGAGTATTCGCGAGAACTAGAAAGATTCTTGGCCGAGATCGAGCGCCGTGCTTTCCGTATGGCGCAGGTCGCGCTTCGCGACCCCGACGATGCGCTCGATGTGGTGCAAGACGCCATGCTCAAGCTGGCGCGCAACTATGCGTCGCGGCCCGCTGCCGAATGGCGGCCGCTATTTTATCGAATTCTGGAAAATGGCATCCGCGATCTGCAACGCCGGCGGTCGGTGCGCAAACGCTTCATGACCTGGCTGCCGGGCGCGAAGGAAGACCCGGACAACGAGGCCCAGGATCCGCTCGAGAATGTCGCGGATTCCGGCCCCGAGATCCCCGAGGTCTTGATGCAGGGCCAGGCGATGGAGAAACTCGAGGAGTCGCTGCGCGCGCTGCCGGCGCGGCAACGCGAGGCCTTCATGCTGCGTAATTTCGAAGGGTTGGATGTGGCGGAAACGGCGACTGCCATGGGCTGCTCGGAAGGCAGCGTCAAGACGCATTACTCGCGCGCGGTGCATACCCTGCGCGACCAACTGGGCGAGGTGTGGTGATGAACGAGCAATCCCTTGGGCAATCCCCCGGCGACCCACGAACTGTGGAACCACAGACCGCGTTCGAAGAGCGCAGCCGGGCGCTGTTTCAGGACAGTGTCGAGAGCTTGAGTTTCGCGACGCGCTCGCGGCTCACCCGGGCACGTCATGCGGCGCTCGATGCGGCCTCCGCGGGGCGCCGGCCCTGGTTTTTGCGCGTGGGGTTTTTGACGCCGGCCGGCGTGACCGCCGCGGCGGTGCTGGCCGCCTTTCTGTGGATGGGCTCGCCCGTGGGACAGCACGTCGTCACGGTGGCCGATGGCCAGTCGACCCTCGAAGATTTGGACATGGTAGCGTCGTCGGATGACACCATCGATATGCTGCAAGACGATCTCGAGTTCTACGATTGGGCGGAAAAAGACGCGAATTCCGAACCGGCAGCTTAAGGCAGGGTCGCGTTGACCCTGGCTCGGCATTGGCTGCTGCTCAGCCTCGCTCTGTGCGCGTCCGCGCCGTTTCGTTCCGCGACGGCGGGACCGCAGCAGCAGTCGCCGCCCCCGCCCCCTCCGGCACCGGGTTCGTCAGCCGACGGGACTGACGATGGTTTCATCGAGTTTTTGGGCGGGGATGACGTGGGAGACGCAGCTTGGTGGGAATTTTTAAAGAGGGCACCGCCGCGTGGGAGAGATCCTCCCCCGCCACCGCCGCCCCAGGATACAAAGCAATGATCAGGGCGATGTTCGTCTGCGCAAGTCTTCTCCTCGCTGCCGCGAGCGGCTTCGCGCAGTCGCCGCCCGCGTACGATGCGCCGCCCGCGGCTGCACCGGCGCCGCCCGCCGCTCCCAAGGCATGGTCGTCGATGTCGCCTGACCAGCAAAGATTGCTGCAGAGCTACCAAGGCAAGTGGGATAGTCTGCCCCCCGAGCGCCAACAGGCGCTGGCCAAGGGCAGCCAGCGGTGGCTCACCATGACGCCTGAGCAGCGGTCGAGCGCCCAGCAACGATTCACCCAGTGGCGTGCCATGCCGCCCGAGCAGCGCGAGCAACTGCGCCAGCGCTGGCAGCAATTCAAGAGCCTGCCGCCCGAGCAACAGCAGCGGGTGCGCGAGTCCTTCAACCGATTTCGGCAGATGCCGCCGGAACGGCGCACCGAATTGCGCCGGCAATGGCGTCAGATGAGTCCGGAGCAGCGCCGCCGGGTGATGCAACGGCCGGCGCCGCGAGCGGCTCCGCGCGGGTCGCCGCCGCCGGCCCGGCGCGCGCCGCGGTAAGCGGCGGGGCGGCGGCGAGCTCGAGCCGCGCCGACTCTGGTCTTAGAGTCTACGGGTGGTAGCTGCGCTCCGCATGGGCTGCGACGTCTTCGCGGCTGAACAGCACGTCGCGGAATTGACCGTGAACGAACATCTGGGCCTGGTCGGTGAAGTGGGGCGAGGCGGGGTCGCCGCTTTCGCCGCCGCTCATCAGTGCCTTGGCGCGAACGGTCGGGCCGAATTCGACCGCGGCGATGAAGCTGTTGCCCACCGACCCGTAGATTCTCCTTGTCTTCTGCGGCCCCGAGGACTCGAACGACGCAAGGGCGCCCCATTGAGAGGAGGCGAAGCCCACGGGCAGGCTGGGCTTCGCATCGTCGAAGGGCTGGACGATGTCGTCGGTCAATCGTTGATAGCGATTGATCTCGCCCCAGGGAGTCTGCCAGCGGCCGAACTCGTTTTGCAATTTCAGCACCGCCGCGCTCAAGGCGTCGATGCGCTCGGCGGCAGTCAGGTGCCCGACCAGGTAATCGTAAACCGGTTCCTCCGCATCGCGCGCCTCGGGACCCTTGCGCTCGCGCAAGGCCTGGCCCCAGAAAATCGCGAGCGCCGTCGGCACCGAGTCGGCCGCGGTGCGCCGATCCCAGGCCCGTAAAGTCTCGATCGGCACCTTTAACTCCGCACGGCGTGGATCGTCGGCGGGCAATTTCTCATAGTCCTCGAACAGCGGCGGCAGCAGCACGTCGAACGCGGTCAGATGGCTGTCGTAGCCCGCGGCGATCAGGCTGTCCAAGGTCACGTCGTGAATATTCTGCAGCACCTCGACCGCATGGATGCCGCGGGGATTCTCACCCCTGATCCACATGTAGGATGGATAGTTCTCGCGCTTGGGGCTGTCGGCTCCCGCGGCCGAGAACGGCCAGTTGTTGGTGTTTTGGATCCAGCCGTTCTTGGGATTGAGCAAGGTGATGGTCTCCTCGAGCGGATGCGCGCCGCGCCACTCCGTCGCCGGGTCGCTGCCGTCGACCGGATGGGTGAAGTCGAACCTGGTATCGCGCTTCGGGATGAAGTTGCCGTGGAAGTAGGCGATGGTGCCGTCGACGTCGGCGTACACCGTATTGTTGGACGTGTCGGTGCGCATGTCCTGCGTCTCGCGAAAGGACTTGTAATCCACGGTCTTGGTGCGCAGGTACGACTGTTCCAGCGCGGGTACGGGGTCTTGCAGCAATTTGACGGCGATCCACGTCGTGTCGCTGCGGGGCCCATCGCCGCGCGGTGTCTTCCCGGCGCGAATGCCATTCTCAGCGCGAATAATAGGTCCGTGATGGCTGTGGTAGACCGTAAAATCACGGTGCCCCACCCCGCCGCCGGCTTGGCGGAAGGGCACGCGGACTCGGCTCACCTGCAATTTCCGCAACGCGCCGCCGTACCGGTAATACAGGCCGTCCGGCTTCTTCACGATGCTCTCCGCGTACTCGTCGATGGCATCGCCGCCGTAGGAGGTGTGCATCCAACCGTTGTGGGTGTTCCAACCCTGATAGACGAAGAATTGTCCCCAGGTGACCGCGCCGTACACGTTCAAGCCCTGCTCGCTCACCATCTGCAGTTCGGAGCGAAAGTAATACGAGGTGTGCGGATTGATCCACAGCAGGGCGTGGCCAGAGGCACTCAAGGCGGGTGCAATGGCGAAACCGTTGGAGCCGGTCGGCGCCGGTTCTTCGAAAGACGGTGCACCGGTGATGGGCGCGGCGGCGGTGAGCGTCGGCCCGGCGGTGAGCGCCGCCGCGGGGCGCGCCGGGTCGTAGAACTCGCGCAGCGGGCCCAAGTCGATGCTTTCGATATCGCCGCCGATGCTGGCGCGCCGGGTCGTAGAACTCGCGCAGCGGGCCCAAGTCGATGCTTTCGATATCGCCGCCGATGCTGCCCTCGGTGAAACACAGGGCCATCCAGGGTTCGAAATGCCGGATCACCTTGGGATGCACGGCGGGATGTTTGGAGAGGAAATAATTCAGGCCGTCGGCCCATGCCGTCATCAGCGCCTGCAGCCAGGCGGGACTGGCGCGATACAGCGTTTGCAAGTGGACCGGATCGATGAACAGGCGTGCGCGAAGGTCGCTGTAAATCGCCGACTCTCCCTCCGCCTGCGCCAGCATCCCGAGGCCATTGAGATAGTTGCGTTCGATGCGGTTGAAGTCATCCTCGGCTTGCGCGTAGATGGCGCCGAACACTGCGTCGGCGTCGGAGCGTCCATAGATGTGCGCGATGCCCCAGTTGTCGCGCACGATGGTGACGTCGTCGGGATGCACGGCCGCGAGACTCGCCGAGGCGAACGCGAACGAGCAGGTGAGCGTCAAGACCCTGAATCGCATTGCGGATCCCCGGCCGGCTCGAAGTCAGCCGGCGGCCTTGACCGCTTGAATCAGCTGGCTCACGGCCGCCTGCGCGTCGCCATAGAGCATGCGGGTGTGGTCGAGCACGAACAGCGCGTTGTCGATCCCGGAGAATCCCTGGCCCTGCCCGCGCTTGATGACGATGACGTTCTTGGCCTTGTCGGCGTTCAAGATCGGCATGCCGAAAATCGGGCTCGATTTATTCGCGCGCGCGTCCGGGTTGACGACGTCGTTGGCGCCGATGATGAGCGCGACGTCGGCGGTTTCGAACTCGGCATTGATTTCGTCCAAGTCCGAGATCAGATCATAGGGCACGCCCGCTTCGGCGAGCAGCACGTTCATGTGACCCGGCATGCGGCCGGCCACCGGGTGAATCGCGAAGCGCACCATGACGCCCTTGTCGATGAGCAATTGCGCGAGTTCCCACACCTTGTGCTGAGCCTGGGCGACGGCGAGCCCGTAGCCGGGCACGATGATGATCTTCTGTGAGTACGCCATCATCACGCCGGCGTCCGAGGCTTCGATGGCTTTTTGGGATCCGGTGACGCCGCCGGTCGCGGCGCCGGAACTCTCGCCGAAGTTCGCGAACAGCACATTCCCCAAGGAACGGTTCATGGCCTTGGCCATGAGCTGGGTGAGCAAGGTGCCGGCTGCGCCGACCACGGTGCCGGCAATGATCATGGCGGCGTTGTCGAGCACGAAGCCTTCGAAGCCCACCGCGAGGCCGGTGAGGGCGTTGTACAGCGAGATGACCACCGGCATGTCGGCTCCGCCGATGGGCAGCGTCATGGCGACGCCCAGAAGCAGCGCGAACACGAAGAACAGAGACACCGCGGGCAAGCTGCCGCCGCCGCCGGAGACGACCACGAAGCCGAGCACGACCGTTGCCAGCAAGACCCCCAAGTTCAAGAACTTCTGGCCGCCGAAGCGCACCGACTTGGTGATCAGACCCTGCAGCTTGGCGAAGGCGATCAGGCTGCCGCTGAACGACACCGAGCCGATGAAGCCGCCGACGGTCGCAATGACCAGATGCGTGGTGCTGGTTTCGTTGCCGCCGTACAGTTCGACCGCGGCGATGGCCGCCGCCGCGCCGCCGCCCATGCCGTTGTACAGCGCGATCATCTGCGGCATGTCGGTCATCGCGACCCGCTTGCCGCTGACCCAGGCGAGCACGGCGCCGATGGCGATGGCGGCGATCAGCAAAGTCAAATTGAACGCCGAGGCCACCTTGAACGCCGCTGCGAGCGTCACCAGCGTCGCGAGCAGCATGCCGACGCCCGCCCAGCGCACGCCGCTCACGGCGGTCACCGGCGAGCTCATACGCTTCAAGCCTAGGATGAAGAGCGCCGCCGCCACGAGATAGGACAGCTGCGTCAGCGTTTGCAGCGAGAGCGCGCCCGGCATGGCTTATGGTCCTTTCTTGCGGCTGCCGGCCGACACGAACATCTTCAGCATGCGTTCGGTCACCACATAGCCGCCCATCGCATTGCCGGCGCCCAGCACCACGCCGATGAAGCCGATGACGCGCACCAGGGTGCTGTCGGCGGTCGCGAGCGCCACCATCGCACCGACCAATACGATGCCGTGGACGAAGTTCGATCCGGACATGAGCGGCGTATGCAAAATGACCGGCACCCGCGAGATGACTTCGTAGCCCGTGAACGCGGCCAGCATGAATATATAGAGCGCGATGACGCCGTCGATCATGTCGGTTGACCTTGCAATGGTGCTTCCTGGGCCTTGCGGGCCGCTTCGTTCTTGATCTGGCCGTCGTGCGTCAGCACGGCGCCCGCGAACACTTCGTCATTCCAGTCGATGACGAGTTCGCCCTTCGGCAGCGCCGGCTTCAATAAATTGAATAAATTGCGCGCGTACATTTCGCTCGCGTGATACGGCAGCGAGGCGGGCAGGTTCACCGGTCCCAACACTTGGATGGCGCCGTGCAGGACGGATTCGCCGGCCTTGGTCAATTCACAGTTCCCGCCCTGCTCGGCGGCGATGTCGACGATCACGGAACCCGCTTTCATCCGCTCGACCGCGGCTCTCGAGATGATGCGCGGCGCCGCCCGGCCCGGCACCGACGCCGTGCTGATGACGGCGTCGCTGACCGCGATCCGCGCATCGAGGACTTCCTGTTGTTTGGCTTTTTCCTCGGCGGTGAGTTCGCGCGCGTAGCCGCCCGCGCCCTCCGCCGAGACGCCGGTGTCGATGAATTTCGCGCCGAGCGATTTGACCTGCTCTTTGGTGGCGCTGCGCACATCGTAGGCTTCGACGACGGCTCCCAAGCGCTTCGCGGTGGCGATCGCCTGAAGTCCCGCGACACCCGCGCCGATGACGAGAACCGTGGCCGGGCGGATGGTGCCCGCGGCCGTGGTCAGCATGGGCAGAAACCGGTCGAGCGCGTTGGCCGCGATCAGCACGGCTTTGTAGCCGGCCACCGCCGCCTGCGAGGAGAGTGCATCCATGGACTGCGCGCGTGAAATGCGCGGCACCAATTCCATGGCGAAGCTGGTGATCCCATGATCCTTGAGCGCGCGCACGAGGTCGGGCCGCGCGTAGGCTTGCAGAAAGCCGATGATGACCGCTCCTTTCTTGAGGGCAGACACTTCGGTAATGCTCGGCGGTTGAACCTTGAGCAGGACATCCGCGGTGGCCAGAATCGTGGCGGCATCGCTCAATTCGGCGTCGGTGTAGGCGGCGTCGGGAAAATGCGCCGCGACGCCCGCACCGCGTTCGATCAGAACCCGGACTCCGAGCGCCTTGAGCTTCGTGGCGATCTCCGGGACCACGGCCACGCGGGTTTCCCTGGCAGCAGTCTCCGTGAGGACACCGACGACGACAGCCATGTAAATCTCTCCCCGAGCTTTTGCTTCATGTCAAACGTTGAATTATGGCATAAGAGTCGACTATCTTTGGCATTGTTATGAAGCAGGTTGCGCAAGACAAGGTCCAATTGTTGGATTGGCGTGACGACCTCAGCGTCGCAACGCAGGGGTATCCTTTGTCGCAACAGATCTTGCGCACCGATGTGTCCGGCATGCCGCTCGAGTGGGTCGATTATCGTGAGGCGGCGCGCCTCTATCACACAGAGCAAGTCGCGTATACCTGTGGAACGTTGTTGTACCGGCTGTATGGCGGAACCAGCGCGAGGACGGGACTTCGTACCATCGTCGATGTGAATTCCATCATCGCGACGTTGGGAGTCACCGGCAACCCGGGCAACCTGCGCGGCGCGGCGTACACGCCGCCGCTCAACAATCAGACGCTGTTTCGGCGCGATGCCTATCTGTGCTTGTATTGCGGAGCGCGCTTTCCCTACAGCCTGTTGTCGCGCGATCACGTGACGCCATTCAGCCGCGGCGGCCACGATACCTGGGCCAATGTCGTGTCGGCATGCCGCCGCTGCAACAACGCCAAGGCTTCGCGCACGCCGGAGCAGGCGGGTATGCAGCTCTTGGCGGTGCCGTTCACACCCACCTATGCGGAATACATTTTCCTCAAAGGCCGCCGCGTATTGGCCGACCAGATGGAATACCTGATCGCGCACTTCCCGCGTTCGAGCCCGCTGCACGAGCGAATGCAACGCTGGCCGATGTGATGCACGACCGCGCGCGGTCCGGCGTCGTTTACCATATTGACGCGAGCTATTTCATTTTCCGGGCTTACCACTCCATGCCGGCGGACATGGTGGACGGCGACGGGAACGCCACGCACGCCTTGTATGGTTTCGCGCGGTTTCTGTCGGATTTGCTGGAACAGGTGCGTCCGGAGCGCATCGGGGTGGCCTTCGATGTTTCCTTGCGCAGCGAAACCTCGTTCCGCAATGGTATCTATCCCCCCTACAAAGCCAATCGCGAATCGCCGCCCGCCGACCTTTCACGCCAGTTCGCCCTGTGCCGCGAGTTTTGCAGGCTGCTGGGGCTCGCCGAGTTTGCGAGTTCGGTGTACGAGGCCGACGACATCATCGGGACCCTCGCGGCCCGCTCGCGCGCCGCGGGACTTCGCAATGTGCTGGTGACCCGGGACAAGGATCTCTCGCAGCTCATCCGCGACGGCGATGTGTTTTGGGACTACAGCGGCAACAGCCGGTATCAATATCATGACATCGGCCCGCGCTTCGGCGCCGCGCCGGAACTGATCGCCGATTTTCTGGCGTTGACCGGGGATAGCGTCGACAATATTCCGGGGGTCCCCGGCGTCGGCAAGAAGACCGCCGCGGAGTTGTTCGCGGTGTTCGGCTCGCTCGATGAGCTGTACGCAAACCTGCACCGGGTGTCATTGATGAAGCTGCGCGGCGCGTCCGCCGTCGCCGCGAGACTGTTGGAACATAAGGAAGCTGCGTATCTGGCGAGGCGCCTGACCGGCATCGTCTGCGACATGCCGCTCGAGGCGACGCTCGACGACTTGAAGCCGCGGCGGCCGGATAGCGCCGGCCTCGATGGTTTCTTCGACACGCATGGCTTCGGCGGTATCCTGCGCCGGCAGGCGCGCCGGATCGCGGCGGTCGCCTGAACGCCAACCCAATTCACTGACCTGTAAGTCACTCTAAAGTAAAATACTCCAAAGATGAGCTGCTGAATCAAGTCGGGGGAAGAAGGTCATGGCGCAAAAAGACATCCAATCCGTGCTGCAGGAAGACCGCGTGTTTCCGCCGCCGGCGGAGTTCAAAGCACACGCGACCTTGAGCGCACACGACCTCGAGGCGATGCACACCAAGGCGGCGCACGACTATGTCGGATTCTGGGCGGATTTGGCCATGTCAGAGATCGACTGGCAGCGACCGTTCACCGTCCCGCTGGATGACGGCGATGCGCCCAACTACCGCTGGTTCACCGACGGTGCGCTCAACGTGTCGCACAATTGTCTGGACGTGCATCTGGCGACGCGCGGGGACAAGACCGCGATCATTTTCGAGGGCGAGCGCGGCGATGTGCGCAAGCTCACGTACGCCGAGCTGCATGGCGAGGTCTGCCGATTTGCCAACGCGCTCAAGAAGGCGGGCATCAACAGCGGCGACCGCGTGATCATCTACATGCCGTTGATTCCGGAAGCGGTGATCGCCATGCAAGCCTGCGCGCGAATCGGCGCCGTGCATTCGGTGGTATTCGGCGGCTTCTCGTCCAACGCCGTCAAAGATCGCATCGAGGACGCCGGCGCGAAATTGGTGATCACGGCGGATGGCGGCTGGCGCGGCGGCAACGTCATCGAGCTCAAGAGCGCGGTCGACAAGGCGCTCGCGAACGGCTGTCCCACAGTGCGCAGTGTCATCGTCTACCGCCGCACCGGGGAGCCCTGCGACATGCGCGGCATTCGCGACGTCTGGTGGCACGATCTCGTCGCCGGGCAAAGTACGACCTGCGAACCGGCCTGGGTCGAGGCCGAACACCCCCTGTTCCTGCTCTATACCTCGGGGTCGACGGGCAAGCCCAAGGGCATCCAGCACTCGAGCGCGGGGTACCTGCTCAACGCCAAGATGAGCACCCGCTGGGCGTTCGACCTGAAGGACAGCGATGTGTTCTGGTGCACGGCCGACGTCGGCTGGGTCACCGGGCACACCTATGTGGCGTACGGGCCGCTGGCGGCGGGCGCGACGATTTTGATGTACGAAGGTGCGCCGACGTTTCCCGACGGCGGACGCTTTTGGAAGATCTGCCAGACGCATGGCGTGACGATTTTTTATACGGCGCCCACGGCCATCCGCGCGCTGATGAAACTGGGCGACGCGGTGCCGGCTGCCTATGATCTTGGCAAGCTGCGCTTGCTGGGCAGCGTCGGTGAGCCCATCAATCCGGAAGCTTGGATGTGGTATCACCGGGTGATCGGCCACGAGCGCTGCCCGATCGTCGACACTTGGTGGCAGACCGAAACCGGCGCCATCATGATGACGCCCATCCCGGGCGTGACGCCCACCAAACCGGGTTCGTGCACCAAACCGCTGCCCGGCATTTTCGCCGACATCGTCGACGACGAGGGGCGCCCCGTGAAAACCCCGGGCGCCGGCGGGTATCTGGTCATCAAGCGTCCCTGGCCCTCGATGCTGCGGACGATCTGGGGCGATAACGAACGCTATCTCAAGACCTATTGGGAGAAGTTTCAAGGCCGCTTCTACGTGGCGGGCGATTCGGCGCATCGCGACGCGGACGGCTATTACTGGATCATGGGCCGCATCGACGATGTGCTCAATGTCGCCGGTCATCGCTTGGGGACCATGGAGATCGAGTCGGCGCTGGTCGCGCACCTGCGCGTGGCCGAAGCCGCCGTGGTTGGCAAGCCGCACGAGATCAAGGGCGAATCGGTGTTCGCCTACGTCGTACTCAACGGGCCGCGGCCGGAAGGCGCGCACGCGACCGCGCTGATCGAGGAGCTGCGCGGCTGGGTGGCAGAACAGCTGAGCCCGATTGCCAAGCCGGACGAGATACGGCTCACGGACAATTTACCCAAGACACGGTCCGGGAAGATCATGCGGCGACTGCTCCGGTCGATTGCGCGAGGCGAGGAGATCACGCAGGACATGTCGACGCTCGAGAATCCGGCGATCCTCGATCAGCTGCGCGGCGGGACGGGGACGGGGACGGGGGCGGGGCCAACGCCGGCGCGGAAAGCGGCGACGCCGGGCCGGAAAGCCGCGACGCCGGCGA
>Ga0209611_10008288_pt1 | contig 16315 bp, 12 predicted proteins | sample S1TSphgellanicum_3_FD_187693 | JGI IMG/M metagenome (GOLD analysis project Ga0209611, IMG submission 187693) | Host-associated microbial communities from peat moss isolated from Minnesota, USA - S1T2_Fc - Sphagnum magellanicum MG (SPAdes) (version 2) | ecosystem: Host-associated > Plants > Peat...
CCCCTTGAAACCTGGCAGGTACCAGGAGAAAAAAAGAAAAAAAATTGGAGCAAGTCTTTACTGTCAATAAAACCTTGGGTTTGTGCAAACCCTTATCGACTAAACCCCACAACCTCAGGCTTTGCCCTACACTTATTGCGCTACCTTCATCTTGAGCTTTCCACCTATATACTAGCACTAATAAATGCAATCAAAACTCTAGTGTTTTTTCTGGTGACGACTTTTAGTAAAATTTCAACCTCCAATTTAAAGAGTAAATTTTTTATATAAATTTGTAAATTTCCTTTTTGGGGGGGGGGGGAATTCGCCAAATTTTCATGCAATTTTTTCTTTCAGTCTTTTCGTACATTTCAACACAGTTTTGAGTACTCGAGAAGATTATCTGGAATTTTTTCACATTTTGAGCTTTTTTTTCGTGTAAACATGTTGATAAGTAATGCTAAATTTGACTTTTATTTGCATGATTGCTAACGATGCTACATCAAAAACCCACCCACAAAACTCTATGCTTTCTAACTGATTTCAACCCTAACAATCACTTGCATGTTACTCAACCAGAGGGAACCGTAAACCAACAGCCGCAATTTCTCCATCCATTGAAAGCCTGCTACCACTTAGGTATGGATGAATTTTAGTCTTGGATTGAACTCAGTCTTTGATGTTTTTAAGAATTAAAGAACGACAAAAGAAGATTGGTGCAAAGCACGTACTAGAGATGAATATATTTCTTTTGATTTTTTCTTTGTATTATGATAAATATTGGAATTGTACTAATACAATAGTGAAACTCATGTCATTGTATAATCAACTTGATATTTTCAACACACTAAGGTTTTTAACTAGGCGGTGAGGGTTTTTCTAAAGTTACTATAAGGTAATTGCCATAGCTGTTTTTTGTTCAAGATGAAAATTGAATGTAATAATATGTTTACTTATGTTATTATTTGGAAACTAAGCTTTGTCATAATACAAAATTATTGTGTCTTTATAACATCATTATGTGTAATGAAATACATTCTTTATGCCTAAGGAAACAAGTTTTGTATTATCATGTATATATGTGTATTGCAATGTTTTTCTATCATTCTTGAGCATTGAACTATGAATGTATATAATATATGATCAATTATTTTCATAAAATAATTTTTAATCACATGCATAACATGTAAAGATTTATATGCACACACTATGTTTATATCTCTCAAAGATTTGTTTAGGTAGATTTGTGTAATTTGGGTACATATGTTTTGAAGATTTTATCATCAATCTATGTAAAGAAACTAAGGGGCAAGAAGGTTTTAAATTGGTCATTGGTTCAAGTTGGAAATATCAAGATTTCATGGATCATAAGTAATTGCATTATTATAATTTGATTATAATATTTCAACATGAATTGATTCTTAATCAATGGACTATATATTGTAAGTCAATTTGTAGAACACATTGGGTTTGGAATAATATGATTATATGATTTGCATTGTAAAATTTATGATTTAAACCATATGAATGAAATCAATTGATGTTAAATTACCACCTATAAATAAATTCTTGCAATTTATTAGTCATAACAATAGAATATATGTAAAACCTAATGCAAATGCATTTTCATATATTGACAATAACTTTGTTTGAGTTTGAAATAGTAACTCCTTGAACTTTATGACCAATAATAACACAACCCTTATATATATATATATATAATTCATGTGTATATATATATTTGTAATTATGTCATTTAATACAAGTTCAAATCTTATATTTCTAAAAAAACTAGTCATATTTGATATTTTTTACTATTATCAGACTTTATGAATGTAATTATTGCATTGTTTCATTTATTGTTCCTTTTGGCATATCAATGTTGTCAATTATGAAAACCAAACTCCAATTGCAATTTGTTTAATATGTTCAAAATTGGAATTTTTAATCCATCGTTTCCTGTATGTTTAAATTAAGAAGCATTTATATCCAATAAAACATTGAATATTTCATTTGATGCAAATAACTTTTGAAGCATTAAGTTATGGTAGTTTTTCACATTTGTATAATGAGTCCCAAAAATTGTCATTATGTCATTTATGCTTGAAAGTAATCCTCCTTTTAAAATTATGCAATGCAATAAAACATCATTGATTTTTGTTCGAATTGGTTGTCTACATTAAATGATATTAAAAAATTGTAAATATATTGAATCACTTACATGTCTCATTGAAAAATTAAAATGATGATGAGTCACATTTAACAAACATGGTGTTTTAGATAAATGGCAATGCCTACAACACTTTTCTCCATTAGAACATGAATGTTTACATATTGTTAAAGTTCTAATAACTCATCAACTACAATAGAACTAGATATAATATAATGGATTAATAACATTTTGAAAAGATGTTTTAAATGTCATTCAATTATGCATAAAACAATATTTATCATCATATAGATATTTCATCAATCACAATTAAATTTGCCCAAGTTAATGTTTTTAGTTTTGAACTTGGTTATATGGTTGTAATTAGATATCTTTTTTTAGGTATTTTAAACATTGAGTGTATAACTATAAGTGCATGCGATGATAACCATGGAGCAATAGCTCATTTGTAGCTAGAAGCAATACCTATTTGCTTTGTAATTAAAATTGATGAATCAAGTGTTTTAAAAAAAATGTCTTCCAACTTCTAGGATGACTTTGAATTATGCAAAAAAATTATAATTTGGTTTTTCAAGTTAATAAATCAAAAGTGTGTTTTCATTCCCTGTTAACTATTAATATTTCAAATATATCATTGAAAGTATGATGAGGGAAGTTGATAAGAGGGTGTTGCTTTTCAAAATTGAACATGGAGACCTTCATGGATTTGAGAATTGGTTATAACTTGGATTTCATATGGGTGCAATTTTAACATCTTATTGAATAATTTTTAAATTTTTTTTTCATTTTCTAATAGCTTTCATGTTGCGTATTGATGAAGAAACTTATATAAAGATTCAAGATTTGGTAATAAATCCCAATTTTAACATTCTTGTACATAATATTGATGTCTATTATATTCTGAAATGAAATTCGTTTTTGAAAGTGATAACATATTGAAAAAAAACCTTTCATTATTATGAATTGGATGGAAATCTATGAAGCTTACCAATTTCTCATTTTTATAAATTATAAATGAAACTAGATTATCTTGTCCATATTGTTGAAATGAAGGATGTAAGTTTGGAAATATTCATAGAATATTATGTTCTCAATAATTAGATGGTTTACATTTGTAAATGTCAATAGGATGGAATTTTAAAAATTGATTTTGATAGTAATTTAGTTTGAAGATGTGATGTTTTACCATCAATACATTTCATTGCTATAATTTTTTATATAATTAAAATGTGTAAACATGTTAATGCAGCTTTTGTTAATCATATATGTTTGGACATAATTTATGTAGAATTAAATTTCAGTTACAATGGTGAAATTTTTTTCTAAACCCAAATGAACTACATTATTAACATTTAATTTTATACAACCTTGGGATTGACATTTCATTAAACATTTCAAACAAATGATGTGAATAGTGTGATCATGTAATTTGTAGCATATTCATATGTGCACCCCATAACAACAATAATGTAAGATAATAAGCAACAACATTGTGATATACATATAAGATTTATAATATTGAATCAAAGTGACGCGCCCCCAAGTTCCTTGTTAGACCCAAAAAAAGTCCAACTATGTTAAAAAGCAAAAATAGTTGGAACTTGGTGCCGCTCCCAACTTCCAGCACTAAAGGGGGGGTGAAAGGGGTGTGCTGAAAGCTCCGGGATTAGACTAGGAAGAGGGAAAGCTACTTAGTTATTTGATCCTGGATCCAAAACCAACCAACAAGTTAGTTAGAATTCATTTTGCACACTTTTGGTGTTGGGACAAGCCACGAGCAACCTTGGACTCACTTGACTCACCACGGCCTGAACTCGGGGGAAGCCATAACCTTCCCCCATATAGTATTTTCTGCATTTCTCTGTTGCACTTGCATCCCACTTTTTCCCGGGACTCCCAAAGTGGAGTCCTGAAACTGTCCTGGTTTGGACTCTTGGGACTTTGGGCGTTCATAACTTCTCGTTCCGACCTCCGATCGGGACGAGGTCAAAAGAAAATTTGTAGCTCTCCTTGAGAGTTTTCCAACAGTGTGTCGCACTTCACCTACACACACCGAGATCGAGTCGATTCCCGATTTTTAGTGGTCAGGAGTCAAACTGCCAGTTTGACTCCCACCCCTTCTTTTGCGTATAACTTGTGCTTTAGATGTCCAAATGGCCCATGCAAGGCCATTTTTAACATGTTCAATTCGAGAACTTTCCAACGGTATAAAAAACAGCTCAATGCAAAGTGTTTTGACCCCTGAAATCGAGTTCTGAGTTTTTGAGAGTCCCGGAGGATTCCCATTTTTGGAGTGTGAGTGGAGATTTCACACTTCCTTCAAAGTGGGGTTGCGACACTCTCCCCCCTTAGAAGAAATGGTCAATGTCCTCATTGACACTTAGAAATTTCCTTTCGCAATTATAATCGCTTTCTTTGGATCCTTGGCCATCAAATGCCGACTTTTGTGACAGGACCTTGCTTCAAGCTAACTTAGGCGTCCCCAAATTTCCAACACTTTCTTGGCAAGTCCAAGGGTATCTCATAGAAAACCCTTCACTCTTGCTCCGTCAAAAGACTAAATTAACCTAATTGACGGAGCCTTCATTTGGGAGGCCATTTTTTCAACCTTCCCTTCATGAAGACTCAAGTTAAGTCTAATCTTGACTTAAACTATTGACACGACTCCTTTCCCAACCTTGCGTCTTGATCACAACAATCAAGCCTTGACTAAAAGGTTTGCTTATCAAGGTACGAGAAGCGACATTCAGGTTTTGCCAAAACCCAAGTCCCAAACTACACGATTAAAGTATGCAAACGAGGTCATGACTTCTCGCATTGGCCGTCATTACCAACCAACCTTTTGGGATGCACTTAAGGCTTGTGCATGTCCCCGTAAGCTCACCTTGCTTACCTCCTCTTTTGGGGCCAAATTTCCCTTAACCCCAAAGTAGGAGTTCGATTTTAATTTGGGCCTACGCAAGATAGATCCATTTGTCCAATGCCATTTGACTACCCTACTTGCCTTTATACAAAAATTCTAGTGATACAATCTCTTGGAAGTTTTTAACCCTTTATTTCGCTTATAACTTGATGTGGTACATTTTATGTGACACTCTGCCCCACTAAAAAAAAAGGTGATGTCCTCATCATGTTCTACGTCTCTTCTTTGCTGGTCTAACATGGAATTCTTCTATGGCTTCTTGGGCATGTTCCATATTGAATTCATTCACCAAAGATGCCTCTATTAGATGATATCCTTTCCACTTAACTAAATATTCCCGCTCTCTTCCTCTTAATTGCCTTGATTTGAGCACGGCCTCCACCTCAAACTGTGGTTCATTATGAACCAAGTCTGGTGGGGGCCTTGAATTATACTTTCGATTAAGCCTTGAGGCATCATGGGAGACCGGCTTCAAAAGAGACACATGAAATGTGGGATGAACTCTAAGGTTTTCCGGTTGTTCTAACTTATAAGTGTTAGAAAGTTTTTTTTCCAACACTTTGAATGGGCCCGCATATGGGCCCAAGAACTTATGACTTAAACCTTCTGGCAACCGGAAATTCTTGATGTTCAACCACACTTCGTCCCCTTCTTGAAACTTCACCTCTCGTTGGGACTTGTCCGTAAAATCCTTGTACATTTTGTGCACCTTTTCCAAGTTGGCCTTTGCCACTTCCCAAAGGCGCCGTCCTTCTTCATCAAGTTGTGTGACCATTGGCACTTCCTCACTTGCATTGCTCGAGGGTTGTCCATGTGCTGCCTAAGTCATGGGCACAATTGGTGACTTACCTGTCACGATTTGAAATGGGGTAGACTGAGTTACAAAATGTTCTGAGTTGTTGTAACAAAACTTGGCCAATTCCAAATGGTCCACCCAATCTTGTTGATCCGTCGTCACATAATTCCTTAAGAATTGTTGGATCACTAAGTTGACCCTTTCGGTTTGTCCATCGGTTTGGGGGTGAAAGGAAGTGCTCATCTTGAACTCCAACCCCATTCTCTTCCACAAGGCTTGCCAAAACTTACTTGTGAGCTTTGGGTCTCGATCCAAGACTATGTCCTTTGAAAGACCATGATGCTTGAAGACATGTGTGAAGAACAACCTCCCAATTTTTTGGGTCGTGGCCTCATCCTTTGTGGGAATGAAGTGTGCCATCTTGTTAAATCGATTCACCACCACCATGATGGCATCGAATCCCCTCGATGGGGGCAAGCTTACCATGAAATCCATGGACACACTTTCCCACGGCCCTTCGGGAATTGGCAAAGGTTGCAACAAACCCGCTTGTTTCTTATTGAGGGTTCGATTTTATTAGCAAGTTAAACAAGTCTTCACATATTCCTCCGCATTATCCTTCAAGTTGGGCCAATAATAGGACTTCTTTAGGAGTGTTGTGGTGCATTTTGCACCACCATGGCCCATAAGTAGTCCATCATGACACTCTTTCAAAATGGTGTCCCTCATCTTCCTTTCCGGCACACAGAATCGTTTTTGTTTGTATCACAATAATCCATTTTGCAAATGGAAGTGGGACTTGGTTCCATTTTGAATGTTTTGCCTTACCTCTTTGGCAAATGCATCTCGGCAGCTTGCTAGTGGAACTTCCTTTTGAAGTTTCGTCTTTCCCACATACACCACTCTAAGTTAATGTTTCTGATTGAATGCATTGGGCACTATGTTCTCCTTCCCGGGCTTGTGTCGGATGTCCACATAGAACAATGCCAATGTGTCTTGCCACCTTACTTGTTTGGATGACAACTTGGGTTGAGTGGCAAAGTACTTCAAGGTCACATTGTCGATCCACACCACCACGTCCTTGGAGCCTATGTAATGGCCCCAAGTTTTGAGACAATGTACGACCGCCCACATTTCCTTCTCGTGTGTTAGCCACCTTCGCTTCGTCTCACTCAACTTCTTTCTCTCGAATGTCACCAGTTTTCTTTCCTGCACTAGGATTCCTTCAATTGCAAAGTCGGAGGCATCAGAATGGATCTCAAAGTCTTTGTCAAAGTCAGGTAACTTCAACACCAACGCCTTCACCAAAATACCTTTCAAGATTTCAAAGGCTTCATCACATGCTCCTTCCCATTCGTAAGTGACGGCGGACTTCTTCAAGAGGTTTGTCATGGGTGCGACTATCTTCGCAAAGTTTTTTATGAACTTGCGATGATAGAAAGCTAATCCCAAAAAGGATCTTAAAGCTGGCATCGACTTGGGTGGTTCCCAATCCACAATTGCCTTGACCTTGTGATCATCCATCTTCAAACCTTCTTGAGTTATCCTATGTCCAAGGAAGTCCACTTCCATCACCCCAAATTCGCACTTCTCGAGTTTGGCATACAACTTGTTTTCCCTTAGTCTTTGGAACACCTTCCGGAGGTGCTCCGCATGTTCTTCCAAGGAGCCACTATAGATCAAAATGTTGTCTATGTAAACGACCACAAAGTCATCAAGCCATTCTTGGAGAATGTCATTCATGAAAGTGCAAAATGTGGCGGGTGCATTGGTGAGCCCAAAGGGCATCACCATGAATTCGTATGAACCATACCTTGTGTGACAAGCGGTCTTTTCTTTGTCCCCTTTCGCAATCCGAATTTGGTATTATCCCGAACGTAGGTTAATCCTACTAAATACCTTGGCTCTCAAAAGACGATCAAATAGATCATCGATTCGAAGCAAAGGATACCGGTTCTTCACTGTTGCCTTGTTGAATGCTCTATAATCAACACACATTTTCAACGTCCCATCCTTCTTGTGAATAAAATGGATGAGTGCCCCATATGATGATTTGCTTCGTTTGATGTAACCTTTCGCAAGGAGTTCTTCGAGTTGAACCTTAAGCTCTTTCAATTCCTCATGGTTCATTCTATATGGGGCCTTGGTGGGAGGTGCCACTCTCAGTACCACTTCGATTGCATGGTCAACTCGTCTTCTCGAGGGAAGGTCTTCGGGCAACTCTTCGGGCATCACGTTCGGGAACTCTTATAAAACTTGTTTTATGCACTTGGCGGAAGCCACCAACTTGGTGGCTTCTTTGGGCTCACACTCATCCAACACCTGCATAACACACATTATGCCATAACCTCCCACGCATTCCTTTTCCTAGGTTTTTCCTAACATAAGGTGATCCACCTACACAAGGCAACCCATGTGCTTTCACCTACACAATCCCACTTTTAGATGGGATTTTAACTAGCCTATTGTGCCCTTATATGAGCACGTTGTTTTGGGTGATGAACTCCATTCCCAAGATGCAATCCATTCCACCCAACGTGGAAACTAACAAGTCCACCTTTCCTCTCCAATTTCCTAGTTGGAGAGGAACTCCTTTCACTTAAAATGTAGTGGGATGGGGAACCCCATCTGCGAAGTGCACCTCAATGGGTGCCTTGAGCTCCTCCAAGTGGAGCTCCATCCTTTTGGTGCTTTCCCGGGTTATGAAGTTGTGAGAAGCCCATGTGTCCAAAAGACATAACATATCTTGCTTATTAATCTTCCCCTTCAAGAAGATGAGTCAATTGCATTCACCTTGGGCTAGGTTGGCATTGAGGGCAATTACTTTAGAGCCCCCATTCCCCTTTTTGGACTTGGGACAATCCTTGGAATAATGCCCCATCTTGTTGCAGTTGAAGCATGCTCCTTTAGGTTTCACCCCAACGTCTCCCCTGGGTTGGCTTCCTTTGAAAGGAGCCCCCTTCTTCACAAAGTTCCCCTTGGGTTTAAACCCCGAGCCTTGGAATTGTTTGGGCTTACCCTTTGTTGGGCTTCTTTGCCCACAGTTCCATTTTCCGTTATGCTTTGGCTTCTTGTGAAGGAACTTATTGTCCTTCTTAAACCCGGATTTTTCATTCCGCCCCACATCCGAGAAGCCTTCCATTTTTGTGATGGCTTTGGATAGTGAAGAGGGCCAATTTTCCTCAAGCTTTTGCTTGGCTCGAGTTGGAAGCCCCATCACGAATTGGCACACCTGGTTTAGCTCATGCATGTGCCGGATCTCAAACATGAATTCGGAATAAGCCCTCACATATTGTCGCAAATTTTCATTTGTGGCATTCACAAGGTTTCGAAGTTTGCACCTCGAGATGTAGTCGGAGTTCTTTGGGACAAATTCGGTTTCAACACGTTCCTTGAAGAACTCCCAAGTGTAGCCATGGTTCTTCCCTTCCTCTTATCTCATTGTCCTCCACCATGTGGCAACATAGCCTTTCAAGTAGGACTGGGCAAGCTCCACGGCCGAGTGCCGTCCAACCTTGGTGGCATGTAAATAATCCTCCATCTCTGCAAGCCAAGCGTCCACAACTGTTCGGTCACGAGCACCATCGAGGTTCCCGGGTTTGGTTGGTTGGAACCTCGCATCTTTGGATGCTCCTCTTTTGAGGGCCGCAACTAGCTCACTAAAGTTGGGCCTATTCATTTTGAGGAGGATTTCTAATCGTTCTTGGGTGAATAGGACCGAACTTTGTTGCTCCTCTTCACTTTTGGGCTCATCTTGGTCCTCCCGGGTTTTTGGTTCCTCCTTCCCAATTGATTTTGGCAGGATTGTTTGATCTTTGTTGGGTTCTTCCAACATGATCTCTTGTGCTCGCTTGTGATTCTTCTAGGGTGCCATCCGAGACTCCCAAGAAGTGAACCGAGCTCAACCGGAGCTATGAGTCAAAGTGACGCGCCCTCAAGTTCCTTGTTAGACCCAAAAAGGGTCCAACTGTGTTAAAGAGCGGAAATAGTTGGAACTTGGTGCCGTTCCCAACTTCTAGCACTAAAGGGGGGGTGAAAGGGGTGTGTTGAAAGCTCCGACATTAGACTACAATGAGGGACAAGCTACTTAGTTATTCAGTCCTGCATCCAAAACCAACCAACAAATTAGTTAGAACTCATTTTGCACACTTTTGGTGTTGGGACAAGCCACGAGCAACCTTGGACTCACTTGACTCACCACGGCCCGGACTCGGGGGAAGCCACAACCTTCCCCCATATAGTATTCTCTGCATCTTTTCGTTGCACTTGCATCTGAATGGCACTTTTTCCCGAAACTCCCAAAGTGGAGTCCCGAAACTGTCTTGGTTTGGACCCCCGAGACTTTGGGCATTCATAACTTCTTGCTCTAACCTCCGATTGGGGTGAGGTCTACAACAAACTTGTAGCTCTCCTTGAGAGCTTTCCAACAGTGTATCGCACTCCACTTACACACACGGGATCGAGTCGATTCCCGATTTTTAGTGGTTAGGAGTCAAACTGCTAGTTTGACTCCCGCCCCTTCCTTTGCTTATAACTCGTGTTATAGATGTCCAAATGGCTCATGCGAGGCCATTTTGGACATGTACACTCCGAGAACTTTCCAATGGTATAAAGAACACTTCAATGTGAAGTGTTTTGACCCTCGAAATCGAATTCTGAATTTTTGGGAGTCCCAAAGGACTCCCAAGTCCCATTTTTGGGAGTGTGAGTGGAGACTTCACACTTCCTTCAAAGTGGGGTTGCGACACAAAGCATGGTTGGGGTACCCAAAAGGATTGTCTCATTTTATATTCATTGGACCCTTTCATTGAAACATGTCGAAATTCAATGACACATTCATATTGAAAGTTTGATTTAATTCATAGATAAATACATTACAAAAGTATTGTTCTATGCATAGAATGTCAAATTTGAACAAGTTTAAGGATTTCTACCAAGTCCTTGAAAAAAATTTAAAACTTTGTTTCATGAGAAAAAAAAAGTTCAAGGACTCATAAGGAATGTTTTAACAACTTTTTTTTGCCCAAGATGTCGCAACCGCATTTTGGGGCTAAGTGTGAAAAGGCAACTCACACTCCCAAAAGTGAGAAAATGGAGTCCTCCGAGACTCCTGAAAACTTAGAAGACGATTTGAAGGGTCAAATATCCTCTCCTTGGTGCGTTCTTTATATCAATGGAAAGCTCTTGAAGCGTAGATGTCCAAAATGGCCTCGCATTGCCCATTTGGACATCTGCAGCCCAAGTTATGGGCAAAAGAAGGGCCGGGAGTCAAACTGCCAGTTTGACTCTCGACGACTAAAAGTCAAGAATCGACCTCTTCCTGACATCGCCTTAAGGAGTGAGACATGGCGTTGGAAAGCTCTCGACGAGAGATATAACTTTGGTTTAGAGCTCGTCCTAATCTGAATTTGGGGCGAGGAGCTATGGCCGTCCAAAGTCCCGAGACTCCAACCCAGGACAGTTTCGGGACTCCAACTTGGGAGTCTTGGGAAAAAAGGTCATTTGGATGTAGCCTCGACAGAGAGCTGCAGAGAATACTATAAGGGGGAAGGTGGTGGCTTCCCCCGAGTCTGAGCCATGGTGAGTCAAGTAATCCAAGTTGCCGGTGGCTTGTCCCAACACCCAAAGGTGTTCCCAAATGTGAACTAACCCTCTTGTGGTTGGTTTGGATGCAGATTTGTGCTTGATCTTCTAATCCATTTTCCTAGTCCATCTCGAGACTTCTAGCACGCCCCTCTACCCCTCTTTAGTGCTGGAAGTCGGGAGCGCCCCTCAAGTCCCAACTTTCCGCAACTACACAAAGTTGGACCTTCAAGTGAGTTCAACCCGGGACTTGGGAGTAAGTCACAAGATGTTTATCACAAACACTTATGTGCTAAGATGTATAAAATGTATGAATGCGATAAGAACAAAATGCCTTATTGTAAGGTAAAAAATTTGAAAAAATAAAAATTTTGGAAATTTTGGCCATTGATGGAACATGGCCCACGTTGAATAAATTTTACTATTTTCACTTTCATAAGTGAAAATAATAGATACTTTAAAAAATTATATAAAATTTGGAACAAAATTATTTCATATGACGTGAAAAAAAAAGATGAAATGTGAGACAAATCATGGGAAAAGTGAAGAAAAAGGTGAATTTGGGAATCCTTGTAGTGAGTCCTTAGGGTTCAAATGTGGTACCCCAATCGTGCTTATACCCTATTCCCATTTATTTGATTCATTGTTCAATGTTAGTTTTTTTGAAATATTTTGTGGATAAGGCAATCCAAATCTGCATTTACCATTATTTCTTTTTTGCATACATCCATTGTAATTGTTTGCATAATATTTTACATAATATTAGTTGTCTCTATGAATTTACTAATATATTCATTTAGTGTTGTAGATATAGATGCAGTAATTTCATTCATAATTGTTTCCACATTTTCTTTTTTGACCATACATAAAATACCATGAACATGGATTGAACCATGGTGTTGTAATTCATATTGGATAACATGTTCAACTTTACCAATAACACCATTTTAAAAATTATATCATTTTATATAAATTGTTCAAATCAACTATGAAATAAAATTGCACATTCAATTAAACAATCTTTCCATGTCATGTTCATTTGAATGTTTTTGATTAATTATTTTAATTGGTCAATTTTTACCCATTTCAATGATGACATTTCCTTAGATGTGAAAGTTAAAAAAGGAAGCATAACAAATTTTGCTTCCATTGTCAATAAGTCTTGCAAATGTGATTTATGCCATCTAGGTGAGCTTTGTAATTTAGTTGGTAGGTGAAACTTCATTATATGATTAATTATGTCTATTTATATAATTTTTGGATTTTGTAATTCTTTTTTCAACATCTTTTTCAAGACATGTTTTTGAAGTATGTTGTAAAATCTAAATTGATTCATGTGAATTATAAACAAATAATAAATTAGGTTTATATAAAATAAAAGGAAAGAATAACATAATCATGCGATATTTAAGATAATAATGTAAAAACATTCTTCCATCATATGCACCTTCACCTTGAGGAAATAAAAATAAAAAAGGGAAATTTCTAAAATTATAAAAGGAATATTACTTTGGACATGTTGAAATTTTTTAAATTGTGGGTTTTCCATTTATATAAGTTCAACTATAAGTTAAACAGCTTGGGATGATTTTGTAGTTACAACTACAGTTTTTTTATTGGAAACTACAGGTTCAACATACATAATAGGTTCAACTTCAATGTTGTCAATTACTCAATCTAGGTTGGATTTAGGTTCTTTTTCAGTGTTACCTTATGTAGATATTGCATTAAACTTTTTTCCTCTTCCACCCTCAATTTCATTCAAATAGGTTCACTTTTCATCTTTTTTTAAATCAACAACTAGTGATTTGAAAGTAATCTTAGACTTTTTTGTTGGTGGTGAGGTAACAAGTTCAAGGCTTAACCTATCCCTTGGTGTAGGTGATTTTGTGTGCATCTTTAATCAATGAGATTGATGTGTTGGTAAAGGTGATGCAATAGTCAAGCATGTTGGTCTTCTCTCCTTCAAAAACTATTCCCTAGTAACAAGGTCAAGTGAAACTTGGCGCTATTGGTTAGCTAGTGACACAAATTCTTCTTGGGTTGTTGTTCTTAGTGAAAGCACCTCGAATAAAAAAAACCACTTCCTAAACATAATATCTAGGATAGGCCTTGAATAATAATTATCTACCTTGGTTTTGCTAGAAACCAGGTAAGTTGTTACTTTCTTCTACTGTTCTATCCAACAAGTTAAATCAACCAATAACTGGGTTAAGATTATGTAACACTAGTTAACATGTTGCCCCATGTTAGCTAGGTCAAAAGTAATAGTAATTTGATTGTTAAAATAAGTTAACTTCTTTTTCTAGTAAAGAATTTACAAAATAGCTGCAAATTTTTGCATGAAATTCCTCTTTCATGCGTATTACATTCTACTGCTCATTCTCAACAAAAGCATGTGGACTTGCAATACTTTTCAAGGCGGTTTTGGCTTCCTCAAAAGTTACATTTGCAACATCTACTTTTCCTTCCTTGGAAATTCCAAGTTGCTTATGAATAAATATTTGATCAATGAAAATCTCTTGACCATGTACTCACCTTTGAATTCTTCCATCCTTTGTTGCTTCCCAAGTTTGTAAGAAGTCTTGTAATAAGTCTTCTCTTGGCATTGTCCATTGCAAGTTGAACAAGCCCTCCAAACCAATTCATCTAGCCCATTTGAGTTTATTGGAGTCACTAGTAGAAAACAACCCTTTTTTAAACCAGAATGTTTTCGACTACACGTCATTTGCAACTACATTGCAATTGGGATTTTTCCCTTAAAAAAAAATATATATTGGTGATTCCCATTTAAGTCGACATGTCTACATAATTGATAAATAGTTGAAAGCAATTTTCGACTATGTAGACAATTGCTGAATATTCTTAACATCACCAAAATCTCTTCAATTGGACAGCTTGCACTTTTGATAGATAGTAAGAAGCACATCCCGACTTCACATGTGTGTTAACTTCACTAGTCTAGTCAATGACACCATCAATTAACAAATGGATGTTAAAATGTGTTGAACGTTGGATGAAATAAAAAATGGATTGCATAAAGGAAGTAACAGATGAATGCAAATGATTTCAACTAATGGATTGCCATTAAAACCTTGCCCAAGATTCCACCAACTGCTTTTGCTTCTGCTGTTGTGGCCAACAAGGTGAAGAACAAGGTATGTTCTACCAAAAGGGGAGGGGGGGGGGAGACATTCGACAGAATATATATTTTTGAAAAAATATTGTGCCAAGTGGCGAAAGTTCACCACCAAAAAATGCTGCTGGAACCTAGTATAGACATCTGGCGGTTTGTAATATTTTTATTTTTATTTTATTTTTTCGAAATGTGGTGATTAAGAGAATCCCACAAAACCCATTTATTTATTTATAGCATTTTCTGTTTTAAAATACGCCAACGAAAATAAAACACGTTGTTTTATGCAGTCAGAAAATACTTTATTTATTTTAGCATTTTCTATTTCGAATTTCTCCAGGAAAATAAAAAATCTTTGGAAATGCAGCAGAAAATCAGTTTTTTAAAAAAAATAACAAAAAGACATGGTTTGGAAATGAAGCCTTAAAATCCTTTATTATTTTCTGTTTGCAATTTCTGTTTTAAAATCGGCGGCAAGCGAAAACCAAAAATGGAAAAATAATTTTGAATTAAAAAAATAAAAATAAAATAGCACGCTTTGGAAATGCCGCAGGAAAGTCCTTCGTTCCGTTGTTGCTCTCTGCATCGTCGCCGTTTGTCGCGGTTGCAATTCTGTTGCGCGCCATAGCTTTTCCACCTCTCCCGTCTTGTCGCAAATTTCTTGGTTGTTGCAAATCCTTTTGCTTGCTTTGCTTGCTGTGGAGATGGCAGCTGTAATGAGCACCATCGCTTCAGAAAAAACGGCAGCGTCGATAGCGATATCATTATCGACAAACAAGAGCTTCGCATCGTCCTCCATCTCTTCCTGTTCTTGTTCTTGTTCGTCTTCTTTCACTATCTCTGCGCTGCCATCTCGTTCTTTGAGACTCCAGAGTGCAGCAGTAACAGCAGCAGCAGCAAGGAAAATTAGCTCATTAGAATTGTGCTTAGGGTTCTCTGACTCTGTTGCTTTTGGCGGCTCCTGTAGTGGCGCTCTGAGATCGTCTGTCCCTGGTAAGTTGAACTGTTGTGGCTCCAAGCTGCTGCTTACTGGCGCTGTGAAGATCTTTGCTATCGCAGTTGGGGAGAAATTGCCGGAAGCGGAGTTGGCGTTTCTGGATGAGGAAGAGAATGTGCAGACGGTGAAAGTGTCGGAGCTCAGTAGAGGAAAGAAATTGGTACTGTTTGCGGTGCCCGGGGCGTTTACTCCCACTTGCTCGCAGAAACATCTGCCTGGCTTTGTGGAGAAGGCACAGGAATTGCGGGATGCGGGAGTGGACACAATTGCGTGCGTTTCGGTAAACGATGTGTTCGTTATGAAAGCATGGGGGGAGAGCGTAGGAGTGACAGCGGATAAGGTGTTGTTGTTTGCGGATGGGTTGGGGAAATTTACCAAGGCCTTGGGAGCGACACTTGATCTAACAGATAAGCCGTCCGGGTTAGGGATCCGCTCGCGCCGCTATGCGCTTCTGGCGGAAGATGGCGTGGTGAAGTCGTTGAATATGGAGGAAGGAGGAGCGTTCACTGTTAGCGGTCCCCAGGAAATTCTGAAGGCTCTCAAGGCGGTTGTATAAGAAGGTGTCAGATTCACACATTCTGATTGTCTCTGAGACCTATATAGTTTTGTCCATTCTGCTAAGGACTAGGGCAGTTGCTCGCACTTTGTGTAAAAATCAGCAGGAATTAGACAAAGAAAGTTTTCAGCATAATACACAAACGTTTCCTTCTTCTCTGTTCATCTTCTTCTGG
>Ga0209611_10008289_pt1 | contig 16314 bp, 12 predicted proteins | sample S1TSphgellanicum_3_FD_187693 | JGI IMG/M metagenome (GOLD analysis project Ga0209611, IMG submission 187693) | Host-associated microbial communities from peat moss isolated from Minnesota, USA - S1T2_Fc - Sphagnum magellanicum MG (SPAdes) (version 2) | ecosystem: Host-associated > Plants > Peat...
CGGTCGCGCCGAGGGCAACGACGCCGTTGAGCGATTCTGGTACGCCCGTCCCCACATGCGCCGGGTCGTCGAGAAAGCGCGCCGTGGTCGTGGCCAGGTCGGCGTCGAGCGTGAGCCACGGGTTCGGCGTGAAGTAGTTGGCGAACTCGACGCCTTTGCGCTGCGTCGGGCCGCCGAGTGACGTCGTGCCGTGATCGCCGTCGAAGATCAGCTCGTCGGCCTGGTACAACTCGAAGAGCGACACGGTGCTCGTAAGTTGCGGAATCGTGTAACGGTATCCCACCTCTTCGCCGACGGAGCGGTTGAGCAACGGGTTCCGGCCGACGGGAGCGCCCGTCGAATCGAACGGGGCATGCGTTTGCGGGTCGTCGACGTACGTCGTGCCGCGAACGTCGTTCGAGTGGAAGCTTGACCCGTAATCGAGATAGATTTCGCTCTTGTGATTGAAGGCATACGCGAGGTTCATTTTCGGATCGACGATCGCGGCGCCCCCGCGGCCGCTGTTGTTCGGATCGTACGCTCCGATACTGAACGTATAGTAGTCCAGGCGCACGCCGGGATCCAGGCGCAGCTTTTCTCCGATCCGCTCCTCGGACTGAATGTAGACGTCGGAACCGCGTTCGACGACGTGGTCGTCGCTCAACGTGCCCCCGGCGAGTCGATTGCGCGCCTGGTCTAAGAAGAGGCCGAGCGTCGAGATATTGTCGTTACGGGTATCGGCGCCGATGGTCGTGACCGTCCCCGGCGTCACGAAGCTCCGCGAGAAATTGAAGCCCGAGATGAAGCGGATGTCGTTCTGTTCGCGCTGATCTCCGCATTGAAAGTTGTAGGGAACCGGCGTGAGCGAACCCGGTGCCGCGCCCGAGGGCGCGGTGTACGCCGGGCAATACGAGTGATAGTTCGGCGCTCGCAGCCCGCCAGGGGCGTTCGGGACGCACGTATTGAACGCCGCATTGCAGGTGATGGGGTTCGATGTCTCGTTGTAATAGTTGTTCGCGTCGTAAAGGTAGTAGGTGAAGTTCGAAAACAAATCGAGAAAGTATTGCTCGCCGTACGCATTGAATTTCGTCGTTCCGTTCGGGTCATGGTGCTCGAATTGGGTCGAGATCGCGTAGCGATAGGTGTGCCCGCCGTCGGTTGGGTCGAAATAGCCGTCGGGATTGAGAAGTCCCGCGTCGACCAGGCGCTGAGGAATTTGGTCGCTCGAGTTGAAGGCTCCGTCGTAGGCCCACGCGTTCACGGCGAACTGATTGTTGCCTTTGTCGATCGAGTAGCGCAACATCGCGTTGAGTTTGTGGTATTCGTCCGGCTTGACGAGCGTGCCGTTGTCGTGATAGATCTCGAGACCGTAAAGCAGGTGGCCGGCTCCCACGGTGGGCGAACCCGCCGTGAAGAAACGCTCGTAGCCATAATCCCCGACTCCGAACTCCGTCACGGGAGCGATCGTATTGCGGAAATACAGATTGTACGCACCCGCCGTCGAGAAGTCGCCCTGATCTGCATAGTACGTGCCCTTCTTGAACTCCACGTAGCTGACGAGTTCGGGAATCAACCAGTTGATGTCGGAGTAGCCCTGACCGTGCGCGTGCGAAACCATGTTGATCGGAATGCCCCCGATCGTGGACTCCAGGTCGGTGCCATGATCGAGCTGAAAGCCGCGCAGGTAATACTGATTTGCCTTACCCTCGCCGCTGTGCTGGCTGATGACGAGGCCGGGGATCGCTTCCAGCAGTTCGCCGGGCCGGAGGATCGGTCGCGCCGCGATCTCCTCGGGACCGATGGTACCTTCCGATGCCGCGTTGGCGATACCGATCAGGTCCGCCTTACGTCCGTTCGTCGCCACCACCGCGATCGTTTTCAGCGACGTGGGACAGGGCGCCGGCGCCGTCTGGGCTGCGGCGGCGGTCCCGGGTTGCGCCGCCGTTGCGGATGGGCACGGCGAGGGCGATGGCTGCAGCGCGACGGCGGCTGCCGCAGCCGAAGGCGCTGCAGTCGATGGGGCGGCCACAGAACTGACCGCGGTGGTATCAGCCGACGCCGGCAGCGTGGCCGTGGCGAAGATAACAGCGATCACAGTCAGCGACGCATACATAACGCTACTCCCAGTAGCCACACGCATTCGAGACCCTTCCACTTCAAGAACAGAGTTGTCGCCTCGGATCAACACCGAAGTTGCCGCGGACGCTCACCCGTTTGCGAGTGACGATTATCCCGCTCGAAGTAACGCCGAGCGCGACTCTAATGCATCCAACACGACACGCATCATCGCTTCACTTGCGACTATGCTTGGCAAACGTGAATTACGTTTACCCAGATGGGCGAGACCAAAATTGTATACGTTAATTACAGTTTCAACGCAATTCCGGAATACGTCGATGCGCCCGGTACGCAATGCTACGGTCATTCTCTGGGCAGACGAATTAGTGATTTCCAAGTAGCCTGCTTTATCGAACCGCGTCGTATCCGGTAACAAATAGCTCGTTTCAGTTTTTGCCGGCTTGGGCATTATACGTCGCCTTACGCCTCTTTAGCCGTCTACATTGAACACGTTTTCGCTCGTTCGTGTGCCGGAACCGGCGCGCGCCGGCCTAGCCTCGGCTCTCGGTTCCCCTCATGATCCGGCCAGCCCATCGAACCGGTAATGCGAACCTGGAATGGCGCGGCGGCGTCATCGGCCGGGCGCGAATCCCGGTAGAAGACCAGCTCGTGATTCGCGTCGAGGTGCCCCATCCTGCGTCGAGCCGGGCCGTTCCGAGATCGCGGTAACGGACCTCGGCTCGCACGTTATTCTGCCGTCAAAGCCGCGAGCCGTTGCCGCGCATCTTCAGCGAAGATGGGATCGAAATGCGGGTTCAGCGCGAGTGCCTGCTCCAAGCGCCGCTTGGCCTCGGCGGTTTGACCGAAATGAAGCGCAACGATCGCGGCGTGATACTGTAGCGACGGATCTTCCGTCTCGTAGCGCGTCGCTCGCCTCATGGCGCGCTGCGCTTCCGCCCACTGGTTATCCTGAGCCGCGGCCCAGCCAAGCGTGTCCTGCGCATAAATCTCGTCGCCGCGAACCGCGGCCTCACGCCGCGCGATCGCGAGCGCGTCGGCGCTGCGAAGGTGATGGTCGGCGTAGTAGACCGCAAGCAGGCGATCGTTCACGTGATACGCGTTTCCGATCCGCTCGATTGCGAAAATCAGATCGCGGCTCGCCGCGGCGGCCCGCCGGTCGCCGAGCGCGGCCTGGGCATCGGCTTCGTATCCAAGGGTTTCAGCGAATGGCGTGACTTGCGCGCCGCGCACGGCGGCGTCTAACGCTTGGCGATAGTCATGGTTCGCGAGCTCGAACCTGGCAAGATCCTTGAGCGCCAGATTAAAGGTCGGCATAATCGCGAGCGCGTCCTGCTCGTCCTCGATGGCGGTTTCGTTAGCGCCGGCCTTGAAGGCAAGCTCACCGGCGCGGAAATGATACCAGGCCCGTGACTGCGCCGGCGCATCACTGATCGCGTCGGCCTGTGCGGTAGCGTCGGCCAGCAACTCTCGTGCGCGAGTGAGATGCCCAGTTAACTCTTCTAGGCGCGAGCGGCTCGTTAACGCCGCAACGCTGCGCTGCTTGTCGGACGGGATGCGGCGAAGCGTAGCGCCCGCGCGCTCGTATTCGCCAAGCTCCATCTCCAGACTCGCCTTCTGCGCCAGGAACTCAGGACTCGAGGGATCGTAGGCGATGAGCCGGTCGGCGAACCCAAGCGCTTCCCGAAAGCGGTGCAGGGTAAGACACACGGATGCCATTTCCGCGATCGCAGCGACGTTGCGCGGCTGGATTGCAAGCGATTGTTCGGCCATGCGTCGCGCTCGAACGATGTCATCGATATCGCCGTTCTCGCGATAGCGTTGCAAATATTGTTCGGCAAGCTGCCGCGGGCTCAGGAAATCGTGCGCGTGATGCTGACGCACCGCACCTTCCCAAAAGGCGACGTACTCGTTGCGGTATTCGTAGTCGCGCTCGACGGGCGCCGTCGAAACGGCCGTTGCTCGCGCGTCCGTGACTTGACGGTCCATAGCGGCCGGCCAAACAGCGAGTGCGATGACCGTGGTCGCCAAAATTGCAACAAACAGTGCCGGATACTTCATCATCGAACGTGTCTGTAAATCCAACGAAGGCGAAGCATGGCACTTGCCATGCTTCGCCTTGAGAGATTTCGCGACTAATGGGGCGTCGCGAGATAGGGAAACTGCGGTTGCGTTTGTACGCCGCCTTGCCCGGAGACGACATTCTGGGCGGCGAGGCACGCGTTCTCATTGTGGTCGTCCGGGGCCAAGCCCAGGGCGGGGATGGTGTTGCCGAAGACCGCACCGAGAGCCGTGTCGATTCCGTCGTTCGTGAGCGAACGGCCACCGAATTTGCTTCCGGTTGCACCGCCAGTTTCGACTCCGAGGTACGCGGCCGGCCCTGGCTGCGAGAGGTCGGCGGCCAGTTCGTCCGGATACAACACGGCTTGGATCACTTTGGCGATGGCCTCACTGCGGTGAGCGACGCGCGTGAAGTGCTCGAGTGAGGCGCGGATATACGGATCGTTGAACGGTTCGAGCGCGTTCGTGTCCTCATGCTGGGCGAAGATCTCGAAGAGCTCCTTTTCACCGGGACGCGCGAACAGTTCGATTTGGTTGTAGGCAACCTGGCGATTGATTTGGGTCGCCGTGGCGACGCTCGCGGTCGACCACAGGTGGATGATCGGCGATTGACCCTTCGCCACGAGAAGTGACTTCGGGACCTCGACGACGATCGAAATAACGTTGAAGCCGCCGTTGGTTTCGGTCAGGAAGTTCGTTGACGGCGCCGTGTTGCAGAAATAGTTACCCCATGCCGGTCCCGACCGCGTACCCGCCGGAAATCCGTTAAACGTCGGCGCGCCGTTGCCGAACACGATCGTGTCGCCCGAGCGCGGATTGGAGTAGTTCCGATCCGGCAGCCACGTGAAAAACTGCGACAGGTCGAAAAAGAACGAGTCTGCCCGCGGTCCGGCGAACGCGACGACGCCATCCTTGAGGCCGGCGCCCTTCTGATCGTTGAAAGCGAACGTGCCGAGCGGTTCACCGAGCGTCGATGGGTTGCCGAGGGCGCTCCCTTGTTTGCGATAGACCGTTACCTGCTGCTTGGGGCCGCTCCCGGACGCGAGGATTTGCAGCGCGGTATCCGCCGGAGCGGCCGTCCCGACCGGCCCGTGTGAGATTTTGAATTGGTACAACACGTCGGGATCGAGGCCGAAGTGCTGGCTCATCCCGGCGGGGATGAAGGGATGGACGTTCATGACGAAGTCGACGTATCCCGGACGCGTCGGCGAGGGAAACAAATAGTCGTCGGTAATGTCGGCGCCCACACGGGCGAGAAGAGCCGGAGCGTCCTGATGATCTGAGGCGCGCACGGCGTGCGACGCATAGAGTACGCCGGTGGTTGCCAGCGCGACGGTCGCGGTCACTGAAGCCGCGAAACGCTTGAATTGCATTGAGGTTCCTGTCTTTGAGCGAGAACGTACTGAAAGGATACGCTTATGCCGAAATCCGGCATGAGAGCAAACAAATGAACTTAGGCTTGGGACGCGTGGACAGAAGTCGAGTCGCGTCCGCAGCGCCGATTGACTTCGCGGCGCGGCTTCCATGGCGCGATCGGCTCGACGCCGGTCGCGCACAGATCAGGAGACGAACAGCTTGTACGCCGTTTGCTCCTGGAGTGCCGCGGCTAGCGTCGTAACGTGCGTGGTTTCGATCGCGAGGATCGAGGCCGTGAGGCGCGCGAGATCCCGATCCTTGAACGTGGGGATGACGCCGAGGTAGGCTGTGGCCGCGCCGCGTTCGAGCCCTTCGGCGAATTTCAAGACGTCGGCCTGCGTCTTGAGTTCGGGATAGTCGACCTTCGTCGTGTCGGTCCCCGGGGTCTGTCCCGCGGCCTTGACCGCCGCCACCAGCGCGTCGCGGTGGGCGGTATGGTCGGCCAGAAAACCTTTGGCCACGGTCAAGACGCCGGGCGACAGCAGACCGGTTCCCGCGCCCGCTTGATACGCCTTGATTGCAGCACGCTCGAAGGCAGCGAGCACGTTGAGCGTCTTGACATCGCTCTCATCGGCCTCCGCCGCCGCAGCGACGAATGGCGTCAGAAGCGCGGGCCCGAAGGCTGCTAGCGCCGTGCCGGCTCCGAGAAATCGAACTCGTGAAACGTCCATTAAACTCCTCATGGGCGGAAGTGAGCTTTAGCTCGTTATGTTTTGTTTACGTGGCTAAAACGAACTCCACGCCAATGCGGATGGCTACCCGGCGAAACTTCCCCCTGTTATCTATCCCGGCAAGGCCGCGGATCCGGCGAGAAGGCCTCCATCGATGCTGAACTCACTCCCGGTAATATACGGTGCCTCGTCCGAGGCTAGCATCACGGCTACCGCTGCAACCTCCTCGACGCGACCGAATCGCCTTAGCGGAGTATCCGCGACGATCTTCGCCATGCGTTCGTCTCGGTCTGGACCTGAGCCGAGTAGCTCCTCCCACATGGGTGTGAGAATCGCCGCAGGATGAATGGAATTGCACCGTATGTTCCAGCCTTTTTGCGCGCAATAGAGGGCGACGGTTTTCGTATGATTACGAATGGCCGCCTTCGACGAAGCGTACGCCGCGGCCATCGGGATGCCGACCAGCCCTGACCGCGAGGAGATGTTGATAATCGAGCCCGCGGCGCCATCTTTCATCGCCCGTATGGCATAGCGGCATCCTAGAAATGTTCCGTCGAGATTGGTGCGGTGAACCGCTCTCCAAGCCTCGAGCGTCGCATGCTCGGGGTCGTGGTCAACCGGCCCGGACTCGAACCCCGTCACGCCGGCATTGTTCACGACAACGCCTGTAACCGGGACGTGCGTGAGCAGCCGTTCCCAATCGGCCTCTCGACTCACATCCAAGGGCAGGAAGCGGCAGCCGACCGCCTGTGCCATCGAAGCCCCCGCCGCCTCGTCCTTGTCGGTAGCAACGACCGACGCGCCTTCAGCGACGAACGCTTCAACGATCGCGCGACCGATACCACGAGCGGCGCCGGTGACGACGCAAGTCTTCCCGCTTAGTCGATGCATCGCACAGACTCACAGCACGATAAGAGCTTATGCTTCGGACGGCCCCGGATGCCCGAGGCGTCGGCTAAAGGAGTCTCTGGAGGCGCGCTTGGCATGGTCACATTAGGCTTTCAAGGTCGGCACGAGAAGGTTGTCGTCGATTTCCTCGAGACCTGCCGCCGGTAGCGTTCCTCGTAATCCAGATTATTCGGGGTGTACGCCTCGAAGACCAGGGTTCGCTCGTGAAACTCCTCACTGTGCACGACACCGGGAGCGACCGTGTAGGCATCCCACACACCGAGTACCTGACTCGTGCCGTCCGGGTAGCTGATCGTGCAACTGCCCTCTAGAACGATGCCGACTTTCGTCGAGAAGCATCGCCGATTGTGGGTGCTCTCGCATGCGGGCGGATTGACGATACGGTAGACGAGCGTAATGCCGTCGTCGCTCGCAACGGCCCATCGTACACCGGGGGCACACTCGACGAACGCGCTATCGCCGATCGGGTGCGCGTATCGTCTCGTTTCGGGAGACGCGCCATCGGAGTTCGGCGGTCGCGCCGTTCGTGCGGTGCGAAGAACGAGAGACTTCAGAGATTCGGGCGATGCAGGCCCACCGGCCTCTGCGCTCTGCGCCGCCGGCCCGAGCGCGTCGCTTATGCGCCTCCATTCGCGGTATTCCTCAAGGTATGCTTCGCACGTGCGCAAATGCGTGCGCACTTCGTCGGAAATTCTTTCGGTTAGCAAGCCCAAGGCCTCGAGGGCGATGAGGCTTGCGAAGCGGTCTTCCGCATCCCCAGATAAGGCGTCACTCATGCCGTCACGCGGTCGCCCAGCGACTCTCGCATCTTCCGTAGCCCGCTCCGAATGCGCCACTTGATCGTGCCAAGCGGCAAACCCGTCGCTGCGGCAAGCCCTTCGTGGGTTACATTCGAAAAAAACGCGAGTTCGATCAAGATGCGCTGTTCTTCCGGAAGTTCGTCCAGCGCTTTTCGAACCTGTTCGGCATCGAGTTGCGCGAAGAGGTCGTCTTCCACTCCCGATTCGAAGTGCAACGTCGTCGGAATCTCACACTCCGGGCGCGCCCGACGCGAGCGCAGAACATCGATGGTTCGATTGCGGGTTACTCGAGCGAGCCAGCCCTCGAAATAGCCGCCGCGAAATGCCGACGGCTCTTGCCAAAATTTCACAAACACGTCTTGCGTAACGTCTTCGGCGATCATTCGGTCATTCGCGATCCGTAACGCGATGGCGTAAACCATTGCGTTATGCAGATCGTAGATCGCTTCGAATGCTGCGAAGTCCCCCTCTTGCGCACGCTGAACGAGCGCTGCCGATGTTTTCATTACCGCGCTTTGTAAGACACGCCTGTTGAGTGAGTATCGGTTGTTGTGTGAGTATCGTTCGCTGAACTCCAACTGAAGTGCCGCGGCCATGGAGCCGGTGGCGTCAGTGAACTCGTCGACACGGATTCCTCGTGCGCGGTCGAGTGACCGCCGGTCGTTCAGCTACCGCCCCAACAACGTGCGGCTGATACGTTTAGATTGGGAGTGTCGACTTCGGATTTACGTAAGCGGCCTTACCGATGTAAGCGTGCTTACACCAAGCCAAAGCTCACTGTTCCGCTGGCTCTGGGGTTCGAGCTAGACTCCCCGAATAACCCGGGTCATAGGATACCGGCCGGCCGGCGTTGGAATTGGCCGATAGTTGCGTGCAAGCTAGCAGCTATGACGCAGGTAGGATATCCCGTAGACCGATCGATACGCGAAGAGCCTGCGTTCCTCGCTCGATCCGGAAGATAATGGTTTCCGCCGCGGCTTCATTGGCTCGTGCAAAGTCCGCGCCCGAGAATTGGCTGGCCGGCTTTCCGTTGACGGCGACGATGCGATCGCCGGCCCGCAGATCGGCTCGTATCGCCGGCGAATGCGCGAGGATCCGGCGGACGCGAAACGCTCCATCGGGCAACTTGGTCGCGAGCACGCCGGAGCGGTTGAACGGTGGCGGAATGTCGGGCAACGGTTCTAGCCAAACGCCGTCGCGCGCGTAGTCAAACGTCATGACGAATCGGTCGAGCAACGCTTCGCTGAGGATCGCCGCCTCGACGTTGTAGGGCTCGTAGTACGACATATCAGGCGACGCATATGATACGAGAGCTGCGCGCCGCTCGAACGGGCCGATGGCGATACGCGCACGTGAAATCCGCTCGCCGCCTTCGTCGATGCCGCGGCGCAATGTTTCCGCAAGCCCCGCGCGGCGCGCCCAGGCGTCGGCAACGATGGTAAAGCCGGCGTTACCGGTGTCGAGCATGCACGAGCCGCTCCTACCGTCGATCCGACATGGCGCGAGCGGAGAATCGTCGTCGAACACGATGGGTACACGCGCGCCGACGGCGACCGGCCGTGGCCGGTCAAGGGGACGCAGCGTCATCAGGCGGGTTCGCGGATCCAGCGTCACTGAGAAGCGTTCGAAGAATTCCCGGCCGAGCCAACCGGCCTTTGGCGGGCGAGGGCCGCGCTCGACCTTTGCAAATCCATACGGGACGATTTTCGCAACCTGATCGTCGATGACGACGTCGCCGATCTGAAGGCGATGCACCTTGGCATAGCCAGCCTGGTAGACGTTCCGTTGATTCATGCTAAGGTCGGCTCCTCGCGGATGGAGGTCGACCGCACGCGCCGTTTGCGCCGTGAGAATGAAGTGGCCGCCCGCATCGACGACAAACGGAAACGGACCCTTCCCGTTGATCCGCACGTTCACGATCGGCTTGAACCCGTCCATTATGTACGGTACACGAACCGCATCCGTCCCGGGTGGAAGGGTAACTCCCGAAACGGTCTTTGGAGCCGCGAACGTGGACGCTTCGAAGGCCCCGCGCGGTAAGAAGTCGTCAACGACGTCCGTCTCCGACTCGTCATCCTCGGGATAGGTGATGCGAACCTCGAACGGCGCGACGGCGTCATCGACCGTACGCCAATCCGCGTAGGAGACCACCTCGTGATCTTCGTCGAGGGCGAGAGACGTTTGGTCGAGCAAGTGCGATTTCTGATCTACGAAAAGCGTTACGGGTGCGCCGCCGCGGGGGACGGCGGCGACGACGTCGGCGGTGCCCCGTCCGGCGTCGAGCCGGGCCGTTCCGAGATCGCGGTAGCGAACCTCTGCTCCCACGTCGCACCAGCCGTGCGCCTCGATCCAGGCATGACTCACGGCCGTTGCCCGCGCGCTCGGCGCATTCATCACGAGCGTGCCCCTCGAGTAGTCCGTCGACCACGGCTGACGTCCGTCGTACCCGTCGGCGCTCGAGAGGTCGCCGCTGTACCAGCGCGTTACCGACCGGCCATTCTTCGGATCGAGCGCCGTGTCGTACGTGCCGTCGAGCCCGTCGCCCGCGTGCGTACCGTGGATCTTCACCGCGGCGAAGCGCTGCCATCCGCGGCAACCCGTTGCGTCGCGCAACGTCGCGACGATGCGCGACGCGCGATCTGCGGGGAGTCGCGCCGCAAATGCCGCCGGCGCTGTGCTGGGCACGTAACATAAGGTGACCGCGAGCGCAATGCCCGCGCGGGCGAAGAAGCCGAGCCGTTTCATGCCGCAACCTCACGCGGATGCGCGGTCACGATGTTGAGCGCTTTGAGCTTCACGAGTTGATCGATCGACGGATGCACGATGCCGTGCGCTTCCACGCGGCGAACGTAGTCGCGATCGATGCCGAGCGCACGGAGTCGCAGGGCTTCGTCCGGGCGCGTGATGGCGACCCCAGCGTCGCGCAGGGAGCGCACGAAATCGCCCGTCACGCGAAGGGCGCGCAGCGACGTGAGTTCGCCTGCGTCGAGCTCGGCGGATGCGAACGTCGTGCGCAGATCGCGCACGTATGCGCCGTCGACCCCGAGCGCGCGAAAGGCAATGAGCTGACCGAGCTCGAGGTGCGGATATCCGGCGCTTGCGATCTCGTCGATGTAGGCGATCGTGATGTCGATCATGGCCACACCAAGGAGATCGGCGGGAGCGACGTCGTAGCCGCGACCGTTCAGAGCCGCTTCGAACGAGACGTTCGGTGTCAGTGTGAAGGTGCCGCCGCCTGAGCCCCGGGCGAGCGTTCCTTTGCCGGCGATCCTAGCCGCATCGCGCACGATCGAGAACGAGACTGCGGAAGACGGGGCAGCGAGCTCTTCTTGGGTGATTCCGATCGCGTTCGCGGGGATATCGTGCGTATCGCGATCGTGCGAACCGGTTCGCCCGTCGTCGATCTCGAGGGAAAGAGCGACGATTCCGCGCTGCGCTTGCGGATGAATCGTCCAGGACCCGGTCACGGATTGCGCGGCTTCGGCCGGCATCGGGGCAAGATGAAACAGCAGCATGCTTGCCGCGAGCCCGAGGGCGTATCGCACGTTAGAGTACTCCGCTTACCTTCAGGCGGATCAGTTGATCCACGGAGAGATTGTGGAAGCCATGCGCGTTTGCGCGTTCGACGAACGCTCCATCGATGTTGAGCGCGCGCAACTGCTGCACTTGGTCGACCGTGATATCGGGATATCCGGCGCGTACCAAGCCTCGGACGTAGTCGGGGGTCACGCCGATCGCGCGAAGTGATTGCACGCGATCGGCATTGAGATTGCGAAGTCCAGCTGCGCTCAGCGACGCACCGTACTCGGGCGTCACGCCGGTGGCGCGCATGCCCTCGATATCACCGATGGCAAGCGACTCGCCGTAACGCGCACGCATCGTAGCGATGTATTTGGGATCGATGCCGACGGCGCGGATGCGGATCAGTTCGTCGACCGAGGGATGTCCGAGGCCATCGCGCTGGAGTTCCCGGATGAAGTCGGCGTCGACGCCGACGGACTTGAGGCTCACGAGTTGGTCGACGGTGAGATGCGTGTAGCCGACGCGCGCCAGTTCATCGGCGTAATCGGGTGCGTTGGCTTCGGCCACGATCTGCACTCGCGCTTCGGGGAGCTGCGCGTTCGTCGCGATGCGCGTTGTGTTGGCCGCGGAAATCGAATCTAGCGAAGATGCGGAACGCGCCGCTAGATGTGCGTGCCCGGCCGGGTGAGCCAAGGCGACGGTTTGGGCCGCTACGATGACGTGCGGCAGCGCAACGGCGACGTGCGGAAGCGCAACGGCGACGTGCGCAAGCGCAACGGCGACGTGCGGAAGCGCAGCGGCGACGTGCGGGAGCGCAGCGGCGACGTGCGACGGCGCACGTACCGGTCGCACGTGGACGTTCGTCGCGGAGACGAGCGCGGTCGCGTGCCGCGGAGTTTGGGCGGTGGGCGTTTTCGTACGAGACATCGTCAGCGTGGGCGCGCTCGCGATGTTCGGCTGCGCGGCGGTGACGCTGTAGGCGATCGACGGCGAGACGAGCGCCGCGACGATGCCGAGAACGGCGAGCACGGCGACCGTCGAGCCCGCAGGCCCGAACGAGGTGCGGATGCGGACATCGCGATGCTTTGCGAGGAGCCGCTCGATGCGGATCGACATCCCCCGCCGCGTGACGAAGGCACCGGGAGCCGTCATGGGCCGATGCGGCCAGATGGCGGTCTCGGCGACCTTCGCGAGACAGGTTGCGTATGGTAGCGCGTCGTTTTGTTGCAGCACCCAATCGTCGCAGGCAACCTCGCGCTCGAGATCGAGCTGACCCGCGAGCCACAGGATCGCCGGATTGAAGAACAAGAGTGCGCCCGTGAAGCGTTCGGCCGCGTTGAACCAGTCATCTGAACGGCGCAGGTGAGCGAGTTCGTGTAGTACGATCGCGTCGATCTCGGCGGGTTCGAGCTCCTCGAGGAGATGTTTCGGCACGAGGATCATCGCATCGAAGAGGCCCACCGCGATCGGGATATCGATCTCTTCCGAGGTGCAGAGTCGTACGTTTCGCGTACCTTTCGTCGCGGCGGTCCAGCGCGTGAGCCCTTCGCGATACTCGATCGAAAGCGGAAGCGCGTCGCGCTTGAGGCGCTCGAGGTGCAGCAGGCTCACGGTCAGCCGAGCCGAGACGAGTGCCGCGCCGGCCAACCACGCCGCGACGAATGCGAACGCGATCCAACGTGGTATGGAGAGGTTGGCGCGCTCGATCGCAGGAACCGCCAGTTGCGACCCGGCGCCGTTCGAAGAAATGCGCGTTGTAGTCGGGATCGACGGGCTCGTCTTCGCGGGCCGATAGGGGACGGCGCTTCGCGGAAGCGCAAGATCGCCCGTCACGCTCGCAGACGTTGCCCGGTGCTGCGTCGCGAGCGTGGCGGTCGCTACGGGAAGAAGCAGGCTCGCGAAGAGAGCCGCGGCGAGCACCGAATGCCGCGTCGTTGCGTTCGCGTTCGGCTGCACGCGGAGCACGAGCCACGCGGCGAGTGCGAATAGCGGAGCCTGCCAGAGGCTCGCGAGTAGCATCGCGATCGCGAAACGGGTCGCGGAATCGGCGAACGCCATCATGAGTTTTCACGCTCGTATTTTGCGATGAGGGCTTTAATGGAATCGAGCTCCTGTTGAGATGGGCGCTCCTCTTCCATGAGACGCACCGCGAGTGCGGTCTTACTGTTCGAGAAGAACGATCGTACCACGTCGCTCACGGCAGAACCGGCAGCCTCGTCGCGCTCGACCAAGGGGTGGTAAACGTGCGCGCGGCCGTCGGGCGTGCGGGCTACGACGTCTTTTTGTTCCAGGATGCGCAGCATGGTCAGCACCGTCGTGTACGCGAGCGGCGGCGGCGGCAGCGCGGAGACCACGTCGGCGACGGTCGCGCGGCGCTTGTCCCACAGCACCTCCATCACGCGGAGTTCGGCCCGGGTCAAAATCTTGGGTTTCTTACGCGGCATACGACGGCATCTCCGATCTACTAGGTTTATAGTAGTACGATACCGCATGCCGGTGGGCTTGTCAACTATAACTTTAGTAGGTTGGGTCAGGGGCATGGTCGCAGGGGAGGCTTCACGACGTGCCCGAATCGGGGCCGCCCGTTAGCGAACAACGTCGTTGAGAGCGTCGGCCACGCGCTTCGCGCGTTGCGCGGGGGCGTCATCGTTGCGCCAAGGCACCAGGAGGTCGGGCATTATCCCGGCGACCGCGTTCGAACCGTCGGCGCGCACCTCTACGCAATCAGCCATCTCGAGCGTCGCGTGACTGTGACCGAGCGTCGTCGGAATGCCGCCGTTGGTGTAGCCGCAGCCAGCCCCGAACGTGCGTTGTCCGACGATGCGCGCCTGCTTGAGAAATCAACGCCCGCCGATTGGTGTGGGGCTGGGCCGAATCCCTGCCTCGCGCAGAGATCAGCCGGATGCTCCTGGCCGGTCGTCGTTGTGGTTGAAGCGATCCGGGCCATCGGCCAGGTCAGCACTAAGTGGCCATCGTCGAATGAAGAAAGAAAATCGTCCAATACGCGCTGGCCTTTCGTGTCAGTGTCCGCCGCGTCGAGTTTCGCGTTGGTCGCCTTGACCATCTTCGCTAAGTCCAGGTGACGCGTGCGAACCGACCATTCCAAGTTCGCGTCGTGGGCGGCCATCGCCGCACGGATCTGGGCGAAATCCTCACGCCAGGCGGCATGATCGACGCTCGGCGCATCTCCGTCCGTCGCACGTTGTGCGAGTGTCATAACACCCGTTATGATAAGAACGATCGGGAGGAACCGCACCAGCACGCCGCGAGCTACCATCCTTGGAGACCATTTCTTTTCAAACGTTATTTCCACTCGTAGGAGTCGTGTTTTACGAAGTAACGACGGATCGACGACCTTGGACGGTATCCGAAGAAAAAAAAATCGCGGCGACCGAACCGCCGGCTGGGCGGCGTATTCGTCGAGGAGGAGAAACGGATCGTGGGCCTGTATGCGGCGCGGTCGATCTCTCTCACGCTCGATCGCCTTTGGAATCGTAAATCGACATGTTTGCGAAGTTCTTTCAATCACTCGCCCTCACGGTAATCTTCACCGGTGTTCTCGCGCCGGCCGCGCGGGCGGACGATGCCGCTATTGCGCTCGTCGACCGCGCGCATGCGGCGATGGGCGGCTCGAAACTCGACGCGCTCATCGTCCTGCGGACTCGCGGCTGGCAGCGGCGTACGATGTTCGAGCAGTCGATTCGTCCGGATGGTCCCTACTACGACGACCAGATGACCTTCGACGAGACCCTCGACCTGCGAAGCGGCGCCATCTATCGCGATCTCGGGCATGACGGCTATGGCGCATCCGCGTGGTTTCTCCATCAGGTTGAACCGACGCGCGAAGTCGTGGACGGTACGATCGTCGCGCCGCGCTCTGCCTATGACGGAACTCCCGCGCGCCCGTCAGCCAAACTCGCACAAGAACTCGAAGAGGAGGCGGCGCTCGGCCCGCTCGGCGTTTGCGCCACGGCCCGGGCTGCAAGGGACTTGCATGCGGTCCCCGATCGCATCGTGAACGGATTCTCACACCCGGCCGTGTCGTTCTCATGGCACGGGCACGCGGTGGAACTCATCGTCAACCCGGGTGACGGGCTGCCGACGGAAGTGCGCTTTACGGCGGCGCGGCCATTCGACACGTTCTGGAACGTCTGGGGGGACGTCACCGAACGCATCCGTTTCGAGGCGTGGAACCGCGAAACCGGCGGATTCCGCTACCCGCGCCAGATAGCCATCGAGCGCAACGGGTTGCCGGAGACGACGAGGGTCATCACGGCAGTTGATGCGCTTCCGGCGTTCCCGGCGACGTTGGCCGTGGAAAGTCAACCGGGGCCACGCCGCGCCATCGACGACATTCCGTTCGGCAACGGCCATCCGGAGCCCGTTGCGATCTCTCCGAGTATCGTGCTCGTCCCAGGCTCCTGGAATGTCGCATTCGTGCGGACGGGCCGCGGGATCATCTTGCTCGAGATGCCGATTTCGGGTCCGTACGTCGAGGGTGCCATCGCGTATGCGGCAAAGGCGTTTCCACAGGAGCCGGTCATTGCCGTCGCGAGTACGAGCGATTCGTGGCCGCATGTCGGCGGCGTGCGAGCCGTCGTCGCGCGCGGTTTACCTATTTACGGGTTCGGCTTAACGCGTCCGCTTCTCGAACGCATCCTGCGAGCACCGCATCACGAGCGTCCCGATGCGTTGGCTCGGTCGCCGCGCGCCATGGTGTTTCATCCCATCGATCATCGCGTTACGATCGGTGCCGGCGCGACGCGAATCGAGCTCATTCCCTTCGCGACCGCGACGGGCGAACGGCAATTCATGGTCTGGCAACCCACGACGCGCGCACTCTACACGAGCGATCTTTTTGCCTACGATCCAACGCAGAC
>Ga0209611_10008291_pt1 | contig 16310 bp, 14 predicted proteins | sample S1TSphgellanicum_3_FD_187693 | JGI IMG/M metagenome (GOLD analysis project Ga0209611, IMG submission 187693) | Host-associated microbial communities from peat moss isolated from Minnesota, USA - S1T2_Fc - Sphagnum magellanicum MG (SPAdes) (version 2) | ecosystem: Host-associated > Plants > Peat...
GTCAGGTCGTAGCTGCGCGGCGGCTCCCGCGTCAGGAAGTCGTTGCCGTAGAACCCCTGGTCGTTCAAGAGATTGCGATTGTCGGTGAGGTTGTAGATCTCGAACTTGGCCGAGTAGTGTTCGGCAAAGTTGTAGAAGACCCCGGCGTTCAATGTGTACTGCCACGGAATCGTCGGCGGCGTGTAGTAGCCGTTGGCCGAGACCACCGAGCTTGATATCAGGCCGCCCGGCCCGACCAAAGTGGAACCGGCGTATGCATTGGTAGCGCCGATGTCGATGTAGCCTGCCTGAGTGGTCTGGACCGGGCCCGTCACCTGCAGGTTGGCCTGGAACCCTAAGCCACTCTCCAGCTTGTAATTGACGAGCGCGTTGAACAGGTGCTCCGGCACGCCAGGAAGGGGGAATTTCTGAGTGCATGAGCTATCGCCAGAGACTTTACAAGTTTGCCACTGAATATCCGTGCCAGCGCCATCGATGTTGAGACCGGGCTGTGCCGGGAAGTTCCAGAAGGTAAACGGCGTATCCGTCCATGTGTGCAGGTAGGAGTAGCTGGCGGTGGCGAAGAAATTCGGAGAGGGCTGGTAGTTGAGTTCGATTTCGGCGCCGGTGATGTGGGCCAGCGTCTGAACGAGGCCACCCTGCCCGCTCGGCTCGGCACGCTCCTGCTTGAAGCCCGCGATCGACATGAACAGCGCCTTGCCGAGGAGGTCGAACTTCATGCCCGCCTCCTCCAGCAGGGTGTTTTGGCGTAGCTGCGTGGTCGGGTCTACACCTAAGGTGCCGACCGCGCCGTCGTTGGCGTTGGCGTACACATATTGGGCCTTGTTGTAGGTGAGATAGGCGGAGATCGCGGAGGTCGGGCTGTACACCACGCTGATGTTCCCGTTGTACAGGCCATACCAGGAGGTATGCTGCGACGGCGGAAGGTTGATGCAATAGTTGCCGCAGCCAGGGTACGCCCCATCTCCTTCGGCCAACCCCAGTGCGTAGAGCGGGTCATGGTCGTTCAGCTGCACCAGGTCGCCGCGTAGTCCGTACAGCACGCTCCACTCCGGCGAGAACTGCAGCCGATGCTCGAGGAATATCGCGCCGTCCTGCAGATTGGAGTCGATAGTGCCGTTGGCGTAGGCGCCATAGGTCCCCGGAACGCCGTACTGCTGATGGCCGAAGGCGGCGGTGTACGGGATCGCCCCGCCGTATAGCTGGTTTGACACGCCGGGGCCATTCGCGGGGAAGACCCAGCTGCTGGGGTTCCCCGACAGATCGTAAACGCTCACCGGCTCGTTCGCGAAGTTCTGGATGTCGTCCACATGGGCGTAGCGATACGTGAAGCCGGCGTCGACCTCGTCGTTCACGGGGCCGGTGTCGAACTTGATCTTGAAATCGGTCTTGTTCTCGAACGTATAGCTGCCGATCGCCGTATCGGCGTAGTAAGCCTCCACCTGGTTGTAGCGATTCATGTAGTCGTAAAACGTATTGTTCACGATGGAGAAGTCATCGGTGACCTTGAGCGTCTGGATGAGCTGCAACATCGCGTGCTGAGAGTGCGCCCCGTTGCCATCGGGCTCGTCGATGATGGTTCGACCGTTGAGGACCGTGGTTCCGGTCAGGTCGATCTCCGTACCGAAGCCGGCGATCGGAGTGATGGGGCCGCCGGTCAGGTACGTGCCGTTGTCGATGTTGAGCTGGTTCACGCGGTTGGCGCCGTCGTTCTCGCGATACTTGGTGTCCGCGAAGTCGCCGTTGAGCGAGACGGTGTAGTTCGGCGTCACGTCGACGACCACCGCGGCATAGACCGATTGCTGGTGGAAATACATGTCGTTGTAGTAGCTGCCGCTGTCGTTGCTCGTGAAGCTCACGCGCCCCGCGACGTTCGAGGCGAGCGGTCCGCCCACGTCGAACCCGGCGATTCGCTTCTGGAAGTTGTCGGCTTCGAGGTTGAACGTGGTCGCGAATTTCGACATGGAGGGGAGCTTGGTGGAGATGTCGATCGAGCCGCCCACGCCCGCTCCCGCCCCGCCCTGCACGCTGGCCGGACCTTTGACGATGTCGATCGAATCCACCATGTTGAAGCTGATCGGCGCGCCGTAGCCGTTCAGCGTGAAGCTATCGCGCATCCCATTATAGAAGATGTCTGCATACTGGCCGCGGATGCGCGGCACGTTGGGTTGTCCGAACGATGCGTCCGAATAGGCGCTCGCCGTCAGATAGGAAAATCCCCCCGGATTCTGCACGTCGAGCGCATCGAGCTGCACCTTGGATAGCACGGTATTGTTGCGCGGCGTGTCCATGACGCCGAGGTCGAGACCGTACGCCGACCCGGAGGTGACGGTGGTCGGCATGATGAGGTCGCCGCGCCGGATGCCGTTGACGACGATTTCGTCGAGATCGGGGCTCGAGTTGCTGCCCGATGCCGCACTGGTCGAGACGGTCGCGGGAGTCGAGGACGTGGGTTGCGACGCCTGTTGCCCGACCGCGGCGGTTGCGAGCAACACCCACGGCAACGCCGCCGTCATGGAGACACGGATCCACGGTTTCATTGTTTATCCCATCCCGATGCATTGTTTTGAGTACGCCGGATGCTAACAGTCACCGCGTGCCGGATTCAAAACCTTTTTGCGCCGCGCGGTCGGCATGCACCAAGTTGATCTCGCGGGATGTCCGAGGTTCGCGGCGTCGACGGACGCGATCGCCAAATCTCCGGAAAAATCAGCTCGAAACGTCGAGATCGGTCGACCTAATTCGGTGCACGCCGGCACTGATCATGCTCTGCCATGCAGCAGCCAGCGAGCCATTGAGATCGATGCCGCGGCAAGCATCCTCGATGACCGCCGTGTCGAAGCCTGCCTTGCGCGCATCGAGCGCGGTCCATGCCACGCAAAAGTCGGTGGCGAGTCCGCACACGAACACGCGGCGCACACGTCGTTCGCGCAGATATCCCGCGAGGCCGGTGGCGGTTCGATGATCCGCTTCCGCGAAGGCCGAGTAACTGTCGAGGTCCCGGTGAAAGCCCTTGCGGATCACGAGTTGCGCACTCACCGTGTCGAGGCCCGGGACCAACTGCGCGTCCGGCGTGCCCATCACGCAATGATCCGGCCACAACACCTGCTTGCCGTAGGGGAGTAGGACGGTCTCGTAGGGCTTCTTGCCCGGATGGCTGCTCGCAAACGAGACATGATCCGGCGTGTGCCAGTCCTGGGTGGCGACGACCGTCGTGAAGTGTCCGACGAGGCGGTTGATGACCGGCACCACCTCCTCGCCGTGCGCCACGGCAAGGCTGCCCCCGCTCACGAAGCAGTTCTGCACGTCGACGATGAGCAGCGCGCTGTGCGCGTCCGGCCGGAAGCGTAAGTCTGGCGGCGCGGACGGCGCGGCGGGCATGGCCGCCCGAACCATTCGTGATCCGAAGGGCAAGGCGGCGCTCAACGTCGCGCCTGCGAGGACCTTGAGCACCGTTCGACGCGCGACTTCTCTGGCCATCACCTCGAGTGATCCGCGCCGGGTGCGGAAGTTCCGGGCGGCGCCGCGTCGAGCGGCACGACGGGCAAGGTATAGGGATCGACCTTGTTCGCTGCCTCCTCTGCGCGGCGTTGCCGCTCCTCGGCCTGGCGCAGCTGTTCGCGGCGCCGTTCGAAGTCCGCCTGACGGGCCGCGCGTTCTGCGGCCTCGGTGTCGGCCGCGATGCGCGCGAGGGCGGTCCGCGCGGTGGCGCACTGCGGATCGTTGCGCGACATGTCGAGATCGCTATTGCACTTGAGGATGATGCCGTCGAGCAGCACGCGGTCCTCCAGCATGTCGCTCAAGGTGGGCGCTGGCACGTGCACGGGACTGCAGGCCGTCACCGCCAGCAAGGCACCGCCCAGGAGACCGGCATCTCGGCTATTTCGACGCATAAAAAACCTGGAAAGCTCGTGGTCTCATGGTATCCAAACGAGGACCTGCCTTCGGCTCCGTCAGTGTGACGCGCCTCACGAGTTGAGACGATTTTTCGCCGTCGCGAACGACGCTGCGCCGGCGGCCGGTTTGACCGGGCCGGCGCGCCTGTGTACCGTTCCGGCCAATGGCGTCGAACACAGCCGACAAAGACAACAAGCCCGTGGATTTCGAAACGGCAATGCGTGACCTCGAATCGATCGTCGAGCGCCTCGAGCGCGGCGACCTGCCCCTGGAACAGTCGCTCGCGGAGTTCGAGCGGGGCATCCTGTTGACGCGCCGCTGCCAGAGCGCCTTGAAGGACGCCGAACAGAAGGTCGAGATCTTGCTCAAACGCGCCGGCGACGCGGGTCCCCGCATCGAGCCATTCGTTCCCGAAGACACCTGAAAGAACCGCCAAGCAGCGAACCCCTGACGTGAACGTCGAGACGATGGAAGCGCGGATGCGGGCCTACCAGGCGCGCATCGAAGCGGTGCTGGACGGCATCCTGCCGGGATCGGCCGCGAGTCCGGAGCGCCTGCACGCAGCACAGCGGTATGCCGTTCTCGGCGGCGGCAAGCGGCTACGGCCCTTGCTCGTGTACTTCACCGGCGAAGCGCTCGGCTTGGACGCGAACCTCATGGACACGCCGGCGGCGGCCGTGGAGCTGATTCACTCCTATTCCCTCGTGCACGACGACCTGCCGGCGATGGACGACGATGATTTGCGCCGTGGACGGCCGACGACCCACCGTGCGTTCGACGAAGCCACGGCCATTCTCGCCGGCGACGCACTCCAGGTCTTGGCATTCGCGATTCTCGCGCAAAGCCACGGGGACGGGGCGGCGCCCGGAGCGCGCCTCGAGATGATCAAGATTCTCGCCGCAGCGAGCGGGACGAGCGGCATGGCGGGCGGCCAGGCGCTCGACCTCGATGCGGTCGGCCGTCAGCTCACGCTCGACGATCTCGAGACCATGCACCGTTTGAAGACTGGCGCGCTGATTCGCGCGAGCGTGCTGATGGCGGCGGCCTGTGCGCCGGAATTGCCCGCGGACGCGCGCGCGGCGCTCGACGGGTACGCACAGGACATCGGCCTCGCATTCCAAATCCAGGACGACATTCTCGACGTCGAGGGCACGACCCAGGTTCTCGGCAAACGGACCGGGGCGGATGCGGCCCGCGACAAACCGACCTACCCCAGTCTGCTCGGAATTGATGCGGCAAAACAACGCGCGCGGGCGCTGCAAGTCCGGGCCTGCGCACGACTGCGCACCCTGGGTCCGCGCGGCGCGATTCTGGCCGCCTTGGCCGACTATGTCGTCGATCGTCGAGTTTAGTCGAGTATCGCTGTAAACTACCGCCATATGACCATTGCCAAAGACTTTCCGCTGCTATGCAAGATCGACAGTCCCGCGGACCTGCGAGTGCTCGGGCGGCACGAGTTGCCCGCCGTCGCCGACGAGTTGCGTCGATACCTCATCCATACGGTGAGCCGCATGGGAGGCCATTTCGCGGCGGGACTGGGTACGGTCGAGCTGACTGTTGCACTGCACTATATTTTTGACACACCGCACGATCGGCTGGTCTGGGACGTCGGTCATCAGGCGTATCCCCACAAGGTTCTGACGGGGCGCCGGGATCTGCTGCGGACCATCAAGCAGCACGGCGGCCTCGCCCCGTTTCCGACGCGCTCCGAGAGTGAATTCGACACCTTCGGCGTGGGCCATTCGAGCACCTCGATCAGCGCCGCGCTCGGCATGGCGATCGGTGCGGCCGCCCGCGGTGAACGCCGCCGGGCCGTGGCGATCATCGGGGACGGGGCAATGACGGCCGGCATGGCGTTCGAGGCGATCAACCACGCCGGCAGCATGAACGTCGACATGCTCGTGATCTTGAACGACAACGACATGTCGATCTCGAACAACGTCGGCGCGATGTCCAATTATTTCGCGCGCGTACTGTCGGGCAAGCTGTATGCGACGCTGCGCGAGGGCGGCAAGAAGGTGTTGCGGCAGATGCCGACCGTGTGGGAGCTCGCGCGGCGCTCCGAGGCCCACATGAAGGGCATGGTTCTGCCGGGCACCGTGTTCGAGGAGATGGGCCTGAACTACATCGGACCCATCGACGGTCACGATTTGTCGGCGCTGCTCGCGACGCTCGAGAACATGCGCGACCTGAAGGGCCCGCAGCTGCTGCATGTCGTGACCCGCAAGGGCAAGGGCTATGCGCCCGCCGAGGCCGATCCCATCAAGTGGCACGGCCCCGGGCCGTTCGATCCGGCCAGCGCCACGATCTACAAGGAGAAGGCCAGCGGCCCGAACTATTCCCAGATCTTCGGTCAATGGCTCTGCGACATGGCCGCGGCGGATCCTCGCCTCATTGCGATCACGCCGGCGATGCGCGAAGGCTCGGGGCTCGTGGAATTCGAGCAGAAATTTCCCGCGCGCTACTTCGACGTCGGCATCGCGGAGCAGCACGCCGTCACCTTCGCCGCGGGACTCGCGTGCGAGGGTGCGCGGCCGGTCGTCGCGATCTATTCGAGCTTCTTGCAGCGCGCTTACGACCAGCTCGTGCACGACGTGGCCCTGCAGAACCTGCCCGTGCTGTTCGCCGTGGATCGCGCCGGCCTGGTCGGCGGGGACGGCGCGACGCATCAGGGCAGCTTCGACTTGAGCTTCCTGCGCTGCATCCCGAACCTGGTCATCATGGCGCCGTCGGACGAGGACGAGTGCCGCCAGATGCTCTATACCGGCACGACGCTGGACGGCCCGTCGGTCGTGCGCTATCCGCGCGGCACGGGTCCCGGTGCCGCGGTCCAGGTGGCCATGCGCGCGCTGCCGCTCGGCCGCGGTGTCGTCGTGCGCGAGGGGCGCAGCGGACTCGCCCTGCTCGCCTTCGGCAGCCTCGTCGCGAACGCCCAGCGCATCGGGGAAAGGCTCGATGCCACGGTCGTGAACATGCGCTTCGTCAAGCCGCTCGACGAGGCTCTGATCGATCGCATCGCGGCCAAACATCCGCATCTGATCACGCTCGAGGAAAACGTCGTCGCCGGCGGCGCCGGCAGCGGCGTGGCGGAGGTGCTGAACGCCCTGGGCCACCGCAACGCCGTGCTGCACATCGGCATCCCGGACCGACCGATTTCACACGGCACGCGCGACGATTGCCTGAAGGAGGCGGGCCTGGACTTGGCCTCCCTCGATGCCGAGATCGACGCCTGGTGGAGGCCGCGAGGCAAGCGCCTCGTCGACGCGGCGAGCTAAAGCCGCGGCGGGCTCTACCGCGACGCGCCCCACAGGGGAGTGGGCGGTTCAGTTGCCCTGCAGGCGTCCTATCATGCTGCGCAGGAAAACCTGATTGAATCGGAGCTGACACTCGGCCGATACCTGTTCGAGCAGCGTCGAGCTGACCTTCATGACGGTCACCGCGCCTGCCGCACTGATCGTGGCCGTGCGCTTGGCGCCGCGGACGTAGCTCGTCTCCCCGAAACAATCGCCGGTGTCGAGGGTGCCGAGCTGCTTGCCGTGCCCCTGAACCGCCACCGTGCCCTGTACGATGATGTAGAAGCGATCGTCCATCTCGCCTTCCTTGACGATGGCCTCGCCGTCGGCATAGTCCTGCCAGGCGCTGGCGCGCATGACCTCCCATATTTCCCCGTGCGAGAAGTCATGGAAGAACTTCAATTTGCGCAGCAGCCCAAACTGTTCCTGCTGATCGATCCGGTTGTACTGCGCGCGCAGTTTCTGATGCACGCGGGTGAGTTCCGCCGCGAAGTCCAAGCCCGACTTGTAGCGCTTCGCGGGATCCTTCTGCAGCGCCATCGCGGTCACGGTCTCGAGCTCCTCGGGAACCTCGGGGCGCAGCGTGTGAATCGGCGGCGGCGTCGCGTACACGATCTGATGCAGCAGTTTCTGCAGATTGCCGGCACGAAACGGCCGCGTGCCGGTCAACAGCTCGTACATGACCGCACCGAGCGAATACAAATCCGACCGGTTCGTGAGATCGAACGACTGCACCTGCTCCGGCGACATGTAGGACGGACTGCCGGCGATGCCCTCGATGCGCGAGATGCCGGAATCGGCGACGAGCGCGATGCCGAAATCGATGATGCGCACGTCGCTGTCGAGGGTGAGCATGATGTTGCTCGGCTTGATGTCGCGGTGGATGACGCCGCGGCCGTGCGCGTAGTGCAGCGCACGCGCGGCCTTGTAGATGAGTTCGACCACGTCGTCGATGCGCAGCAGATTGTCGGGACGACAATAGGCCGCGAGCGTGCGCGCCCCGTGGACGTGTTCGGTCACGATGTAACATCGGCCGTTCTCTTCACCGGCATCGTAGATCGGCAGAATGTTCGGATGCTGGAGCATGCCGACCATGTGCGCCTCGGACAGGAACATCTTGCGCGCCACGCGCTGGCGGCTTTCGTCGCCGCTCGACTCGACGTTGTAGACCTTGATCGCGACGTCGCGGCCGTAATACGGATCGTGCGACAGATAGACGACGCCGGTGCTGCCGCGACCCACCTCGTTGATGATCACGTATTTGCCGATCTTGTCCGGCCGCGGCGTGCTCGCCATCGGCGCGGTGGATAGGTTCTTGGATCGGTAGGTAGTCAAGGGAAACCGTGCGGCTGGCTGTCGAACACCTGGCCTGAGAGGATACTGGCGCGCCGACGGTGATACTGTGACCCGGGTCTAGGAGCCCGCCCGACCCGGCGGCGAGGCGTGTCACGGAACGTCAGCGAAAGTGGTCGTAACCCGTTGCGCTGGGTACGTAAGGTGCGCCGTGCCGCGTCCAGTGCACGCCGGCACCGGGGACGAGTTCGCCGATCACGCTGAGCTCGACGCCGCACCGAACGGCGGCCGCTTCCAGCCGGCCGCGGTGCTCCCGCGGCAGGGCCAACAGCAGCTCGTAATCGTCGCCGGCGCCGAGCGCCCAGTGGAAGATGTCGGCGTCCGGAAGACCGAGCGTCCGCAACGCCGGCGACAGCGGCAGGCGCCCGACGTCGACCCGGGCTTGCAGGCGGCTCGCATGCGCCAATTTGGGCAGATCGGCGACGAGACCATCGGACAAATCCATGGCCGCGCTCGCGAGATCGCGCGCCAGCCGACCGAACTCGACGCGCGGCGTCGGGTAATCGAAACGGCGGCGCAGCGCCGCCGTCGCGACGGCGTCGGGGCACTGAATCCGTCCCTGCGCGAGCGCGAGGCCGGCGCCCGCATCGCCGAGGCTGCCGGTCACGGCCAGCAAGTCTCCCGCCCGCCCGCCGCCGCGCCGCAGCGCGCTGCCCACGGGGACGAAACCCAGCAGTTGAAGGCTGATCGTGAGCGCGCCGCGGCTCGTGTCGCCGCCCACGAGCGCGACCTCGTACCGATCGGCCAGCGCGAACAGTCCGCGCGAAAAATCCGTCAACCAGCGTGCATCCGCGCGCGGCAGCGTCAGGGCCAGCGTCGCCCAGGCGGGCGTCGCCCCCATGGCGGCAAGATCGCTGAGATTGACGGCGAGCGCACGATGGCCGATCGCCTCGGCATCGGCGTCATCGAGGAAATGCCGCCCCGCCACGATCGTGTCGACCGCCGCCACGAGATCGGAGTTCGGCGGAACGCGCAGCAGGGCGGCATCATCGCCGATGCCGAGCAGCACCCCGTCCGCCCCCGGCTCCGCGCCCTGCGCGGCGCGCCCGCCGCGCGTGAAGAACCGCCCGATCAACTCGAATTCGCCGAGCTCCTCGGTCTCTCTATTCAACGTGACTCCCGGCACTCATGCGGCCGAGCCGCCGTACTCGAGGGGTCGCAGCTCGCGCGCGGCGCGGTCGAGAACGGCGTTCACGAATTTGTGGCCGTCCGTGGCGCCGAATCGTTTCGCGAGCTGCACCGCTTCTGCGAGAGCGACGCGATACGGCAGTTCGGGGCGGGTCTGCAATTCGTGCAAGCCGATCCACAGGACCGCGTGCTCGATGGGATCGAGCCCGGCCGGCGGTATCTCACTGAAGCGCGCGATCAGCAGGTCGAGCGCCTCGGGATTCGGCCCGATCGCCATGATCAGCTCCTTGAAGTACTCCCGGTCGACGCGCTGCGCCTCCGGATCCGCCGCGTACTGTTGATGCGTGTCCTGCCAGCTGCGCGGGTTCAGCTGGATCTGATAGAGCGCCTGCAAGGCGAGGCGCCGCGCAAGACTGCGGCCGCGCCGCCCCGCCGCGCTCGACTGCCCGCCCCTGCTCAACAGCCTGTCCGCCGTGTCGACATGGTCTGCAGGCGCCTACGATTCGAGGCGGCGCAGCAGATTGGCCATCTCGATCGCCGTCAATGCCGCATCCGCGCCCTTGTTGCCCGCCTTGCCGCCGGCCCGATCCATGGCCTGTTCGACCGTGTCGGTGGTGAGCACGCCGAAGGCGATCGGCAGGCCGGTTTCGAGACCGATGCGCGCGAGTCCCGACGCACATTCGCCGGCGACGTAATCGAAGTGTGGCGTCTGGCCGCGGATCACGGCGCCCAAGGCGATCAGCGCATCGTAGCGCCGGGAGGCGGCGAGCTTGCGGACCACGAGCGGGATCTCGAAGGCGCCGGGAACCCGCACGATCTCGATCTGCTTGTCGGCGGCACCGTGCCGCTTCAGAGTGTCGATCGCGCCGCGCACCAGCGGCTCGACGACGAAATCGTTGAAGCGTGCGGCGACGCAGACGAAGCGCAGGTCGCGCACCGTGAGTTCGCCCTCGATGATCTTGTGCTCACTCGCCATGATGGTGCTCCTCGATGCTTGACAGGGATCACTCGCCGCCGTCGACGTAGCCGGTGACTTCGAGATCGAAGGCGGCGAGTCCTTGCAGCTGCTTCGGTGCGCTCAAGACCCGCATGCGTTTCAAGCCGAGATCCTTGAGGATCTGCGCCCCGATGCCGTACGTGCGGATCACGGTCGCGCCCGCGGCGCGCACCGGCGCGCGCGCGGGCGCCGCCTTTGCGTCGAGTTGACGCAGACTTTCCATGAATTCGCGCGGGGTTTCCTCGGGCCGCAACAGCACGATGACGCCCGACGGTTCCTGGGCGATCCGGCGCATCGCGGAACGCAGCGGCCAGCCGAGCTTGTCGCTGCGCACGCCGACGACGTCGCGCAGCGTATCCTTGACGTGCACCCGCACGAGCGGCGGCAGCGTCGAATCGAGATCGCCCTTGACGAGGGCGATGTGCAGATTCTTGTTGACGTGATCCTCGTAGCAATAGAGCGTGAAGGGACCAAATTCGGTATCGATGATCCCCTCTCGAATGCGTTCGACCGAGCCTTCGTTCTTGAGCCGGTAACGGATCAGGTCCGCGATCGTGCCGATCTTGAGGCCGTGGACCTCTGCGAACCGTTCGAGGTCCGGCCGACGCGCCATCGTGCCGTCCTCGTTCAGGATTTCGACGATCACGGCGGCGGGTGCGAAGCCCGCGAGCCGCGCGAGGTCGCAGCCGGCTTCCGTGTGGCCGGCACGGGTCAGCACGCCGCCCGGCTGCGCCATCAGCGGGAAGATGTGGCCCGGCTGACGCAGATCCTCCGGCTGCGCGTGTGGCGCCACGGCCGTCAGAATCGTATGCGCGCGGTCGTGCGCCGAGATCCCGGTCGTGACGCCCTCCGCGGCCTCGATCGAGAGCGTGAAGTTGGTCTTGTGCTGGCCGTCCGTGTCGCTGACCATGAGCGGCAGGCGCAGCTGACGGCAGCGTTCCCGCGTGAGCGTGAGGCAGATCAGGCCGCGGCCGTAGCGCGCCATGAAATTGACGTCCTCCGCCCGGACACAGGACGCGGGAATCACGAGGTCCCCTTCGTTCTCGCGATCCTCGTCGTCCATGATCACGACCATCTTGCCTTGCCGCATGGCGTCCAAAACCTCGTCGATCGTGTTGAATCCACCCATGCTTGCTCACTCTTCCCGCGTGTTGTTGAGCCGATCGAGGTACCGCGCGATGAGGTCGATCTCCACGTTGATCGCATCGCCGACCGCGCGCTCGCCGAGCGTCGTGACCGCGCGCGTGTGGGGAATGATGTTCACGTCGAACCGCCGGCCGCGCACGCCGTTCACGGTGAGACTCACGCCGTCGAGGCAGATCGACCCCTTCGGGGCGACGAAGCGGGCGAGCGCCTGCGGCACCTCGAAGGCGAGGCGCCACGAGCGCGCATCCGGGCGGATGTCGACGAGGCTGCCGACGGCGTCGACGTGTCCGCTCACGAGATGCCCGCCGAGCGGGTCGCCGGCCCTCAAACAGGGCTCGAGGTTCACGCGCGAGCCCGGTGCGAGCGACCCGAGGGTCGTCTTGGCCAGCGTCTCGCGCGACACGTCGGCATGGAAAACGCTGCCCTCGAGGCGGGTTACGGTGAGACAGACGCCCTGAACGGCGATGCTGTCACCGAGCCCGAGCCGCGTGACGTCGAGCAACGGCGCATCGAAGCCGAGGTCGAGATCGCCCTCCCGCTCCACGATCGAGGCCACGCGGCCGACGCCTACGATGATGCCGGTGAACATGCGTCAGGTCTCCACGGGAGTCAAAATGAGCCGGAGGTCCTCGCCGCAACGGCGCACGTCGCGATACTCGAGCCGGGAACCGAAGCCGCTCACGGTGGAAAGATCCGCGAGCGGCGGCGCCCCCGCGCCGAACAGGCGGGGCGCGACGTACAAGATGAGCTCATCGACGAGCCCCGCAGCGATCAGCGCACCGGCGAGCCGGGGACCGCACTCGGCCAAGATCTCGTTGATCTCGAGTTCGGCGAGGCGCCGCATCACGGCCGGAAGATCGAGCCCCGCAGCCCCGCGTGCGACGTGCTCGATGCGCCGCGGCGCCTCCCCGGACGGCGGCGCAGGCACGGGCGTTCCGGAGGCCGCGAACACGAGAGCGTCGCCGCGCGCGAAGATCCGCGCGCCCGGCGCGCAGCGCAGTGACGGATCGAGCACCACCCGCAGCGGCTGGCGCACCCAGGGTCCGTAGTCGAGGCGCACGTCGAGCCGCGGATCGTCGGCCACGACGGTTCCCGCGCCGGTCAGGATCGCGGAACTGCGCGCCCGCCACTGCTGCACGTCGGCGCGCGACGCGGCTCCGCTGATGGCGGTGGGCGCACCGGCCGTTGCCGCAGTACGCGCGTCCAGACTCATCGCGAGCTTCAGTCGCAGATAGGGCCGGCCGCGCTCGAAGCGGGCGAAGAATCCGGGGTTCAGGCGACGCGCGGCTCCCGCCAGCACGCCGGTCGAGACCTCCACGCCGGCTTGCCGCAGCCGGTCGAGACCCGCGCCCGCCACGCGCGGATTCGGGTCGACGCCGGCCGCGACGACGCGGGCGACGCCCGCGTCGATCAAGGCATCGGCGCACGGCGGCGTACGACCGACGTGGCTGCAGGGCTCGAGCGTGACGTAGGCGGTCGCACCCCGCGCGCGCACTCCCGCCGCGCGCAGCGCAAACACCTCGGCATGCGCCTCGCCGGCGCGCGCGTGAAAGCCCTCCCCCACCACGGCGCCGTCGTTGACGAGCACGCAGCCGACGCGCGGATTCGGGTCGCAGGTGTTGAGGCCGCGCTCGGCCAGCGCGAGGGCGCGCTGCATGTGCAGAGCGTCGGCGGCGGTGTGCGCAGCAGGCGCGGCGCTCATCATGGGGCATCGTCCGCGGCATCGCCGCCCGGCAGCAGCGGGAGCTGCTCCTTGTTCGGCGCGCGGCGGCGGCGCTGGCGCCGCAGTTGATCGATTTCCGTGCGGAATGCCTCGATGTCCTGAAAGCTGCGGTACACGGACGCGAAGCGCACGTAGCCCACCTCGTCGAGCTGGCGCAGTTCCTCCATGACCATCTCGCCGATCCCGCGCGAGGCGATTTCACGTTCGCCTAAGCTGCGCAGCTTGTGGCAGATGCGCGCGGCCGCGTCCTCGATCGACTCGCGGCTCACGGGCCGCTTCTCCAGCGCTTTCTGCATGCCGCGGCGCAGTTTCAGCTCGTCGAAGGGTTCGCGGCTGCGGTCGCTCTTGACGACCGTCGGCAACAGCAATTCGGCGGCCTCGAACGTGGTGAAGCGTTCGGTGCAGGCAAGGCACTCGCGCCGGCGGCGGATCTGCCGTCCTTCACCGGCAAGGCGGGAGTCGATGACTTTAGTCTCCGTGTGGCCGCAGAAGGGGCAGTACATCGCCGAACCTCAACGCGGGTCCGACACGGCCCACCGCGCACTCACGCATAGACGGGGAAACGCCTGCATAGGGCCACGACCTCCGCGCGCGCACGCTCGACCGCCGACTCATCCCCCATGGCATCGAGCACGTCCGCGAGCAAGCCGGCGAGCTGTTGCACCTCGGGCTCCTTGAAGCCGCGGGTCGTGACGGCCGGTGTCCCGATGCGCAGCCCGCTCGTGACCGCCGGCGGGCGCGGATCGTTCGGCACCGCGTTCTTGTTGACGGTCATGTGCGCGCGTCCCAGCGCCGCGTCGGCGTCCTTGCCGGTCACGTTCTTGTCGATGAGATCGAGCAGGAACAGATGATTGTCGGTGCCGCCCGAGACGATCTTGTAGCCACGCTGTTGCAGCACCCGGGTCATGGCGCGGGCGTTCGTGACGACCTGGGCGCTGTAGGTCTTGAACTCGGGCTGCAGGGCTTCGAGGAAGGCGACCGCCTTCGCGGCGATGACGTGCATGAGCGGACCGCCCTGGATGCCGGGAAACACCAGCGAATTGAATTTCTTGTGCAACTCGGCATGCGGCCGGGCCAGGATCAGGCCACCGCGCGGTCCGCGCAAGGTCTTGTGCGTCGTGGTCGTCACGACGTCGGCATGCGGCACCGGGTTCGGGTACACGCCGGCCGCGACGAGCCCCGCGACATGCGCCATGTCGACCATGAAGTACGCGCCGATCGAGTCGGCGATCTCGCGGAAGCGCGCCCAGTCGATGACGCGCGAATAGGCCGAGAAGCCCGCGATGATGAGCTTCGGCCGGTGCTCCTTGGCGAGCGCGTCGACCTGCTCGTAGTCGATCTCGCCGGTGTCCGGCCGGATTCCGTATTGATGAGCCTTGAAGACCTTGCCGGAAAAATTGACCTTCGCGCCGTGGGTCAGATGCCCGCCATGGTCCAGGCTCATGCCGAGGATCGAATCGCCGGGATTGAGCAGCGCAAGATACACGGCGGCATTCGCCTGGGATCCCGAGTGGGGCTGCACGTTCGCGTAAGCCGCACCGAACAATTCCTGCGCGCGGGCGATGGCCAGGCGCTCGGCGATGTCGACGTATTCACAACCGCCGTAATAGCGCTTCCCGGGGTAGCCCTCGGCGTACTTGTTCGTGAGCACGGACCCCTGCGCTTCGAGGACGCGCGGGCTGGCGTAGTTCTCGGAGGCGATCAGCTCGATGTGATCCTCCTGACGACGGCGTTCGCTCGAGATCGACTCGGCGAGTTCGGGATCGAAGCCGGCGATCGACATGTCAGCCTGGAACATGAGGGAAATCTCCGCAAAGATAGCCGAACATTATAGCCCAAGCGCTCGCGGTTCCCTAGGACGCCGTCCGACGGGTGCGCCTAGCCCGGTGCGCCTAATCCGCCTCGAGGAACGCCCGGACGACCCCGGTCCAGGCGCGGGCGAGGTTGTGCCGATTGTAGCCCCCGCCGCCGAGCCCCAGGACCCTGCCGTGGCCCTGACCGGCGGCGATGGCGCACAGGCGCCGGGCCGCGTGGGCATGCGCATTCTCCGAGAACCGAAGGTGCGTGAGCGGATCGCCGGCGAGGCTGTCGGCGCCGCATTGAAACAGGATGAAGTCGCTCGGGTGACGCTCGAGATGTGCCTCGACGCCGGCCCAGGCGGCCATGAACTCCGCATCGCCGGCGCCGGGCGCGAGCGGCAGGTTGAGTTTGGTGCCGGCGGCGGCGCCCAGGCCGATCTCGTCGCGCGTGCCGGTGCCCGGATACAGGGACTGCCCGTCCTCGTGGATGTCCGCGAACGTGAGCCCGGGATCGTCCTCGAACGCGTAGTAAACGCCATCGCCATGATGGGCGTCGATGTCCACGTACGCGATCCGCTCAATGCCGAACTCGCTGCGCAGTCGCGCCACGGCCACTCCACAATCATTGAAAACGCAAAAGCCGGCGGCACCGGCGCGGGCCGCATGGTGCAGGCCGCCAATCGGCACGAAGGCGCGGCGGCTCGCCCCCGACATCATCGCCGCGACCGCGACGAGGGTGGCGCCGACGACGGATCCGGCGGCCTCGAACACACCGCGATAGGCGGGCGTGTCCCCGCCGTCCAAGAATCCCTCGCCTTGCAGGGATTTTTGCTGCACGAACTCGACGTAGTCCGGCGTGTGGAAGGCGCCGTTGCGGATCCGGCCGTTTTCAACCAGCACGGTGTTGAGGACCGCGACCTTGCCGTCGAACACGAACAGCCGGACTTCCTCGGGCACGCCGCCGGCATCGTTGG
>Ga0209611_10008293_pt1 | contig 16307 bp, 12 predicted proteins | sample S1TSphgellanicum_3_FD_187693 | JGI IMG/M metagenome (GOLD analysis project Ga0209611, IMG submission 187693) | Host-associated microbial communities from peat moss isolated from Minnesota, USA - S1T2_Fc - Sphagnum magellanicum MG (SPAdes) (version 2) | ecosystem: Host-associated > Plants > Peat...
CAAGGGGGGGCACGGGCGGGGGGAAGCTCGATAGGTGCATTATGCACCAAGTTCACACTAGTTACAATAGATTGTATGAAGGCCATACAGATGGGTTTGCAACCAAAGAATAGGACATAGGTAGCCTTGGGGAGGCTTGGTGTGAGGCACATTATTTAATGTGATGTCAACGGTCTGTTCTTTAGAGTTTTTGGCTACCCCAAGTGAGGGTTAAAAACAGCCCTTTCCACCCCAAGGGTCATGGGTCCCTAGTATATCTCATTCTGGGACCTCAGGTAAGGTCCTCGGTTGATACCCAGTGGTTAATTTGGCAACTTTTAAAAACTGAACAGTGGTTTCCTTAATATTTTTACCATTTTGGCATAAATTAAATTAATTTTCATTTTTTTCGAACCTTTGAAAAATAATTTATAATTTGTGTCCAATTTTAGTAAAATCAAAGTTTCCATTGTCAGGTTTGAACCACAGACCTTTTTAGAAAGCAGGGTTTTAAAAATTGAGGCAGTCAAGACACACTAAACTGTTTCACAACAGTAAAGTTAATACGTTTATTATTTTTTATAGTCATTATCTGCCAAAAATTTCAGAATTAAAAACCCAAGTGCTGAAGTTTTTCAATTTTAATTAATTATTCGAAATGGTAAAGCACCACAGTATGATGATGAATTATCATTTGCAAATGTTCACATAGTAACCACAGCCAAAATAATTGTGATTGAAAGCAATGGTGACATGTGTATTGAAAAGGGCCTGTATTTGGCTACAAGGTTATTGTCAAGAGAATTACATTTGACTATATAAATCACCAACAAGAGGTCTAATTATACTTTCAATCTTTTACCAAGCAAAATGGAACACAAGAATGCAAGAAAAATGGTAATATATTAAAGTTATCCATAAAGTCACACCCACTTAAGCCCCCTGGCCCATCCCCTAACTGGTTTTCACCCTCTAAAATCAGTTTTCCGGAAAACTCCCCAGGATTGGGGATGGAATTTGAAAAGTGGGGATGCCAGCCCAAAGATAGGGGATGGGAGTTTTTTTTCTTTTAAACAATTTAAAAGCTGGGGCAGATTTGGGGTTATGGTAGGCAGTTTTTTCTAACTTTTCTGAAAATTTTCGGGCAGCTCGGGCAGGTTTTTAGGAAAATATTTTCACACTTTTCGATTTTGGGCAGATTCTGCACAGCTCTTCAGGTGAATTTTTTTCAGTTTTGTTTTGTTTCAGGCAGACTCAGGGGAGGTTTTTGGCCTTTACACTTTGGTGTTCCAAGCATATTTAGAGGCTTTTTCGGAAGCATGGCTCTCCTATTTTTTTTGGGTTTGGATGCCATAATTTAGGAGAGCATCTTTCAAGGGCTTCCTTGAAACGTTTTAGGGGCACATTGAAGGGATTCGTAATATTTTTTTCAAAAAAATTTAACCACAAATCACCCATGTCATTTGTGAGAAATGATCTTTGAAACTCAAAACTCCTTCACTACCAAACCACACCACTTGTTGGAACAAGATAGTTGAGTGTATTTTATTTACCTTGCTCCATTTAAAACATTACACAAAACATCATTGCTGATATTTGATATTTTATTAAGATTTTGTTTAAAGGACAAGATAAAAATTCAATTTAAAGTTCTTTCGATAATGTACACAAATTTTATTTTTTCTTTTAAAATATAAATTGATTTGAAAAGAAAACTACTTGATTTTCATTATTGCATACCATTTCAATTATCATTCCTTGGAAAAAATAAATTCAACCACATGATTTATAAATGGATGATAATAATAAAAAATAAAAACATATCTTTCATATCTTAAACCATCATTTGATTTCAAGAATAATATTATACTATTTTTATATATCATAATTTCACCATTAGAATTTAATTTGGATGTGTGATATATAATTTATTCAAATACAATATTTAAAACTAGATTAGAAACAAATTATAATGGAAAAAAGCTCTTATATTAACCATATTATTTCTAATGTAAAAAATTAATCTATATAATCAGTTTTAGTTTTTCAATAATAATTAATGCCATATAATTAATTGATTTTATGGAATTCTACATTTTATTACATTTACACATATAATATCTTAAGTTTTATTTCAAATTATGATAAATTTTGAATGTAAAAACTATATATTTTCACATCTCAAATCTCTATTTGATTTTTAAATTACATTATAATTTTTTTAATGTATGACATATAATCTATTCACTATATAAAGTTTATAAATGGATCATGAATTACTCCTACTACCTATTACCTAGCCTATTTAATAGATTAATTGCATAGTCTATGTAATTAATTGATTACACCCACTATTTAAACCCTAACCTACTTAATAAATAAGTTACATATCCTATTTAATTAAATAATTAATAAAAAAAACATTATCACTTATCAACATGATAAAATACATATTATTTAGCCCACACACATATTACCTACTATTTACTACCTTACAACTTATCAATTGATAATTGTCTAGCCTAATTAATTAATTAAATATGACATTATTTCATTCAACACAATAAAGTACCTACTACTAATGAATTTATTTACATACTACCTAATTAATTAACTAATTTTTAAAAATTATGGCATATCAACATGACAAAATTCCTACTACTTAACCACATACTTATTATTTAACACCTAATTTTATTATTACTTGTTATATACTACCATTTATTTACATGAATAGTTGAAAAAATAATTATGTTTTCATCTATTGATGGATGCCCTAAGAAATGGATGAAGGTGTAATCACATTAACATGTACCATAGCAAGTGTAATTAATGTTTGGTTTTATGTATTTAACATTATAGAAAAAAAAAAAAACTCCAAATGGAATTTTTTTTTACATAATGTTATTTTCAATGTATTGGTATATACATTTTAAAAGTTTAAAATCAGTCTAATGAATGAAAAATATCCAAAAACACTTTAAAAGCATTGTAACTACTGATTTTAAGCAATAAAAAGACTTGTAAATGGACTTGAATTTTTTTGAAAATGACACATTTTTAACAATTTTTTAATGTAAACCATAACATAATTTAACATGATGAGAAATTTCAAGATTTTTCCAGATTTTTGGAAAAACTTTATTGTTCAAGCATGTGGAAGAAATCTTTTTAAAACTAATTTATGTTTACTTTTTTAAATGGTGACAACTTTCATGTTACATTAAAGGTTCTACACAAGGCAAGGAATGTGGTCTTGGATTTGATTACTTTATCATCTCACATGAGCCATGCCTTACAACCATTTGATGTTGCTTGCTTTAAACCTTTCAAAATCACCTTTAGGGCTTATAAGGATGTTTAAACTTTGGCTAACAAAGTTAAAGGGGTTGGAAAGGAGGACCTATCTTAATGGGTGTTTATGGTTTTCAAAAAGATATTGACAAGATCAAACATATGTAAAAAAATTAAGACTATTAGGATTTGGCTTTTAAACCTGACTACAATGGAATGCAAGATGCAATCTAACATGGAATTTATGGAAACAATAGTGCCTACACATGAAGTTATAGATTTCCAAATCGAAGAACTAATAGGTGAATGCATTGGTAACCTTAAGCCCAAATGTTTTTAATATGCGAAAATTGATGGACAATGCATTACACTTGAACAAGAAAGCACAATTGATGTGGGTTAGTGCGATGACCCAATGATTTCCCAAACCATGGGTCTTGATCATGAACTTGCAAGCTTGCAAACCTAAGGGCATGACTTGCAAGAAGGTGCCATTAATGTTGGTTAGTATGACAATCTAAAAAGTTCCTAAACAATGGGTCTTGGTAATGATCCTATAAATTCAAAAGCCTTGGGGCATGATCTTATGTGTCGCAACCCTAGCCTTAGGCTCGTGAGCTAAGAAGAAAGCCCAGGGGTCACATCTCATGCTCTCGGGAATGCAAAAGAGTGTGAGGGAATGAACCCTCACACTCCCAAGTGAACTCCCATTTTGGGAGTTGGAATCCCAAGGGACTCCCGAATCTTTAAAGGACGATTGCAGGGGTCAAAACCCATTGAATTGAAAAGTTTTTTATATCATTGAAAATCTATTGAAACACATATGTTAAAATGGGATCGCATCATCCATTTGATATCTGAAACACAAGTTATGGCCAAAAGAAAGGTCGGGAGTCAAATTGGTAGTTTGACTCCCAACCACTAAAAGTCGGAAATCGACCCGATCTCCTTGCGTGTAGGTAGCAAGCAACATACTGTTGGAAAGCTCTCAACAAGGGATACAACTTTGCTTCAGATGTCATCTCAATTGGAGGTTTGCACACAAAGTTATGGGGCCCCAAAGTGGTTAGAGTCCCAATTTTGGGAATTTCGGGACTCCCATATGAGAATCCCAAGACAAAATGTCATTTGGATGTGGGCCTCATGGAGAAGCACAGAGTATATTATAAGGGGGAAGGTGGTGGCTTCCCCCAAGTTTGGGCCGTGGTGAGTCTTGTGAGTCTGAATTTGCCCGTGGCTCGTCCTAGCACCAAAAGTGCTCAACTATGCACTAACCAACTTGTTGTTTAGTTTTGTGTAGGTTTGTGTGAATGGTTAATTACCTGTCGTTCTTCCTAATCCCATCCCGGAACTCCAACACGCCCCTCTACCCCCAAAGTGCTATGAGCCAGGGAGCATAACCTAACTCCTTACTCTTCCGTTGTATTCACTTCAAACTCACATTTAAGTTTATTAGGGAATTCGGGGGTGCGTCATTATGTCTCAACGCATAATGGTCCTAACAATCCTAAAATGATGGGTCTTGGCAATTATGCAACAATGGGCTCAACATTAATTGTGCAATAATGGGTTCTAGCTATAGTCTTGCAATTATGATGATTCGTGCCACAATGGGTTCAACCACTAATTGTGTAATAATGATGGTTACATCGATTAAGTTCAGCACAAGTCACATGGCAATGATTACAAACACTAATCACATGGTAATGATTACAGTGGTGATGGGTTTTCGCAATGGTGTAATAATGGGTCCTAATAATGCCATAAATTGTTTCCTAATCTTGCTTAAGCTTCTACCTAGGTGTATTCATCAATTTGTGCAAGAGTCATTCATAATTTTTCAAAATCTATAATGATCACTTTTGATCATTACATTTTTGCACTTGAACAGAAATTAACATGGAAGCAAATAAAAACTAGAAAGAGGGAACATCAAAAGGAATTAATTGTGTAAAAGAAAGAAAAGTTGTAAAGAAAACATAAAGAAAACTTTTGAAACACCAAAGGTCAATGAAAGAGCCTAGAAGAAAACCTTTGATGATGCATGGTCTACCAAGCATTGTGTTGAGCAAGGTGAGGCACTACATGCTCAATCTATGTTAATCTACCTCTACATGCCAATGCCTATTGAGCCCCATTCCATGGGATTATTCCTCAAGGTTGTAAATATAATATGATGCAAACAATTGCAAGATGAAGTTGTTAAGGGTAGAAATCCTTAGGGTAATTAATACCATGGGGATATCCTAATAACTAGTTGGTTATTAATGGTAGACTTAACATCCTAAACCAAAGGATGAAGCTAAGGGGGTTAATTAATTGAGCGGTTGGTGTTGATCTACCAATGATCTAGTAGATTTTTAGGAAGGATTAGGATAAGGATCACTTGTTTTCATGGGAAGGATATGGGCCTTGTGTGGTCTTGAGAGGAAGGGGGATCAAATGGATGGAAGGAGGATTGTGCATCATTCCATTGTATTATAGTTTGTTATGAGATGACTTTATTGTGAAAAAGGTGTGTGTAACATTAGGGAGAGGAGAGTATGGAATCAAATTGTATTTTGATTCGTGCAATGGAAAATGGTTGACAGATTCCCAATTATCTTATTGGTGTTCAGTTGCATTAAAATATGATAAAGTGTTAGGGAAGGTAGTTCATATTATAATTATGTAGAGTTTTGTTGTATTTTCACAGTAGTTCTATGTTTCTTTTTTAAAATGATAGGACATGTATTCTTTGTTTAGCTTTTGGAGTTAGACACATCTTGTTACCATAGGACAATAATTGCTTGTAAATGGTAATAGAAATGAAGTAGGCTTGAAAATTGAAATCTACATGGTAAAAGAGGTTATTACAAATGGTAATAGCCACAAACGGTATGCAAGTGTTGCAAATGGTAGGAGACAACCATAGAGGGGTTGTAGGCAATGCAGATAATAGAAGATAACCATAGAGGTTTTTGCATGCATTGTGAATGGGAGATAGTAGATGCTAGAAACTTGTAGTCCCACTAAACTAGATTATCTATTTTTTTAAATACTTTAGAAGGTCTAAAAGGTAGTTACTTTCCAACCCCTTTTATCTTGTTCTTATAACACATATTTTATTTTAAATTAAGAATAAATTTTTGATTTAGGACTTTATACTATGACTAGACTAGAAGTCATTTAATTTCCATAGTGTCAACACTAGTTCGTTTTAGGGTTTAGGTTTTGTTTAGAGCCGCCATCAACTTTCTTCGTGTAGGCAACGAGGTTTGTATTGTTACTATCTGTTAATGGTTGTGAATATGAAGCTTTGTTGTTTGTGTGTTATGTGAAACAAGTTGGCTTTTAAGTTTTCAAAGGTCGCATGGCCTGCAAAACGGCCAGCATGAACGCTGCACTATTAATTTGATTGAATTTATTATTCGTGCAAAAGGCCATTTCTTATTGGTAAATATTAATATAGAATATAATAAAATAATTCAACAAATGGCAAAAAAAAAACCAATCAAAGTTATATCAATCATAAATGGATTGGGGGTTTTTTAATTAATTGGAAACATATGAAAAATGTATAAAAACACTTTTAGGATTTCTTTGTAGCATAACAAGCTTTGGATTGAGGATTTAGTGGTGTAATGCTAAAAGGCTCGGGAGTATCTTGGGATTTGTGAATCTCTAAATAAAGTTCTGGCACCATGCCAGATATTGATAGTCCTACCAATCTTCTCATCCCAGTTAGGTATATCCTACTTTTATGGTTTCTTTTTCATAATTTCCGTGCCTTTAGTTTGAGCAATAGGGTAGGTAGCTTTTGTTTTGGGCTAAGTTTCCTCAGGTTGGACGGAAATCAGCCTTCAAATGTAAAGGGGGTAGAAAAGAGACAAATGATGGATAGGGATAAGTAAGAGATGAAGAAAACATATTTGAATTGGTGACACAAGGATTTTTAGTCCTCTACTCTACCAACTGAGCTATCCCGGCTTCTTTTTCAACTACCAGCACCATCAATTATCGTAGATGATTGATCGTTTTGCGCCTAACCTTCTGGAAATTTCCTCTAATTTCAGAAAAGTTTTTTCACAAATGGGTGGCCAAGGGCGCTTCAAGCATGCAAGGGAGAGGAGAAGGAGATGCGGTTGGAGGAGGATAAGAAGACATTTTCGAAGGCAAAAAAGGAGGTATGTGGATTTTGGATTGGATTTGTGGTAGATTGGGTAGGATCAAGAGCTTACAGGAATGAGTAGTTGTTTTGATTTCCATTGTGCCAGTAGCTACATCATGGCAAGCGTTGTGTTTTTGCTAGTAGTAGGGTCTATAAAGGATTGATGCTGAAGGATGATGATGCACAAAGGGGGTCTGAGTTGTAGATCATGAACATGTAAAGGGATGCATTTGAATGGGACTTTGGTGGAAGCATTCCTAAAGTAGTACATTTGTGATGAGTTAAAACCAGAAACCTTAGCAGGTATCCTTGGGTTGGGCAAAACGTGGGTACAAAATGGGAGAGATTTCAAAAAATATCCATAGACCCATATTCTGATTAGAACTCTGTTTTTTCCAAGTTGTTGTAAGCTAACTTGACATCTATTCTCCTTTAGTTTGGAACTATTGCTCATCCTTAGTTCGGAACCAAAAGTCATTTTGTTTGTAGAACCAAGACAAATATCTTTTTGCATTATGTCATAAGGTAACGGGATGGATTAGTAGCTCATAATGGACCAAATGAACATAGAGGGCGCTAACCTCAAGCCAAATCCCACTAATTCGTGTACTCATAATACCATGAACTATTTCTAGCAGTAGTTAAACAAATACTACATAGAGACCCAGACAGGACCGACAAGTATGTGGCGCCTAGAGTCTTAGTTGAGTATAAAGAGTTATGTTCTGTTGGATCAGTAGCATCAATGTGTTGTAGCAGTGCCTGAATGGTAGGATATAAGTCACAAAAGTCATAGGTACAGAGTTTAGATTTGTGATAAAAATATGTTTTCATTACCCTTTTCTTTTGGTTACAATATAACTTGGTGGATGGAATGAACTCCACCTAGTGGCCACCGGACTTAACAAATTAATGCTCATTTTTTACGTGAATGTCATATTATAAAAAAATTTCAATTACATTATTTCCAAATAAAAACAACTTTGTAACCAACATTTCCAAAAAGATCCATGTACACAATATGTTAAAAATATTCATATCAAATCCAAAACAAGACTATGAATTTTCATGAATGATTTAAAGCCAAATGCTAGTGTTCCCATTTAACATCAAGAGATTCAACCCTTCGAATTTGAAACAAGGAGAGAGGCCAAATTGATGAAACTACAACATCATATTGTCGCACAAATTTTATTAACATTTTTCAAATATATATACACCATAAAAAAAATTTAAATATAAATGAACGCCTGGTGGCCACCAAATGAAACATAAAAAATTGTAAGCTAGTAGAAGCAAATGACACACCTCCCATTTAAAATGAGAAAAAATAATTCAATGTTTTGAATTTAATATATTGACAACATGCTAAATTTGTAGCAATAACAATTTGATCCATCCATGTTAATCATACAATAACAAATCTATAAACAACCTAAAACCCAAGATTTAAAATCTGGAACCTCTTGAATCAATTGAAGAATGAACGGTCTTTCTTGTGAAATCATGAAAGCTCTCAACAAATTTGCTACCCTCACTATCAACAATGACAAAAACATTAACAAATGTTGAATTTTTATTATTTTTAACAGAATTATCCATTTGAAGCAACTAATTTCTTAGCAAAGGTTTCAAACCCAAAATTTGCTCTGAGGTGTGTAATTTGCATATGCAATGTGATTTCCCTTGGAACATACATGCCAAGAATCAATCTTGCGGGGGGTGTTCAAACAATACTTTCGACTCCGAAACTTGGGCCACCTCCAAAATCTGCAAGAGCCACAACAAGGACCTAATTGTGAAATTAGGATTGTTTGGCCACAACTCATTAAAATATTATGCATATCTCTCATCCCCATGACCATGCACTATCATACTTGTAAGGGTAATGGGCAATTGTCCAAACCCATATATCATTTTCTTGCACATTTGCAACCTTCAAAGTGCAATTTTTGCATGGTCCATCTTGTTGTGAATAATGCATAAGAACTCATCTTTTGATCACACTAACTTTATCCTCCAAGTATGGTATAAATTTCTACATGACTTTTAGTGCAAAATATGTTTTCTTAATGTTGCCTCATACTTTAAAACCTGGTTGCTATTCTTTCCCAATTTGGATATCAAGTCCTTAGGGATTCGCAAATAGTGCATTTCCTAAACACAAACCTTTCCTTTTGCACATCGACATTAATATGGTGTTTTTCCTCAATCTATTCATAGCAAATTGAAAAATAATTCCAATTCTTAATTCCTTACTTATTTGCCAATTTACAAATACAAAAAAACAAAGAAATATTAAGCTCTCCACGGTAGATGTATGTCACGAAATATACATTCAAAATCCATTTCAATTTCTTGAAAATTAGTTTTTCATGAAGGACATCTAGTGGCCACCAAGCATTTGTCGCTAGATAGAAACAAAAAGTGCTGGTTGTTCCATACAATTCACCTAATCATTGTGTTCTTGCATAATCTTCCATGCTTCAGGCAAAAGATGATGCATGTCTTGTCTACCATTTCCAATCCTTTTCATTTGATGCGACATAGTATTTACGACAAGTTAATCAATGATTTAACATTGGACTTTACTTGCTAGCTTGACATATGTAATTTATGTGTACCTTTGTTTCCATGTGGTAGAAATTGACAACCTCACTTGTTATCTAATTTGTACAACATATATGTCGACTTGGAGAGACCAACGATTTACTACCAAACATTTTTGTAAATGTCCAAACCTTGAATAATGATAAATTTTTGTCACTTTCCATCTCCCTTCATACACAACCTTCTTGGAATATTTGAACCATATGTTTTGCGGTTTTCAAAAGATAAACTCCAAAACTCTTTCCAAACGACCATTTCCAAAGGTCATCACTATTGACATAATCACAGGATAATACAAGATGCAAAGCCCAACATGGTCCTCCCCAAGCTAATCATTAAAAACTATTTCCTATGGGTCACATGCAACCACCCGATCTTTTGCAATGAAAACCCCGCCATTGTCTACAAAATCACATTTAGCTCCTTGCCACTTAAACCAACGTCTTCCCATTATGTTTGAATTTATCCTTCTCACACCATGGCCATGTACTATGTCATCATTCCCATGTGCATTCCTTGGTTATAGTCCTTACTTTTTCAAAATTTTTTTTGCCACCAACCTTTTTATCACCTTCTTCAATGTTATTTTCATTTCCTTCCTCGTTCATAAAATTAGACCCAAACTCCCCAATAGACCCTTCCACACCATCTTCATAAATATAACTCATTTCACCATGTAATTTTTCATTGCACAAGTCTTCAACTGTATTACCCACATTCTCCACATCAATGTTGTTCTCAGCTTGGAAAATCTTTGTTAACGCATCATCCCTATGTGAAATTTGATTCTTCGAAAGATTATTCACCCCATCCATTATCACGTGACATTGCCCTACTGCCACCTAAACCACTTCACCATTCAAAGATAGATACTTGTAGGGCCAAAAAACCTCTATTCTTATCAGTGATTTGCAGTATCTTGCATTTCAAATTAGAGAAAATAGTTTCCATTGTTCACACTTTTCATTCAAAGCTTCAATTACAACCACAATGCAATTTTACACTCCACAAGGTCCATATATAGAAACAATTAACAAATCTTTGCAAGTTTTGAAACCAATCTTGACCTTTTCATTATTGTTGGCATCCAAAATAGTAATAGAGCTACAAAATATGAATCCCTCACCCATATCATGTTAAACCAAGGACAAACAAAATGCAACATTACATTAAAGATCATATTTTTGGCCATAACATCTATTCTCCAACCCACCCATTTCATAAAAACAATTTGGACGCAAAGTAACTTGCATTTTTTAGGCAACCAACTAGGGCCTACATCTCCTTGCGGCCACCAAATGTTTTTACAATGAAGAGCATTGGATTGAAACACTTAGTGGCCACTAGTAAATTTTGCAATGAACACCCTTTGACTAAAATGCTTGGTAGCCACCAAGACCATCTTCTTTGACCATCCACAAAATGAAACGTTTGACAATTGCTAGTCAATTCTATGCTCAATATCCCCATTTAGAAACGTCAAGTGGATGTGGGAAACTTGTTCACCAATGATCCATGTGCAAAATCTTTGGGCAACCTCATTGTGTTTTTGTCCCCGATTCCTTTATGTAGAAATGCCTAGCAATCATTAGGCATTTCCTGCCCAATATCCATGCGTAAACAAGCCTAGTAGTTGCTAGGTGTTTTTCCACTTAATATAACTATGAAAAAATGCCTAGCAATTCCCAGACATTTTTTTGTCCAATATCCGTTTCCAGAAATGCCTAATGGTTGTTAGGTGTTTCTTTGTCCAATATCCCTTAGTAGAAATGTTTAGTAGTTGCCAAATATTTCTGCGCCCAATATCATTGCACATAAATGCTTGGCAATTGCCAAATGTTTTTGTGCAAAAATGCTTGGGGACAGCTAGGCGTCCCTGTACCCAATATCACTATGCATAAATGCATGGTAGTCACCAGGCGTTTCCACACCCAATACCATTACACACAAATGTTTAACATCCACTAAGCATTTCTAGACCTAATATCCTTGCCCAAAAATGCCTTGCAATTGTAATTACCAGGTGTTTCTACTCTTAATATCAATGCCCAAAAATTCTTGGTGGCCATTATGAGTTTTTGCTTGTGTTTTTGACATCAATGGCCTTTTGGGGCTTCATATTTTGACTTCAAAAATTCATAACTAAATAAAAAATTGATTCAATCAATTATCTATAAAAGACATAAAATAAATTGGCATTTGAAGTATTATCAAAAATTAACATCCAAGAAAAATTCCCAAAAAATAGATTCCTTTTGTGTCCTGACCAAAAAAATCCTTTGTGTGACATTCTTGAAACTTCTTCTTTATGTGTTCATTTTCCACATCAAAACACATTTTTTTGTAAATTTAATTAAAGTTTTGAATTTTACACGATTTGGGTAATTTTTTGATAAATAATTTGGAATGAAACGTTTTCTTTATTGGAGTCCTATGTTGTCTTGAAGTTGGATGGGTCATAGAAATTTAGGGTGTGACGTTCCAAGTGGTACCACCCAAGGATAAGTTTCCTTGTGAAAGTCATCCAATATTGCATGTCACACCCCATTGTCTTTGATTTTTTCCTTGAACGTAAGCATTAAGCCTTTAAAACGTGTCATGCACAAAAGTAAATGGATACTTGATGTTCACCCCACACCATCCTAACCATGCATAAAATATCAATTTATTAGTATTTCAATTAACAACATTATCTATAATGGAGAGTGTGGAATGAAGTTTTGAAATTGTTGCATGTACATAAAGGTTAGAAAAAAGTAGAATGAAAATAAAATTCATTGCAATGTTTATAACTCTTATGGAAGATCATTAATGATGAAACATGAAGGTTTCCACTTAGGGTTTTTCCTAAAAAACTTTATTTCCAAAGGAGTTACCATTCCACCAAATCATTACAAGTTGGCAACTTCTAATGATCCATGTAATTGGCACTCCAATGTAATGTGCATTAAACACCATCAATGTGAACAAGTGAAATTTCACATCATTGGTGCTAAAGGTGACATCCATTGATATTGTCGCAATATTACTTAATGGAACCATGGATTGCAATTGAAATGGGGTTTATATCCTTATTGTGAACGGGACATGAATCCCATTAATTTCATTCACATCTTGAAAATAAAATACACCATAAATAGATAATTAAATTCCCATGTGTGAAGGGAAATGGTTAGATTTTTGTGTAAATGTTAACTCTTTCTTTTGTGTTTGGGAACCAAGTAAGTAATGTCTTGTTGCCTAATGAAATCATCACTTATCATCCCTTTTCTTGCATTGATTCTAGCCCACCATATATATCATTTTGTGCTTGTCATATATTTGTTGATAGTGTAGTTTAAATCCAAATGTTGTCCTTCAAGGCTTGTGACATTTGTGGGGCACAAATATATGGCCACATAGTGGAATCAAGGTCATGTTTGCCATGCATAGGCTTGCCATTGGCTTGTGTATGTGGTTGATGATAAAATATTATTTTTGCCAACTCAAGTGGTGTATACATTTGCCTAATCAAGAATTGAACTAAATAACCTTGTTTAATGGATCCATGGTGGTTTGGGTTTCTAAGATTGTCCTTTGGTCTATGCCCCCATGCATACCAACTACAAAATGTGCAATTAATTCAGCACTTAAGGTTGGATAGGATATGAGATTAAAAAAAAACTATATAATAAAATTGAACAATAAAACATCATACCAAATATGGCCAAGGCGGTTTCGGATTTTTGACATTTTGCCATTTGTTCCATTGGGGAATCTTCATGATTTCGTTCATTGTTTAGAAAATTTACAACCCGTGCATGTGGCATGTATGTGCATTCAACTTCAATTATATGTGCCCCTCCATGTTGAATATCTTTTGTCCACACCAAGTCCATGTTGTTGAAAGGTGACCTCCTTGGGTTTTGGATTTCAATACATTGAGATTTTGAAGCACGACCCATGTTTGAAACTAAATGTGAGTTGATTGTACAATAGAAGATAGTAAATTGATGTCAATGTCCAAAATTTTATACTTACAATACTTTCACATACATGTTAATTATCATATTCTATACTAATGCAAATGTACATGTTCCAAGTACTTGATTTGTTTCTCTCACATAAACCTTATACAATCACACACACAATACCCTAAATGTTAAGTTTAGAAAATATATGATATGATTTATGGCCATAATTGAAAAATTGAAATTGCAATAAGTTTATTTTAAATCCATATTATTTGTAACTAATTTAAATAAAATACTCACATGATGGTTAATAAATCACATTATTTATGTAAAAGGAAATTGTAATATTTGCATGAAAATTTAAACATGCACATTATATGTGGGGGCAAAATGCAATACTTACATTATGACCTTAATCCACACTATATATTGGAGAAGAAAATATAATATTTGCATGAAATTTTAAACATGCACATTATATGTGGGTGCAAAATGCAATACCTGCATTATAACCTTAAATTCACACTATTTATGGAAAAGGAAAATACAATACCTACATGACAATTTAAACATGCACATTATACGTGGGTGACAAAATGCAATACTTGCATTATGACCTTAAATCCATAATGTTATTTATGGGAGCCCAAAATGCAAAACCCATATGTTAAACATGGAACATTTTTAATGGAATTTGATGACCATATTAAATCCATCCAAGGAGATTGATTTGCCTAAATTAGGAACAAAAAAACAACAAAACATAAAAAAATGATTAAGAAGAGGTAGAGGTTTAACTAGAAAATATAAAAGTTTTGACAAAACATAAACGTTTAACCAAAAAATATAGAGGTTTTATTGATATGTAAAAATTTAATTAGATAATTAAAAAAGTTAGTTAGGAAAATATAAAGGTTTTGCCAAAAGGTAAAGGTTTAACAAAAAAAAAAGGTTTTGTTAAAAGGTAAAAGCTTAGCCAATAATAGTTAAAGGTTTTTCTAGGAGGGTGAAAATCTTTTAAGGTGTACCACATAGGACAAAAAGGGTTTAATCCTTACTACACTTTTTTTTACTTTATATTTTGATGCCTATAAAAAATAATGAGTCAAAAGTTGTCAAAAATTTCGAAATGATTATATTTTAGACCATTACAATTTTAGATTCCATCACAATCATCCATAAATGTGTCTTTACATGGTAAAAAAGGACCAGGCTAAAAAAAAAGTGACACTGTAACAATATTTTGGTAAACCTTAAAGAATTTGGACCTAGGAGTAAACATTTAACCAAGAAGACATGGGGGTTTGGCCACTAAACATAAAGGTTTTGCCAGAAGGTAGAGATTTAGCTAAAGGTAGAGGTTTAACCAAAAGAAAAAAGGTTTTGTTTATAGACAAAGGTTTTGCCAAACAATAGAGTTTTAACACAAAAAAAAATAGGGGTTTTGATAAACAATAAGAATGAGCTAAGAAAAGATAAAGGTTTTGCTAAAAGGTAAAAATCTAGCCAAGAAAAGAAAAGTTTTGCTAAAGGGTAGACATTTAACCAACAATATATAAAGGTTTTACCAAGAAATAAATGTTTAACCAAGAAACAAAGAGGTTTTGTTAATTAGAGGTCAAGGTGTAACTAGGAAAAAATATAGGTTTTGGTAATCATTAGAAGGTTTAGTCAAGAAAAAATAGAGGTTTTGTTAAAAGGTAAAAATTTAATCATGAATATATAAAGGTTTTGTTGAGAAGTAAAGGTTTAGCAAAGGAGTATAAAGGTTTTGTTGAAAAGTAAAGGTTTAGCCATAAAGTAGAAAAGGTTTTGCCGAGAAATAAAGGTTTTGTGATAATAAAGGTTTAGTCATGGAGTAGAAAAGAGTTGTCAATAAATATAAGATTAGCCAAGGAATAAAAAGGTTTTGTTGATAGATAAAGATTTAATCAAGACGGTTTGTCACGAGGTGGAGATTTAGCTGAGAAAGGATAGAGAGTAAGTAGGTAAGGGGGTTCATTGTAGTTGGCAGGTAGGGACAAATGTAGGTGAATAGGGTAGGTAGGTCAATAACATAGCTAGGTTTGTAAGGTAGCTAGGTGGGAGGGTATGGAGGTCAGGGCTGAGAAAAAGAGGGCCAAGAAAAAAAAAACCAAAAATCAACATCCAAAAAAAGTTGAGTGTGGTACTATGTTGGTTAACTGAGGGTCAAGGGCAGGATGAAAAAAGGCAGCCCATCCTATGAACAGAATGGCCAACTGGTGCTGTCATGGGGGCTGGTTCACTTGGCCCTCATCTAGTCCTTGCTACCGTCCTAAGAGCACTTTGCCTGTACACAT
>Ga0209611_10008294_pt1 | contig 16306 bp, 7 predicted proteins | sample S1TSphgellanicum_3_FD_187693 | JGI IMG/M metagenome (GOLD analysis project Ga0209611, IMG submission 187693) | Host-associated microbial communities from peat moss isolated from Minnesota, USA - S1T2_Fc - Sphagnum magellanicum MG (SPAdes) (version 2) | ecosystem: Host-associated > Plants > Peat...
ATAACTTCAACAGCACTAGAAAGCAACTCCACATCACCTTCAGCAATCTCCGATACCAGTCCCGTGCATGTTAAGAGAAGAAAAACACAGCTACGCCAATCCAATAGATATCAAGGGTAAAAAAGCTCTAGACCGCACACAACCAGATATAAGAGAAGAAAAACGTAACTACGCTAAGCCAGTCGGTGCTAAGGGAGAAAAAAAGAAGCTCTAAATCGCGTACCAACAGAAACCATTGCGCAAGAACGCAGGACACTTCCAAATACGAACACACAATATTGGAACACTGGGGTGCATGCATACTCTGAGAAAACCGTGGTTTTAGAGGAGAGGATGCTGTCAAGAAGCGTTCTGCAGCAACGGACAGAAGAAAAAGGAGGAAGAAAGGAAATCCAGCATACCTCGAAGGCTGATCTGAGGAGAACCAGAAAGGAGTCTCCAGGAGAAAAAAGAGTTCGTAGCTGAAGGTTTAGCAGAGGGCGCAGGAAGAAGCTCACGGAAGAACGGAAATGTTCTGGCAGATAGCAAAAGGCTGATCACTTGAGAAGAACCAGAAAGGAAACTTCAACAGATCTCAAAGACTGATCAGAGGCGAACGAGAAAGGAAATCTCCGCAGATTTCACAGGCTAATCAGAGAAGTGCAGAGAGGAGAAGAAGGAGAAGAAGACTTGAGAAGAGATAGGGAAACGGTAAAGTCTGCTCGCCTCTATATAGCTGCGCTGCCTGGACAGTCGACTCGCAACAATGCAGGTGACAAGCCGTGCCCACCCCTTAGAGAAGGCACTTTGTCCCAAGTTGGTAGGTACCTAGTCAGGAGTTCCCTGACTACGTACCTTCCAAGTGACAACGTGCATTTGCCAACGTGGTGTATTCTTTCCAGTCTCAGCCTTCGTTGTTAGTCCTCCACAAATAGCGTTAGGTGAAGTTCCCAAATGGGTCATGATCAGGATGTTTTTTTTGCGGCAAATTTGGTGAATTTTCACCACTTGACACAAAAAAAAGGGGCTGTGACCTATCCAAAGGACTTTTTATGGAAGAAAAGGCACAAAGTCTCCATATTTCAAGGACCAAAAAAGTTGAACTTGTCATACCTAGACCTTAGTTCTTGTATGTCACCAGTATAATGGAGTGTTTGAAAAAAATTCTACTATTTTTCTCTCTGACTTCTAGCCAAATCTGGCTAAATCCCTTGCAGATGATTTCCCATCCACCTGCCTCACAAAATTGAAAAAAACAAATTCTGGTTATGACTTATAACAGTAGCAGAAAGCTTATTTACACACCTTATGAATTTACAAACTAATTTGGCAAATATCCATCACCTTGGGCTAATTTGCATAATGCACTTCAATTTTCAATTCTATATTGCTCCATGGACCCTTTCAAATAATCAACTTTGCTTTTTATTTTCATGTTTTTGGGTTCGACCAAACAAATTGGGTCCATGGGATTATTGGGAGTTGCCCCCAGTAAGTCAAAGAGATTGAGGATAATTTCTATTCACATATTGGGTGCTTTCCAATTCTGTAAACTCTTAGTTCCCTGTACACCTCACTTTCTTTCTGGGGGAATGAAGAAAATTGTGGGGGGTTAAAGTGTTAGTTGAGATTGGCGAGACCATGAGGTACACAATTAATGTTTGTACCATCGGCTTTCAATAGACTTCAATGCGCTGTTCTTTCAAGCCCGCCAGCCCAGTAACTTAGCATGCAGTAGCCCGGGGTGTGACTCTTTGGATGTGAGTGGATAAAAGATTAGTTGAAAGTGTCTTGAACTGATAGGCCAGTGATCTTTGCTGCCTTAGTCCCTTTGGGTTGCTGTCCTTTGGTTTTGGCCCCGTGGTTGTTCCTTTTCCCTTCTATTGCAATGAGGTAAGTTGGGCTATCCTTGTTTGCCCCAGGGAAAAGGAAAGAGATTGGCTGTAACAACGGAAAACAATGCAGACAAGCACTGTTGTCATGTTCTTAGTCAATTTCATAAAAGGTTGTTGTCATGTTCATTTAGTCAATTTCATAAAAAGTTTCAGTCGTTCTAATTGGAGCCAGTCAGGTGAGTCACTGCAGAGTTTTTTTCTTTTCTTTCCAATTTTGTACTGTAAATGAGGTGGCATCATCCCTAAGAGCATTAAAGCAAATATGGCTACAAACAAAAAATAGAAGTGTAAAAAAAGAAGCATCCTTCTATATTATTTGCTACCCTACTAGAACTTAGTTTTAGACATCTACAATTTTCATTTTTTAAAAATGTGGCAATTAGAAAACTTGAAAACACCTTTTTGCTGTCATTTTCAAAAAACATTTCACTGCTGTGGTTTTTTTTTATAGAAAAAACATCTCTTGTCGTGAGCCAATTTTCTGGGCAGGTAGTCCACAAGCAATTAATCCCTCCACTTTGGATCTATGTAGTTGGGTTCCACCAGTTGGACTTTGACACATAGTGTTTATTTCCCCAATCTTTTGATTTCACAAAAACTGCATTTTTTTTGGATGGATGAATCATTTTATTTTACCCTGTTCAACAAAATATTTTTAAAAGTTTTTCCTCAAAGGTTTTTCTCGAAATAGAACAGAAATCCACCACAAAAAAATCACAACCTAGGTCTAATCCCTTAAACTGACCTGAATGTTTTTGTAACATAGAAAAATGAAAATGTTCCATGAACCCATGTTTTTGTTTTAGGTTTTTCCATCTAGTTTCATCAGATGATAGTTATGCCTTCTTTTCAATTTATATTTTGACAAGAAATTCCAGATATTGAACTCTTATTTACCCAGTGGACTACATGTATAGTTCAACGTGAATATTGGTTCATTAGAGTTATCCAGGAAGTCACCCTGTTTTTGAGCCCTAGTTTGACCCTCTAGCCCCTATTTCATCTCCAATTTGAGTGTAGTGGGAAACTGAATGAACTAGGACACCATTTCATGAAACTGAGTATCAATTTGGAAGACTTGCAGGAGTGAATATGAGCAGCTCAATGAAGGTAAGGCAAATCCAAAACTAGGGGTAAAATTCCCTTGAGGACCAATTTTAGGTGAGAAAACCATTGTAATCCTTTGGTTTTTATTTTGGTGTCCTCCTTGTGTATTTTTCTCATCCTGACTTTTCATTTACCCCCAGTTTTGGGGAAACTGGGTCCAGTAGCCCCAGTTTGGGGTACTTTATGGATAACTTTAATATATGGGAAAGATTTGGAGAGTTACCAGTTTGTGAAGAACCAACTTCCACCTAGTTGGCCATGTAGGCTTGAGCTATTTGCTTGCACCTGTTGACAGTATTAAATGACAGACCATATTCTAAAACTTTTGCTCTCTTGTCGAAAGGCAGCATAACACTCCAATGAGTGTCTGATCTGAGGATGAATTGTTCTGCTCCTACATTGCGTATAGAGTATAGACTACTTGTAATGGATTCAAAAGGATGACACAAGGTAGGGGCCAAATTTCAGCTTTTTTTAATTGCCTCTTGAAGTGCTGACCAGCCTTTTTTTCCTGGATAAATTTAGTGAGTTGACTAAAAAATTTCAAAATGGGTAAAAAAATGTGTCTTATTGGTTTGCTAGTTGCCAAATTTCTACAGTTGAAATAAAATATTGTCAGATTTCTCTATTGGATTCTAGAATGTAGCCAAAAAATGTGAAGAAACCTTTAAAAAAATGATTTTCATGTCTATGTATAGCCAAATTTGGTGAAGTTGTGTGATGAATGATCACCAGTTAGCTGCATCCAAATATGAAAAAAAACCCCTTGTGGAACTATCTCATTTTTGCTGTTGAAGGTGGAAACATTTAACTATTTGATTTTGTGGTACTTGATGGAAAATATTGCACAAATATCAAGAATTAGAAAATGAATATCAAAAAGTTCATCCAGTCTACCCATGTATAATTGCACAGTTTCCACAATATTATGTTCTGCAAGTACTTAAAGTGTTAAAGTGCATAGAACCTCTATGAAACCCCACCAAACTTATGCTTATAGTCCCATACAACCCTTTTTTTTAATTTTGGTGATGGGGCACTAGTGGATATCATCCCGCAAAGGATTTAGGTTGATGCCGACAAGTTATTGAAAAACTCTCAAAACATAGTAGAAAATCTGGTTGAAAAACCTCACTTAATGCTAGTAACCTGTTTAAATCTGGTGAAATCTTTTTTGAGGTGTCAAATTCATTGAATTTTTTAAGAATATGCAAAAGAATAATCTTCTTTAAACTTTTTTGAGTGCAATTTTGCACTAGTTCCCTGGGAAAAGAAGGTTGCTCCCATATATTCAGTAGCCTTTTCTTTTTGCTGGTGATATATTGCCCAAATGTGAAAATCAAAATTCAAACTTTTTTTAAAAAAAAGTGATTTTGAAGGTTTACACTTGCCAAAAGTAAGAAACAAAAGAGTAAAAATCCCTAGATTCAATAGGGTAAAATGCCCCATGACCGATCGAAAGCCAATAAGCAAACATCTATTTAGTGGGTTACAACGCTAGTGTTAATTCTTCTTATGTTGATTATTGTTCAAATGAACACTCATGATCGAATGTTTGACCAAAAATCTTGTCTTTTAAAATTTATACAATGCAAAACACCTTTGGATATTTAATGTTTGGGAATAAGGATTAAGATGCTCAACTTAAAACAAGCATTTTGGAACACATACCTTTTTTTTTCATTTTTGTGCAATTTTTTGTTCAATAATAGAGGTCCAATGTAACATTAATAAACAATGAAATGATCATTAATTAAAAATTTCATGCACCCAAAAAAAAAACCAAATGTTTTGGAATGTCTCCTTGGGTGGACAAAAAACAAAAGACATAACATACAAATAAAGAAACGAACCTGTGCTAAAATAGATCACACACAAGAAACAACTCCATGAAAATAGTGAGGACAACTTTGGATACCAATGTTGGATCAAGAACCACATAAATTCATTAAAAACTTTCCCACCAAAATTCATATATGGGATTTTCCCACCAAAAGTCATGAAGCAATAAGGTAAGGGTAGATATCACAATCTGGGATCAATAAAGGATTAGAAAATAATTTAATTACAATTGATATCAAGAAAGCAATGGAAGTCCACCCTAATGTAAGGGATGTGAAGGAAAAGAAATTTATTACATCTAAAATTAGGGATGATGTAGAAAGAATTCTTATTGCATTTGTAATCAAAGAAGAATTAGAAAAGCTTGAAGGAATAGAAACAATGCAAAAAAAGGTAAATACAAGTGGTATACCAAAACTAGTACAAGAGTACAATATCAAGTATTTAAACTACCTCTACTATCGCTAGATTCAACAATCAACATTCCTAAAGCAACCATATTGCTCTAGTAATAGCATTAGTTGTAGATTTCCTTCTCTTCTTTCACATCACACCTTGAGATAATTTGAATTGGCTACACGTCCACAATTGACATCACATTAGATTGGGCTAACTTTGCTTAATTTTATGAACTTGTTTCAAGTGAAGAGTAAAAAACCTATCCTTTTAAACATCATCTAGATGTAACACATTTTTTATTTCTTGGTCTTCATAAAAGAAACATAGATTTGTACTTTTAATAGGACCTGAACGGACACCCTTGAATGCTTGGAGATTAAGACCAAAAGGAATAAGGCTAAAATGAGTGCACCAATGCATGGTTGGGCCTTGTAACGATCATCACAATGTGCTAGGGGTGTGCCGTTAACAAACTACATTACAACAAATTTGAATGTGTCATGAAAGTGATGAAATGGCATTTCAAGTACCACTTGTGCAAAGCAAGAGAATTGACCTCCACAACCTGTCACCCAAGTCACCCCAACAATGTAAGACACTCCATAATCACAACTAACTCAAGCACCAACACAATAGCAATACCATCCTCCCATAGTAAAAATACACGGGTCAACCAAAACTAACAAAGTACCTCATGCAACTAAGTTGGCCAAATGGGCATATCAACATCTAGAAGATGCCATGGATGCAATGGAGAAGGGACACATTTCTTTATAAAAAACAACCAAGTATTGAAACATTCCAATTACTTCACTTTCAAATCATTTCAATGGTAAAACTAGAAGCAAGAAAATGGGACCCCAAGGTGTATTAACAAAATAAAAGGATGCAACAATTATCACTTGGGTTTCAAACATGTAGACTCTTAGATTATCTATCACCCTTCAATAGCTAAAGCTGAAGTTGATGAAATCACACAACTAGACTTACCCCATTTTGGAATAATGGTGTTCTAAGAGTAAGCTGGTGGTACTAGTTTAAAAATCGAAAGAATAATATTTGATTTGCAAAAGGACTAAAGGTTTCTAGGGCAATTTAAAGGTTTACTACGGAAACATGCCATACCTTCCATTCCAACTTGGAAATTTACTTGTACACACAAAACAAATATGCATCAAATCACATTTGGAATTCAAATGAAACAATAATTCAGGTAGGGCATTAATGTGGTGTTAAGGTTTTGGTTGAGTGAGGCTTACATGATGTTTACAACACCATCCCTAAGTCTTAGGTATGGTTGATTGTGAATTGTGTTGTTAATGTTGTAGTGGCAATATTGCTTACATTTTACATTTTCAAAGGTTCAAGGATATGACAAGACTACATTCGAAATATTAGACCAGGAAAATGCATGGTAGTGAAAAAAAAGGCTTGGATGAAAATTTACCTTTTCAAATAGTGGTTGGTTTTTTTCTGTAGATCTATTTTAGGGGGGGGGTTTCAAGAGAATTGACATCTTTTGATTCTAAATGGGCATGGTTTTCATGTTATAATACAAGAACTAGTACAAGATTACAAAAATTGTATTAAACCTAGTCACCTTACCTATTCATATTTCACATGCACTGCAACCATTGTGTCGCAACCCCACTTTGGCCAAGTGTGGGGGTGAAGCCCAACAATTGGAAAAGTTGGAGGTTTGGAGTCCGCCGGGACTCCCGAATGTTTAGAGCTTGACAGCAAGGCCCAAAACACCTTGCATTGAAGCGTTCTTGGTGTCATTGGAAAGGTCTTGAAACGTAGATATCGAAAATGGCCTCGCATTAGCCATTCAAACATCTGCAGCCCAAGTTATGGGCAAAAGAAGGGCCGGGAATCAAACTGGCAGTTTGACTCCCGACCACTAAAAGTCAAAAATCGACCTTTTCCCGACGTTGCCTTGAAGAGTGCGACACGCCGTTGAAAAGCTCTCGACAAGAGCTACAACTTTGATTTAGGATTCGTCCCAATCTGAGTTTGGGACGAGGAGCTATGGTTGTTCAAAGTCCCGGGAGTCTAGCCGGGACAATTTCGGGACTCCATTTCGGGAGTCCCAACAAAATGTGCCGTTCGGATGTAGCCTCCGCAACCAGCCATAGAGAATACTATAAGGGGGAAGGTGGTGGCTTCCCCCGAGTCCAGGCCGTGGTGAGTCTTGTGTGTCCAAGTGCCCGTGGCAAGTCCCAACACCAAAGGGTGTCCCGAATGCTAAACTAACCTCTTGTGGTTGGTTTTTGGATGCAGATTCACACGAGCTAAGTTAGTCCCTCTTCCTAGTCTAATCCCTGGGCTCCCAACTCGACCTTCTACCCCTTTTTAGAGTTGGAAGCCGGGAGCATGCCTCCAAGTCTCAACTTTCCGCAACTTGACTTTGTGAAACCCTCAAATGGGTTTCACCCCGTGACTTGGGAGCGCGTCACATTGGATGTCACTTACTTCAAACCATTCAAAAGAACTTTTAGAAAGAAAAAAAATTTGCCATGGTGAAAAACAACTATCTTGAATTAGGAAAAATTATAATAAAAACATGGGTGGACAAGGCCTTGCAACAATCCTTGAAAAAGGAGAACGTAAAATCAAGGTTTAGGGTTTTTATAATTTGGCCACTAAATCATGTAGCCATGGTTGGAAAAATTTCGTCTAGGTGATGTATTCATTGTAGCAAAAAAAGAGGAACATGAACTTTCATACCATTCAAATGTAATAGATGAGTCAAGCAACAATGAGGCTAATGTTACCATAAAGTTGCTGAATATTGTAAGGACCTTTTAAGCAAAGTTTCCAACTAATTTTAATTGCCCCCCCTTCACCCATGCCACATTATTATGTTGAAATGGCAAATAGTCTTCGCACAACAATAAACAATCATGAAAAAAATTAATTGGTGGTGGATTTAGAAGATGTTATTTCAAAATCAAAAAACCTAATTGGTTTAAATCATAATGAAAAAGTTGGATTCGCTCACATGTTGTCATTACTTGCATTACCAACCAAGAAAAAACAAAGCGACGAATCACTAGTGGATTATTCCAATTCACATGTGGTAACATTAGACCAATATTTAGCTATTTTAAAATAGAAGGTTGTGGACAGAAAAAATTGTAAATAAACTAAGGGAGCAAAAAACTAAAGAAAGGGGGAAAAAAAAGGTTTAGAAGAGTTGAAGATACACAATTCATCTAGGTTGAGCAAATAGTTCAAACGAGAATTTAAAAAGAGGATAGAACTAAATTTAATGAGGCATGGTTTGCTACTTCTATTAAAGGTTGCTAGTGAAAGATTTCACAATAACTTTAGAACAAGGTATCAAACTCATCCTCTAAGTTACATGGGGTTTGGTTTAGGAATCACCTCTGCATGATAGAGAAATGATAGACAACAAAGAGAGGAAAAAATGTAACTTGTTAGGCATGTTCCCGCAAAATTGCAACATTCTATTCAAATACTATAAGTGAAGGAAGGTTTGTGGTGGGTTATGATGGCTAATCAAAGAAGAGATATTTAAAAAGATACATAGGTCAAGGAATAAGGGAAATACATGGAATATGATAAAGATAAGGGGGTAAAATAAAGATAAAGTGAAATAAATGTCTAGGGAATTAGGTCAAAACAAGGGGGGATAATGTGAAAACAGGGAGTGAAATACATGGAATAAGGTAAAGCCCAAGGAATAAAGGAAAGAGAACGAACAACAATGGCAACAAAAAAACAGCTCCTTGTTCTCAAGGGGAAAAAAATGTGGCATGGGGGTAATTTGGCCATCGTCAATGCCATTTGATGCATCAATTTTCTATAGAAAACACAAACACAAAAATGAAATGAAATGAGGCAATGGTAGTCACAAACATGGTAATTTCAAATAAGGTTCAAACATGGTAGACCAAAACATGGTAGACACAATTGGCAAATGAAAAATAAAAACAAGATGGTAGATGGTGATGTTTGCATTAATGTGATGGCCTTTGTGTCAACAACGATGGCCTCAATGAAAAGGTTCTAATGATGGCGTCATTGGCACATAGTGCACATAAACGTTCAATTTGTTGGAGAGGCAATTCGACCAAGGAGCTTGCTTGAAGGACCATTAGTTTACGACAAAGGAGCGTTGGGGATGGGGACCATCAACATGCGAACGTCACAAGGGAATGTCAACAGGTTTTGGTGATGGTGTCCTAAGCATTCACATATAGGTGTTGACAAGAAATGATGCACATACACGCATAAAGAATCAATGAGGGAACATTGGCAATGGTGGCATTGATGTCATCTTCTTAGAGAGGTGCATAGAGCATAGGCGCATAGATTCAGAAAAAGAGTGCTACGACACTCTTTAGACTTGGACACATACATACTCAAAGAAAGAAAGTTGGCTTCTTAAAGGAGATACAAACATTAAAAAGGGAATAGAGACAAAAAAGAAAGAGTGATATAGAAAAAAAGCTCAAAACAAACTTAAGGGGACAAGATGAGAGAGTGAAAGAAAGAGAAGCAAAAAAAGGTCTAGACTTTGGAAAGAATTGTGATAGCAACGTTGCAACATTCTTTTTTCAAATCCAAGGAAAGAAGTACAAATCACGCCAAGCTGTGTCATCAAGGTCGTCAATTTTAAGGTATTAGGTTCTTGTTCAGAAGATCTTTAATTCAAAACCCTAAATGCCCCCATGACCTTGCAACTGCTATTACAAATATTTGGGTTTATTACAAGTTTTTTAAAAATTTGAACAATAATAAAAAAGAGTCTACACTTAATTAAGTTATCAATCTCATGTTTATAAAAAGACAATGTCTTGGCATAAGGTTCCAAAATGTTTGTTCACAGATAATAAAATGCATGAAGATAAAGTTTCATGCGTTCTATCCAACTTTTTTCAAACAACAAGATCCCCCTCAACTTGGGGGGTCATAACTTTCTCATTTCAGCTCAAAATCAAGTGCTATAAAGGCCTAGTAGTGCTATGGTTGAAGGGGCATCTAAACTCTTTGAAGACCTAAGATCAAATGCTCGCTCACCAGCCTTTCTACCCTATGTCGTTGTCATTGTGTAGCCAAACAAATAGCAAGATGATTAAAGAATTGTACTTTATTTCTAGTCTATAGCCAGATCTGGCTAAATCTTTTGGCGATGATCATCACTTATTCTATATCTTCTGATGAATGATTATCACTTTAGTTACAAACAGAAATTCCTTAATTAACACTATATTCAAGATGCACTAGTTTTTTTGGCCCCTTTGAAAAACAAAATTCTACACCTCCATAGTTACAGTAGCATACTTAAGTAGCCCACTGTTTCAATACACCCAAACCAACATCCTTCCCAATGTAAAAACTCTGCAGTTCCGACATTCCTATTTTTTGGAGGCTTTTCAACCAAAAGTCTCACAATGCTTTTAAAAAATATAAATGAAACATGTATTCATATGACTGCACACAGCAATGCTAAGCATGATCAATCAATGCAGGTAAATTCCATCTGGCGGGCTTTTGTACTTCACTTTGAAGGTGTAGGTTGTCTCCGATCGTGTGACCCAGCACCCAGGAGCAGTCTCTTTCTTAGGGTTTTGAAAAAAAATGCTGGGTGAGTCCAAGCCGTTTCAACATCCCCTTTCTTTTTTCCAGCTCAAAATAAAATGGTGACACCTCTGAAGTTTAAAGAATCCTTAATCTAGTTACAAAGCAACCCTTACCCCACTCTTCCATAAATGCATAAATGCTGAAGTACCATAGCAAATAATTAGCAGCAAGGGAAATAATTACGTCACATGGAACAACGTTTTTACTTAATGCACCAGCTTTCTGGTGCCTCAAAAAAATCACAAGCAAAATTTAGGAAATTTCTAGTGCTTTCAGGCAATACCTTACCCTAAGGTCAGTAGGTCTCTAAGTTTATATGCCCAGTTATCAACGTAGCAACCAAACGCCCAATTCCACTTCCCAACTATTTCTAAAAAGGTGCACAATCCAGATTAGGAAAGCCATCCTTAATACTGCCTGAATCAACTATTGCTTCATTTGAAATTATTGCTCAACTTTCCTACTTATCAGAATTTGAATTCTCAATGCTTAATTAAATGTATTGAACTTCAGGATGGAACTCTTATACGGATCATTAATTATGTGAGTCGACATAATAAAGAAGATATTCTTTTCATTAATTAAGTGAGTTCACATAATAAAGAAGATTTTCTTCTTCTTCTTATCCAACCAGAAGGTCTAATAAGCTGTGCACCGTGCACACTAGTTTCCCCAACTAGACAAGTCACTACTTGTGCACAGTAGATAGTAAATAGCATTGAAGGGCAGGTAGGCATAAGAAACTGTACCAAACAAATCTAGGGTATGAAACCGGGTATCAGAGTTGATAACCATGGTTATCAAGAATTCAGTTACTATATAATTGTGTTTCTCAATTTGTTTTTTCGAAAATGTCAAATAACTGTTGGTTTTTGGTTTGCTTCCTTAATGAGACCCAGTGGTTCTTTCAGGGTTTTGAAATACCCAGAACTCACAGTTGTTTTAAGCTGATATTTTCAAACTACCTGAACCCAATGTTTCTTTGATTCTGATTTTTTTCAAATACACTGAACTGGCAGTTATTACAAAAATCAAAGAAGCAGCCCACTCACTATTAGATAGCTCCTTCCTCCACCTTGAGGATGTTGGCTCTCAAGAAATGTTAAGAGATATGCGCACTTATTCCCTTAAGCTTATTGCCTAAGTCTTGGGGGTGCAAACACAATAATAGGAGTCACAAAAGATGTCGACCCTACTAAAAAATTGTATCCATATATATGGGGAGTCATTTTTTTCGAACTGATGTGGGAAGAAATAAAACTAATTCACTAGGAAATAAATTTCATAAATGATTTAAATATATATATAGTTGTTAGAATTGATTATGAAAAATATACTTTACATATACCTGAACTCTTTATCTCAAGTGTTTCATAAAATATGCGAAGCATGCTCCACCTTACCCACCTGGCCCTCAAGCCTTGAGTATGATAAATAAATAAATTTATTTATTTATTTATCTTGGTCACATGTAAAAATGTTGACGTCCTCACATGAAAGAAAAAGAAAATTATTTTATTCATGTTGCACTTAAGATGTTTGATAATCATATGATGAAAAAAAAAAAAATTAATTCATTTTTTACTATCACACATAAGTTGTTACAACCACATGTCAAATGTAAAAATGTCACATGTATTGCACAGGTACATACTGTGTTGGTTGCAGGTTTGGAATGCTCTTTAAAAAAAAAGGTTTCTTAGTTTAATGATGTGTATTGTAAGTGTTGATTGCTTGTTTGAATTTTTTTTTTAGGTTTCTTTAGTCTTGGGCAAATGATCTAATGTGGCTTATAGTTTCATGTTAAGGTTTATTTATTTATTTATTAGGTTTCTCACTTTTTGTTATGTGTATGTTTTGTAGTATGGTGTTTTGTTTAGATATTTTTGTGGGTTCCTCAGTTTTGTTCAGCTGTATGGTATAGGCTACAGTCACATGTTAAGATGTTTTATTTTGGAGGGGAGAGGGGTTGTTAGTTTTATTATGTGTATGTGGGGTATGGTCTCTTGTTTATTTTTATTTTATTTTATTTTGCATTGTAAGCTTGGTGTCATGTATCGTTTTTAAAAAATATATTTATATAGTAAGTTTTAGTCTTTCATTTTTTTTAAAAAAAAAATCACCATAATACGTCATGTGTCAATTTTTGAACATTTGATATTATATCAAAAAATTGAACCCTCCATCTTCTTGGCCACACACTAAGGTTCAAACAATCCAACCACAATATCATGTAGTGAAAAATATTGACATTCAATTAGATATAAACATTAGAAATTTATTTTAACATGTATTTCAAAGATTCAAATATAATATTTAAACTTTGGTATTCAAATTATAAATTCAAATGTATTGTCTTTAATAATGTGTAATTTTCAAATTTTTAATTTCATAAATATATTCAATTTTTGAAAGTATTCAAATTTCATGTGTCAAAAAAATTTATATGGATTAAAAATATTCTGAAATTGGCTACAAATTCAACTATAATACTTTATTTATTTTAAAGCATTTAATCTTATAACTACATATAATTCAATTTTTTTAAATTTGAAATGTCAATACATCTTAGAATGAAGTTAATTCAACATGTCTTTAATGTCATTATTATTATTATTCTATATTTAGGCTTGGAAAAATTTAGTTATTTCTAAAATTACCATGAAAAGTTTCACTCAAAATTCACTATTTCTTATGCCTTATGTTTAATAATTAAATTTTTTTCCATTATATCCTATTCATTGAGGTTTTTCCACCACATCAAGAATGTGCCTTAACTTCTTTAGTCTATCAAATCTAAATCCAATTTTCATTCTTGTTAAAAATTTGAGATTTTATTTTTAGTAATTTTTTAGTGATAAACATAATTTACTCAAAATTCAATATCTCTTGCATCTTAGGTCTAAAAATTACAAAACCATGTCCATTAAATCTTATTCATTAAAAGATTTCCAAAAACAGCAAGAATATACCCCAATTTATTTTTCCTAAGCCTAAAATCAAATTTTTATTTTTATTTGTTACTGAATTTTTAGAAACAAAAGTTACTCAAGATTTAATATTTCTTATTGATCATTCATGGCTTTCCAACAATATCAAGAACATGCCCCAATTGTCCCAAAACTTTTTTTTGATTTCATTGAATTTTCAATCATAAAATTAATATTCAATAACTTTTGCAATATAAGTCCAAAAACTTGATGCAACCCTATTCATTGAGAATCCAATGATATGAAAAGCATGATAAAAAGTGTCATGGTTTGAAAAATCTTGGCATGACAAAAATGTTTTTTTTGAAGGTTTACTTTGATAGTAGGACTATTATAAACAATGATTAAAAACATGAAAAATATACTATGTTTTTAGTTTAAAACATAGTTATATATATTCAATTTTAATATTATCACATATCAAAAATAACATTATAATCATAAGGTGTCATATTTGGATGACAAATTTTAATCACATTAACACTAGAAGAAATTTTGTCCTTTGTAACCAAAAAATCAATGATTAAATGTTCTTAATGACTAGTTATTGATTGTATTAATTGGATATTCTTTCAAATTCTATGTGTAAAAAGTTGTAGTCATATATTAAAGGTGCATTTGATTAATAGATGATAACATGATGCCAGGAAGGTTGATGTTGTTTTTTCATTATAAATTTTCATCCATATGGCACTCACAATTGATGACAAAATGACGTGAATGTCCAAAATATCATATGAAAATGTGATTATGATAAAATCATTTCAAATATAACTAAAGAATGACTATGCAAATGATGTTTACAAAATGATGTGTCATTACATACATAATGTGATCATAAAATTACTTTACAATGATTCAAAAATGACTATTAATATAAGTTCACACATAAAGAATTATGACATGTAAAGAATTAATTTCAACTAATATTATACATATAAGTAAGATTTTATGGAGTCACATGTTTAAATTAAAAGTTATTTATAAAATATATCACTGTTTTTTTTTCTTGAACTTTGTGATGTATCCAAGGTGGCAATCATCCACCTAAGTAATTTAACCACATTTGGAAATTGAAGAAATATGAAGTGAAAATATTTCAACATTTTAAATAATTTTTTGTATGTTCCTACTTTAATTATGTAAAACGTCTAGAAACTTTTTGGATTTTCTTGATTTAAAAAAAATTGACCAACTTTTTCAAAAAAATGACTTCTTGAATGTGCCACAAAAAATATCAAAAAATTTCAACATTGCATTTTGCACAAACAAAAACGGCTGGTGTGGACAACCGTTCATGTTGAAACTTAAGTTTTGGAACATGTTTGAAACATTGATGTATATTAGATGAGTTTGAAGAACTTTATTTATATCATGTTGTTTTGAACAACTTTCATATTTGGATTTTAATGGATTTTCCCACTTTCTTGAAATAACTTTGAAACAAATTGAATGTAGTGACAAGTAACCATCACTTTCAAGTGTCAGGTGAGAAATATCATCTCACCTTCAATATGCATCATATAAGAACATGATGATGAATGTTCAATCTTGCAGTAGGGGACTAAAAACAACCCATGATCCCCTACTATAAGAATTCGTTGATTGACATATTCTTACAAGAACATCAATGTTGAATCCTTAAAGAAGGAGATTTGTAACAACCCACATTGATAGAATCTCACATTCTTACACTATTGTGATCTTGGGATTATGCTAAGTCTGCAAGGATTTACAAGCTCTTTTGACGCATAGCCATGTGATCCCTCTCTACACTTCTTTCAGCTGTAACATCTCTAAAGTAAATTGGTGCCGTTGCTAGTATTGTGCTTTTAGGTCAGGTTTCTTTGCGTATCCCATTGGCCCATTATTTGTGCTTTCCTTGCCTAAATAGTTGGGGCTTTTATGCAAAAAATTCCCAAACTCACTCACTATTTTAGTGGGTTCCCACTTTTTCTTGGAGGTGCCCCTACCGATCTGGAGATCACCAGACTCACAAATGCTAGTCACATTACCTCAAAAACGGGTTGTCCCAGTGCAAAGATATAATTTTGACTTGATCCACGTCCCATTAATTAACGTGAAACTGCCAAATGTGGGTTCTTTCAAAGTGCGTTGAGAAGTTGAGAAATAGCGAGGTGATTTCGCCCATAATTTGACCAATTTATTTGCAGTTGGATAGTGAGTGGATGGCAGACATGGAAACTCCCTCTTCATCCACCTACAAATATTTTACACATGGCTTTAGAGATGTTAAATGTCATTAGGAATTGAGAGCCACTGCTCATGATCAACAACGAGGGGTTATTTTACAACCAGTGGATATGACCGAAATTTTATTTTTTTTTATTTTTATTTTTTGGATCCCCTGTTTTGCTCCTGAGTTGGACAGCGTCTCCAACGGGTGGTGATGCCTTGACCTCTCCCAATTTTTTTGGGAAGGATTTCCATGCAAGTTTCCCTTACGGTTTGTTCTCCATG
>Ga0209611_10008295_pt1 | contig 16305 bp, 18 predicted proteins | sample S1TSphgellanicum_3_FD_187693 | JGI IMG/M metagenome (GOLD analysis project Ga0209611, IMG submission 187693) | Host-associated microbial communities from peat moss isolated from Minnesota, USA - S1T2_Fc - Sphagnum magellanicum MG (SPAdes) (version 2) | ecosystem: Host-associated > Plants > Peat...
TTGATAGGCGCTACTCCAACCCAACGCATGATTTTCCCTTTTCCCCACTCCCCACTCCCCACTCCCCACTCCCCATTAATGTACAAAAATGGATCGATTTAACTTGAAGTTGTTCGGGCAGTTTTGGGCGATCGCCAAACCCTTCTGGTTTGGTGAAGAAAAATGGTCAGCAAGAGGTCTGCTGCTACTCAACGTACTGCTGTTGCTAGCTTACACAGGTCTTTCTGTCGTCCTTAACGCCAAGCAAGGAGCTTTAATTTCATCTCTTTCAGCCCGAGATGAGCCGAGATTTTGGCAAGCTATACAGATTTTCATCGTGATACTGGTTCTCTATGCACCGCTTTTTGGTAGCTACAACTATTTACAAAACCGACTTGGTCTTTTCTGGCGACGGTGGCTTACCAATAGGTTCCTCACAAATTACTTCAGTCATCAGGCTTTTTATCAACTGAACAACTCAAACGCGGAGATTGACAATCCTGACCAGCGGATTGCTGAGGATGTCAAAAGCTTTGCTCAAGATTCTCTGAAGTTTTTGCTCATCTTTGTAGGAGCGATCCTTAAAGTGATTGCTTTTAGTGGGGTACTTTGGGGAATATCTAAGTCTTTAGTATTTTTTCTGGTTATTTACACCCTCGTTGGCACAATTTTGGTGACAGTAGTTTTTGGTAGACCGCTTGTCCAACTCAATTTTGAGCAACTTAAAAAAGAAGCTAACTTTCGCTTTGGCTTAATTCGCATCCGTGAAAATGCTGAATCAATTGCTTTTTACCAGGGGGAAGACCAGGAGTTAAATCAGCTAAAAACCCGATTTATGGAGGCGCTCGATAATTTTAAGCAACTTATATTTTGGGAGCTTAATCTAAATGTTCTGACTAATGCTTATGAGTTTATCCCCTTCATTATCCCAGCTTTGGTTGTTTCTAAAAGTATCTTCTCTGGGGAAATTGAGGTAGGAAAAGTTACAGAAGCGCAAGGAGCATTTCTTCGAGTCTTTTTCTCGTTAAACGTGATTGTGACTAGCTTGCAGTCTCTGACAAATTTTGGGGCGGGGATTGAGCGTCTCTACAGCTTTGCTGAATATTTGGAAAACCCTATAGCCACCCAAGAAGATGGGAATCGGACTATTGATATAGTTGAGGACTCTCGTTTAGCTACCGAACGCCTAACTTTACAAATACCGAATTATCAAAGAACCTTGATTCAAGATTTATCGGTGGAGTTGCCATCAGGACAAGGACTGTTGATTGTGGGACCAAGTGGCTGTGGAAAGAGTTCTCTACTGCGAGCGATCGCCGGATTGTGGAACGCAGGTACAGGTGCGATCGTCCGACCCAAACTTGACCAGATACTGTTTTTACCGCAACGTCCCTATATGATCTTAGGAACGTTGCGCGACCAGTTAATTTATCCCAATACCAATATTAATAGCGAGATTTCGGAAAAGGAACTTAAACAGGTACTGCAGCAGGTGAACCTAAAGGACTTAGATGAACGATTCGGTGGTTTTGATAACTCACTTGACTGGGCTTCGTTGCTTTCTCTTGGAGAACAACAGCGCGTTACCTTCGCCCGCATATTACTCAACAAACCCCCCTATGCAATTTTGGATGAGGCGACGAGTGCTTTGGATACGGAAAATGAGGAGGGTTTATATCGGCATCTACAAGCTATGGGAACAACTTTTATCAGCGTCGGTCATCGCCCCATCCTGGCAAACTACCACCAATTCGTATTAGAGCTATCGGAAGATCAACAATGGCTCCTCAGGCAACTGGAAGTTGGTAAAATCAGCGAAATTTCCGACATTCCCAAAGATTCCTAAAGTTCAAGACTCTCTTGTGATGAGTGCCAGAATCTAGCAATACTGACCTGCTTATTATCCTCTTCAACTCTGTAAACAATTCGATAGGGTCTAAGGATCAGTTGACGAATGTTGGGATCATCAAACTCAGCCACCTTCTGACCTTTGAAGGGAAACTGGCTCAATTCCTTAGTCTTCTCAAGCAGGTGTTGACCCAATTTCCTTGCAGCTTCGGGATTATTCAAGGCTATGTATCTGACAATGGCTTCTAAATCTCGAACAGCTTTCTGAGAAAGAATCACTTGGTAGTCCATGCTTCAATCATCTGCTCAACTGCTTCAATTGATACTCCTTTTCCTTGGTCAATTTCGTCCAGACCCTCTTTGATGGCTGCAATGAACTCAATTTCTCGAACAATTTCGCGGAGTGATACGTCTGACGGTAGACGCTTTACAAGTTCCATGACTGCTTCTTTGTCGCTCATAGTAATTGGTGGATTTTACCCAGTAGACAAACATATCTTAGTTTAGATTCTCAAGATTAACGACTGTGATGGGATTCTTTTCTCTTTTTCCTCCTGTTGGTAGTAGAGCGTTTCCTTGTCTTGTCAACCTAAGCGTGATATGCGGAAAACCCTGAGAACTTTCAACCATTTATTTATCCAGATACCAAAAATTAATACTAGGAAACTTTGATTTCTGCGATCGCTTCTTCTAAGTGTTCCTGAATCACTAGGTCTTCTCGCTCAAGGATTGCTCTTTTAGCTGCATCTTGTGCAACTCTCACAGCTTGAGCCGCAGAAAAATCTCTCATCTGCTCAATGATCCTTGGCCAGTTGATAGATCCCACTTCAATTGCAGATAGTGTTTCCTTTAGTATAAATTCTAGCTCATGTTCTCCGGGTTTGGGTATTGCAATCAAGTCATCAAATCTTCTCCAAAGAGCAGTATCTAGAGATTTATTCAAATTCGTTGCTGCTACTAAAAGCCCAGAAGAGGGTTGATATTCATCCAAAATTTGAAGAAATGTATTGACTACTCGCTTAATTTCTCCTACTTCTTGAGAGTCTTCTCGTGTCTTAGCAATTGAGTCACATTCATCAAGAAACAATAAACATGGACTGTTTGAGGCATCCTCGAATACAAGTCTTAAATTGCTGGCAGTTTCGCCTAAAAAAGATGACACCATAGCATCAAACTGAACTTTTAAAAGTGGTAAACCAGTATTCCAAGCTAAACGCTCTGCTCCTAGCGTCTTTCCACATCCAGGAGGACCATACAAAAGTATTTTTTGTCTGTAACGCAGTCCATGATGAGCAAGCCTGTCTCTTGCTGCATACTCGCGCTCAATTCGGCAGAAACGTTTCTCAACGTTTTCCGGCAACACCATGTGATGTCGCAATTTATCCCTTGGTATGATAGTTACCAGAGGAAGATTAAATCGTTTACTGGCTGGTAATTCAGTTAAAGCCTGTGAATTTTCTGGTCTTGAGGAAGCTAGTTTGCTAAGGTTAGCAGACTTCTCCTTGTGACTCTTTTTAGTAATGTTCTCTAACTGATCAGCTAATAGCGTATGTCCCCGATTGCGTTCTTCCTCAATAACTAGGTACGTAAGTTTATCAATTGACTCTTGATCTGAACTGGCGATCGCTCTAAAAAATCTCTTGAGAAGCTCTGCTTTCATACTGCCTCTCAGTATCAATAATAGCTTTTTCTTAGTTTAGTACAATTGTACTATTATAATTTAATGTACAACAAAGTATAACGCGATCTCCTCGTCTTTAAGCATTATCTTTAAGTTATGTAAAGTATTCGTCACTCGGTTGATGGTTGGAAAAGTGCCAACATGGTAACTCGCTGGCTACCTACCCTACCGCACGCCCAGATTTAACTGAGAGGTGCGGGATAAAATATCAATTAGGCAACTGTTCGGTTTAACACCTACTAAGCTACCCAACCGAGGTTAATTTTCGGACACTGTCACTAGCATCACAGGAGTAGGTCTCGACTCTTAAAAGGCACGCTCGACGCATTCACATGCTCCGACTCTGGCACAGAAGAGCGCTCGGCGAAAGACCTCACACAACCCGAAATTGGCACATATCGTTTGATTAAATCGTACGGGTTTTGAATAATTGGCAATTCTTCCATTATTTTTCCAAAACCTAAGGATTTACATGCTCGAATTTATATGCTATAGTTTTAGAAACCAAAGTTGCTTTTGCCTCCTAAACCTTGACCTTTGCCAATCTGAAAAAATAATTGATCGTTCCGCTCCGCTACACTTACGAAGGGCAAAGAGAAGAAGGGCAGAGGGCAAAAGCGCTAAAGTATAAAGGGCTACATAGTCCTCTGCGCGCCGCACACCACCCGAAAACCAACGCGGCTGTCGTCGTACTCCGGGGAGATCCTGCTACGGCTGGCAGAACGGCAGAAGTCAGGAGAGCCGTTCCATGAACCACCGCGCAGCAGACGGAGTTGAGAATAATTATCATTTAGCCATACACTTTCATCAATAGGCGCTCCCTGGTAATTATCATGCCAAGTATCTGCACACCATTCCCAAACATTACCGTGCATGTCGTATAAGCCAAAAGCGTTGGGTGGAAAGCTACCTACATCTGTTGTTTGTTCACGATATATACCTTTCGACCCAGAAGCATAAGTGTAATTGCCATTGTAGTTGGCTAACTCAGTTGTGATCGTCTCCCCAAAATAAAAGGGTGTAGTTATTCCAGCACGACAGGCATATTCCCACTCTGCTTCACTCGGTAAACGGTAGGGCTTACCAGTCTGACGAGAGAGGCGATAGCAGAATTCTACTGTAGAATACCACGAAACTCCTTCAACTGGTCGGTTATCTCCTTTAAAATTAGATGGGTCTGCTTTTAGGTCACGGTTAACTTTGGGTAACGCAGCCACCACCCTCCATTGTGCTTGGGTAATTTGGTATTTCCCTATATTGAAGGCTTTAACCCTTACTTCATGCTGCGGTCTTTCTGTTTCACGACTTCCTGCTTCACTTGCAGGTGAACCCATGAGGAATTTTCCGCCCGCAATTGCTACCATTTCTATGGTAATCCCATTTCCTAAATCTTCAGTAAAATCGATTAGTTCTATATCTCTTTGAGCAATACCCAATTTCCAAATTAAAGGTCTTTCACCCTGTACAAGGTTTTCTAATTCAATGGCAACTACACCCTCATCAAATGCTCTTTGAATCACATCTAATTTATCAACATTATCATATCCCAGCCCATCATAAAATCCTTGAGCAAATACTATCGCTACTCTGTCATCAATCGGTTGATTCATCCCAATCACATAATTAATATGCCTACTAATTGCTTGTGCTGGTAGGGCTGAATAACAAGCATTCAGTAACACACATTTAACATAATCTTTATGTAGCTGAAATAATGCTGCTAGTCCTCTTGGTAATACAGGTTTCTGGTTTCCAGAATCATCCTCTAATACCAAACTACCATCCTCCATGCCATGTCCGCAGAAATGTACAATTTGAGGACGTTCCTCTGCAATTGCTCTACGAATATCTTGAACACGCACAGCAGTTCTAGTTTTTATTTCAAATGAATCTCTTTTGACTGAGCGTTTGATGGGTTCTTCTATTTCTCTAGTTTCTTTATCTAAACGTAAGTTCTGGGGAATCGCTGCCAGCAGCAAAATTTTCTGCTGCTGATTATTCGCTTCTTGCGGTATATTAGGCAAGGGAGTTTGAGGTATTTTCTGTGTCAACAATTCTTGTGCAATTTCTTGTAAAAGGGGGTTACCGGGATTCTCTTTACATGCGGCACGAACTAAATCTTCCAGCCAACCCTGAGATTCTGCTGTTTGTATTAATTTGAAGACAATTTCTTGTAAGTCGCTTTCTCTAGTAATTTCGTTTAGGTTTTTCTCTAACTCAAAATATAACAATCTTTCCAGCGATGATTTACTTGGAAAAGCATTAATTAAAGCGTTTTGTAGTTGTTTAAGCTGCTGACGAGATGTTTTCATTAGAATTTGACGTTCATCCAGTTCTTGTGAAAGTCGGACGCTAAATTGAGGTGAACGCATACTGTATAATTAACTACAGGAAGGTGCAGCAATACACTCAATAAACGACCTTTTTATTCTATACCCTAAGTAGGTAGACATAAAAATTCACAAGCATGTTACAAAAAGTAACACATCTATAATTGGCTCTTAGTTGCGCTTTAGCGCTCTTTGCAGCAAAAAAAACAAAGAGTGATTTATTCCCGCCCATCGGCTTAAGTAAATCGGCGAGGATAATAGTTTTGTAAAATGACATGAAAGGCTTTTACAGCAGTTTGAGATCAAGTCCGCCACAAAAATAAATCGCAAAATGAACTCCGGCAATGGTTTTGATTATTTCCATTTGTGGCACGTTTGATTGCAATTTGCTGTTAGTTGTGCGAAGAGTGCGCTAAAGCGCAACTACGAACCACATGCCGTTAAAAGTCAGGTGCTGAGATAGCTTGAATAGTCGATAGCGGTACTTCAGCAAAATACTCTCGTTGAAATTGTTCTTCGCGAACAGCTGCTAAAAATTGGGCAATGTTGTTTGTTGCAAGTATTGGTTCAACGCTTGGATTTTGTGTGAATAGCAAATAACGCTCTTGTGTTTTCACAGTAAATCCTAAAAACCTTAGGGCCCTAAAACCTAAATGTAAGGTTTGGTCTTTTATTCCAAGTTTCTCTAAAATTTGTACGCGGGTGACAGCTTGATTTGTGCGACTGAGATATTTGGCAATTCCCACCAAGGTCAGCCATATTTGCTCTGGTGGTTCGTGGTTTGGTTTAGACCATGCTATTGCCAATGGTTGTTGATTGTAAAGCGATCGCCTCAACCACGCACGTAAATCATCCCAACTAGTGGGACAATCTTCGAGGAGGAGTGGGGCATGGGGAGTAGGGAGTAGGGAACTTGGGGCCCCCTCTGGGGATAAGGGGTAATGGGGAATGGGTTGATTACGGTAATCTAATATTGATGACGAGTGCTGAGTGCTGGGTGCTGAGTCTTCACGGGGACGTAGGGCGATGAGTCTGATTTCGTAACGTTTTTTGAAGGTATTGTAGTCCAAATCCGCTATGCAATCACATCGACCTGATGGTAATTCCTCTTTGTAGTGTCCCCACCACACACCAGGAAAAGGGCTTTTGGTGGAGTCATCTCGAATGTCAAAGTCGGTTTTGATATACTGTACCTTTTTCCCCTGCCAGTCTTGCTGGTTGCGATGCCAAGCATTTTCAAACCAACAGTTTTGAATCAGCACTTTTGGCACCGGGTTGCCCATTCCGCAAGGTTCTAGGAGTTTTAGTTCTAAAAATAACTCCTTTCCCAAGTCTGCAACATGAACCGTCAAGTCTGCTTGCACCGTTGGTGTCAAGGTTGCACCTCCTAAAGATTGGCGCAGCTGCTGATTAATCGCCTCTGTAAATAAAGGAATATTCTCTACTGGGAGACTCAACCCAGCAGCAAACGGATGTCCGCCAAATCGATGCAACAGATGTGCTTGGTCTTTTACCAATTGGTATAAATCTACCGAGTTGACTGAACGGGCAGAACCACGGGCAAGAGGGGGAGTGGGGGAAGGATTCTCTTCACTACTCCCTACTCCTTCCATACTTAATAGAATAGTAGGGTGACCTGTCTCTTGTGCAACTTGTCCAGCGACTAAACCCAAGACACCAGATGGCCATTGGGCATCTGCAAGCACAATCACACTCGTGGTTGATAAGTCTATTTGCTTGAGCTTTTGGGCTACTTGCTGCGCAACATCTTTCTGTAAAGACTTACGGCGGGTATTCGCTAGTTCTGTGACTTCTGCTAGTTGATGCACCTGCTTTTGGTCGCGACTCGTCAGTAATTCCACGCAGAAACTGGCATCACCTTGAATGCGACTCACGGCATTAATTCGGGGACCAAGACCGAAAGAAATATCTGTAGGGCGATCGCCACTTTTCTGACACAATTCTAATAATCGTCCTACTCCCGGACGCCGCCGTGCTGTTGGTGGCTGTTTAAAATCTGCTTGCAGTCGTTGAATTCCTAACTGTGCCAAGTAGCGGCAATCTCCATTTAACTGCACTAAGTCAGCAATCAGCCCAACCGCCACTAAATCCAATAAGTCTTCTAACGGCTGTTGCGGGATATTTGGCAGGGTTTGATAAAGGGCTTCCACCAGCTTGTAAGCTACCGCTACCCCAGAAAGATGAAATAGCTGATGTGTACTTGGCAAATAACGAGGATTAATAATCGCCGTGACTGGCGGACGTTCGGCAGGCAGGGTGTGGTGATCTGTAACTATAATATCTACGAATTGCTGTTTTGCATACGCAATTTCATCTATATTTGTACTGCCAGTGTCGCAAGTAACAATTAACTTACAACCTTGCTTGATTAGGTAATCAATTCCTTGATAGTTAAGTCCGTGAGATTCTTTTAAGCGATTGGGGATGTAGTAAATTAACTGCGTATTTTGAATAAAAAACTGTCCCAATCCATCCCACAGCACAGCAGTGGATGTGATGCCATCAGCATCAAAGTCCCCCCAGATAGCAATTTTCTCGCCAGCCTCACGTGAGAGTTGCAAGCGTTTCACGGCTTGAAGCATTTCTTGACCAAACTCAAACGGACTTGCTGGTTGATAGGCTTGAGGGTTGACAAAAGCCACTAATTGTGTAGCATCTCGTATTCCCCTTTGCCATAGCAATTGTGCTGCGTAATGTCCACTTGATGCAGGCGCGTACTGCTTCACTGCTTGTGTGAACCACTCTGGCGGTTGTTCTGTTGATGCAAGAATCCACTGCTGTTTTTCGGGCATATATTTTAAGTGAGGAGTTAGGGACGATAACTTATACTGGCGATTGCTCCTCGGTTATTTGAGGGTCACTTACTAAAGAATTAAGGGCGGCTTCACTAGCAACTCCATCTGACTTGCGAGTACCGCGTATGGCAGGACGAGAACGCCTGTAACCTGCCCTTTCAGCTTTTTGATGTTCGTAATCAATGAGTCTGCCATAGTGTTCGTGCTTGCTGAGATTCATCGACAAGAAAACATGCTGGCGGACATTACCAAAACCTTTGCGGGTGAAAAACTTGACGGCTGGAGTATTGGTAGGATCTGTATCTACTAGCATGAACCGCGCCCCATCTTCAATCATGCGGGAGACTACCTGATCAACCAGTTTGTCTCCCACTCTCCGACGCTGAAACTGAGGATTGACTCCCAACCACAGAATATATCCATAAGTCCAGGACGCCTTGGTAATGATGGTTCCCAAAATGAATCCTGCTAGTTTTCCATCTATTTCGGCAACGAGGCAGTAATCTGGGTCTGTGTTATAAAGTCCAATCACTTCCCACTCATCCCAGGTTCTGTACAAGTAAGGATATAGATCGCTGGTAAATAACTCTTCGCCCAAGTGATAAACAGGGGCGATGTCATCAATTCCTAAGTCGCGGACATAAACCGCTTCATCTTCATCAAAATGCATAAAATAAATAAGAAGTTATTAGACCTTAATTGGGCAATGGGCAATGGGCATTGGTGAAGAACACTCAGACGTAGAGAAATTGCCAATTTATACCCCCCTGCCCCTCTGCCCCATGCCCTTCAAAGAGATATCTCTTGAATCGTAGCGAGATTAAGTAGGGTCGTATCCACTCCGGAGGAAGACTTTGTCACAGGCATCTGTTCAGAAGTTGTGCTGAGGCGATCGCATCGCGTAGCATACTGACAATGATCACAAGCTTTGCGGCCCTCTGGGACTTGTGGAAACTGTCCTCCAAAGTAGTAGCGTTCCAGCCAATTAGTTAACTGGCTTAATAGTTGATTAAGTTTTTTTGCAGTTTGCTCATGCTGGGCTGTATTGTAAATAAACTTTACACTTTGCAGTTTGCCTTCAGATTGGACAAACCAGTAAGTCATAGAAATATTTTCTGGTAAGTATTCGCTCGTTTCAGCCAACACGTACATATAAAGACGTGTCTGCCAGTTCTGTTCTAATTTGCGTTTGTTTAGCGGTTGAGGATAAGTTTTCCAGTCAAGAATTTGCGCTTGTTCTTGATCTGCAATCAATAAGTCATAGATAACTGTGAGTAAATAGTCTTGAACTTGCAGAGTGCGGTAGTGTTCGCTGGCGCGGAAAGTTTGGCTATTGGGAGTGGTCGTCAAAATTTCTGGTGCGGCATTAGCAAAAGCACACGTCCAGCTTTGCAGTTGAGGATCTGTTTGTAGGAAAGTATCAATGGGCAAACCCATTTCTCGTTGCTGCATGAGTAGGTGAAAGCGACTCCCCAAAGTCTGCCGTTCTTCATGTTCTGGGTCTGAGGGCGAGTGGAGTTGTTCTAAGTAGGTGTGTTGGAACTGGCGGGGACAACTTTCTAGCAGGTTGAGTTGTCCTTGGGAAAGTCGTAATAGTTGAGTTTGTGTTGATAGCATTCTTTCTGAAATAGGTAAAAAGCTGACAACATAAAAGTTCTTTCTTTTTACTTTTGTCTTCTTGTACTAGTTTGACAAAAATAAGCTCAGATCGACGTGAAAAAACTTCTCTCAAGCCTCGGCTTGTTTTTGATCAAGAAAGGCAGAAGGCAGAGGGCAGAAGGCAGAAGGAATTTATTCCTTCACGGAAGTGCCCGAACCATCTCTAGCGACCACTCGTGTGCAAGGGTTAAGACCCCCACTCAATCGAAGATTGAGTCGCCCTCGTACATTCGGGGTCTGAATCCCCAATTGAGGCGAAACCTTCTGCCTTCTGCCTCCTGCCTTCTTCAATAATTTTTCGCTTCCCATTGATCGTTTTTTTGCAAAACTGGGATGCACTCAAGATAAAGCGCGTGATTGTCAATGAGTTGAAATACTTGAAGTATTGTAATACACAGACTTGTTGCTTACACTAAATCTCTTTTAAGATGCCATACTTGTGAAATTAGGGTAATTCTACTATCAAAATTATGGTACTCCTCAAAAATGTTACAGCGTGTAGTACAAGTGTAGTCAAAGGCTTGGATAACCAACTCATATGGCAGATGAACAAGCTTGAGCCTGATTTGTTGGTAAAGATTGATGACCTACGAGTTGAGATGGGAAATGCGGTGCATCCTTGGTTACAAGCCACCGCAAAGTCGGCATTGAAAAGCGTGATCGCCGATGCTGGAAAGTCTATGACGATCAACTCTGCTTTCCGTACTTTGGCAGGTCAAATGCTATTAAGGCTTCATTATGAAAATCACAGGTGTGATATCGTCGCCGCTGCACAACCAGGGAGCAGCAACCACAATGGTGCATCTGCCATTGATATTGAGAATGCAGATGACTGGAGATCGGCTTTAGAATCGAACTATTGGAAAAAGCTAGGCGACTTTGATTCAATGCATTATGATTGCGTTCACTCAGATATTCGTGACATCAAAGAGATTTCCGTCAAAGCTTTTCAGAATTTATGGAATCTCGCCAACCCTGACGACACCATTTCTGTTGATGGAGATTTTGGAGAGAAAACACGAGATAAATTGTTAAATTCTCCCGCCGAGGGTTTTGGGAATTTGGAAGTACCAAGAATTCTGTGCTTGACGTTGCCAAACCAACAAGGTAAAGACGTGGGGAAACTCCAGCTAGCTTTAAAGAACGAAGGCATCAAGCTAAACGCCGATCAATCTTTTGGCAAGAATACTCACAATGCGGTGACGTTGTTTCAGAAAATGATGAAGATCTCTGCCGATGGCATAGTGGGGGATGAAACCAGGAAGTTGTTGAAACTTTGATGAAAGAACAACAGCGATCGCACTACTACAGTTCTAGTTCATCCACTACTAAGACGCAGAGTTCTGTGACACGCTTAAAAGCAACATCGTTTGTTAGCAATGCTTCACAGTTACCTGCAAGTGCCACAGCAACTTGATAGGCGTCTAGCAATGCCAAATTATACCGTGATCGTAATTCTGCTGCTTGTTGAGCAATATGATTGTTGATTGGGATGAATTCGGTATTGTCACCATTAACAATTTGATTAATAAATAACAGGCGTATATCCGTCTGTCCCAAACAATAGGGAATCACTAAACACTCACTTAAGGTAACAGGTGAAGTGACAGAAATTAACAGCCTATTATCAATGCGCTCAAAAATCTACTCTACAATTGAAAAGTATTGCTTATTTTCTTCTATGTAGTAAATTACAGGTGCAGAATCCAAAAACAGGCGCGTTACACCTTGTAAGCTATCTGTTAGCTTCATTCCTCACGTTGAGATTGACTTTCTCTGTGTTCATCGTTAGAGTGCCTTGTTCGGGAAATCTATGTTTGAGCATCTTCACCCAGTGCAGGTTCTTTAAGTAACCCCCGTATTTCTCTCCATTTCTGTCGCGGTAATGGTGTGAGTTGTGATTGTCTCGCTTTCTGGGCAAGATAGGCCATTAATTCCAATTGTTCATCTTGAGTCATCGTATCGATTTGCTTGATAACTTCTGTTAAGGTATCGCTAGTCATAGCCGTTTATCTCCTGTGTAAAATCAGAAGTTTAGATAGTTATGTTACGTTCATTCCATCACAGACTCGCCAAAATCTCTAACTTCGCTTGCCAATCCTCATCAGGTCTCAGGGTAATCATAGTATAACTAGTATTGAACCCCGTTCTTCTATAATGATTTCTGAGAGGGGCTTTAAAGGGGCTGCCTCCAATCTTTGGGTGAGTTCACGCCATGCTTCTTCTGAGACTGGCTCAACATCACCTCTCTGGGGGGGAGGAGTGACCAGCCCCCCTTCCACTAGGGACTGGATGATCTGTTCGGGTTGCGTTACGGTTTCGTTAGTTAAAACTTGAATCTGCACAGTTTGGTGTTCTGATAGGGATAAGGGACTTAAGGGGCGCAGAACTCCATTTTCATAGACAGCAGTGATAATTTTTGGCATGATTTGCTAGTTGCCTTCCCGTTACAACGTGCTTATGCCTTATTTTGACATAGGCGATGCTCTGATTGAAATTTACCCTCCAAACACTAATAAATCCAGAGAATCAACTTATGCAAATTGAAGATTACTTTAACTTTCTCGCTCCTAATGACATTCGACTGAAAGGCTCACGTGTCAGTATTGAAACCATCCTATATGAGTACATCTATCGTGCCCATACTGCTGAAGAAATTGCCCAAATATACACAAACACTACCATAGAACAAATTTATGCAACAATACTTTATTACCTGCATGAAAAAGAAAAAGTTAGTAAATATATGGCAGATTGGTTAGAGCATTGCCTCAAATCTGAGCGAGAACAGGATGAAAATCCTCCTCCATTTATCACTAGACTCCAAAAAATGAAAGCAGAAAGAAAAATAGCAAAACAAGTATTGAATGAGCATTAAATACTTGCTTGATGAAAACCTTCCACCTTTATACCGAGTGCAGTTGCTCCGCCTAGAAGCTAATTTAACTGTCTGGATGGTGGGCCCAGGAGTACCACCCAAAAGCACATTAGACCCAGAAATCCTAATTTGGTGTGAACTCAATAAGTTTATCTTGGTTACAAATAATCGTAGTTCTATGCCCATACATCTGCAGGCGCACCTCACCTAAGGTCGCCATATTCCAGGGATTTTTGTTTTGCGCCCAAGAGCAACAATTAAGCAAGTACTTCATGACTTAATTTTGATTGCCCTAGCAGCAGAAAAAACTGAATATCAAGACCGAATTGTTCACATTCCTTTCACAGTATATTAATTAGAATTTACATACAAAGGTTGAGAATAGCTTTATCTAGACATTCACAACATTTGCTCAACGCTGCCACACTCTAATCGTACAATCTTTACCCCCACTAACAAGAGTTTGACCATCTGGACTAAAAGCTACTGATGTCACTGCTTTAGTGTGTTCTGAAAGGTTATAAATTGTTTGTTGACTTTTTAAGTCCCAAATTTTGATTTTACAGTCATCGCTTCCACTGGCAATGATCTTACCATCCGGACTAAAAGTGACTGAGTTCACAGGCTCTGAGTGCTTTTCCATTGTCATGTCTTTCTTTCCTGTTTTTATATTCCAAAGCGTAATGTCACATTCATCACTGCCACTAGCCAGTCTCTGACCATCTGGACTAAAAGCAAGTGAATTTACAGGTTTTTGATATTCTGATATAGTCCTGTACTCTTCCTTTGTTCTCAAATTCCAGATTTTAATAACTCCGTGTCCATCGCCACTAGCAAGAGTTTCCCCATTTGGACTAATTACTATACATTTAATTTCACTAGAATGCCCTTCCAGGGTACCTCGCTCTAATCCTTCTTCTTTAACATCCCATAGCTTAATAAGCTGATCTCCACCGCCAGTAGCAACGATTTTGCTATTAGGGGTGAAAGCAACTGCCTTAACTCTGTGGAAGCCATTGAATTGATGCTCGCCAATGTCTTTCGCTTTCTTGGTTTTTACATCCCACAACTTCACAACATTTTGGTCAAAATTTTGAATCATGGCACTAGCAATAAATTGCCCAGTAGTGTTGATAGCGATTGGAGTAGCATAGCCAGCAGCCCATATTCTTTCACCGGAGAATTCCTGAACTTTCTGTCGGCTGCTCAAATTCCATACAGTAATGATCTGGTCATGCCGAATAGCAATCAAATTGCCTTCAGGGAAAAATGCGACTGAACTAATTTCACCTCCAAATCTATCAGTAGATACATGCCGCCATAGCTTCTGGCTTTGCTCCAATGATAGCTGTTCTGTCTGTAATTTCTGTTGATCCGCTACGATATATTCTTTAAGTTTTTTGTATTTCAAACAGTTACCCACACTGTTGTTTGGTTGCAAATTAAAAGGCTCTGAGGGTATGGTAGGGTTAGGGGTACTATAGTCCCAAAATTCACGATAATACGCTAAAAGATGTTTGTGAGTTTCTTCAAAATTTTCCTGATTCACTACAATATTGGGCATTCTTTCTTTCAAAACAATACCCTCTATTAAATAAATTTCTCTGCCAAAAGAATCTTTCAGAACCCCATTTCCTGTAATACCTGTGTCTTCCGCACTTGCTTCGATCACCCGAAAAACTAGAGTAAGATTCCCAACTTTAGAGTTATAAATTTCACGGTATATGGCAAAACCTTGTTCGGTCAAATCCCCCTCTGCTGCCTTAGCAAGTACGCTAGATGCACTAGCTTCACACATGAAGCTAGGAGCAACAATCGTCCTATAGTCAAGGTATTGATTACGACTTACTAGGAACCCCCAAGCCTGAATATTTTTCATGGCAACATAATATCTGATTCTGGAAATGTGTAGTCGAGTTTATTTCTGATAGATAAGAAGCAATTGATTACGTGTTTGAGCGCAGTTTCTTCATCGGCAACTGCCTGAAGCGATGCTTCTTGCTCACGACGAAGCTCTTCAGATCTTCTGGCTGCTGCTTCCTGTTTCTTCTTTGCTGGTTCTTCAGCAAATTTAATCAATTTTTCCAGAATCTCTTCAGCAAATTGATATTTCTTAGGCAAAAATTGCTGTAATATTCTCAGTCCACTAACATAACTTTGACCTAACCAGTCCCACAAATTCATGCTTGGTTTAACTTCAATTTGCGTATTAAGTTCTTCTTCCCTCTTTTTAATAAGTTCCATTAGCTTAGTTTGTATCATATCCGGTAAAACACAAGCCAAAGGTACTTCTACTTGAAATGGCTGCGGTGACACCCCAGTTTTTACCATACTACCATCTGCTTGAGGTTTAGGGACAGCGCCCACTTGATACAGCGTGATTTTTGAACTCTGCTAACTGCCTGAACCCGGATCAGGGATGATTATTAGGATTATCGGTCAGCAACCCAACAGCTATCGCAATGGTGGAAAGGCGGTTGTCAGCTGTGAGAAAGATCAATTGGGTGGATTGCGTAGTAGCGAAAGTGGGTTGAATCTGCAGCACTGACGCCAGTTGGACGGCATCATAAGCGCGTAGAGGGTATTGACTGACTAGCTGACCCGCCCTTTCAGCCAGCGCTTGGTTGAGTTCAACGACTTGGTACTGATTATTCAGGTCAGAGTAAAACCTTTGGATAATCAAGGTGGCATCGGTGGGAGTCAGACTATCTTCCCGTTGCCTCCGGGCGATCGCGCTTCTAAGTTCTACCCAAGTAATTCGGGCAATGATTAATGAGTTGCCGATATCAGGAACCGAAAGCGCCCGTATCCAGGCACTGCCAGTTTCCGGCACGTATCGTTTCACTAGGGCGCTGCTATCTAGGAAGTAGGCAGTCACATTGAACCCCGTTCTTCTATAATGATTTCTGAGAGGGGCTTTAAAGGGGCTGCCTCCAGTCTTTGGGTGAGTTCACGCCATGCTTCTTCTGAGACTGTCTCGATATCACCTCTCCGGGGGGGAGGAGTAGAACTCTTGCATAAATTTTTTATGCTACAATAATAAATTGTCTTTTTTTTGATTTACAGAGCCAAAATAGTGGAAATCTTGTATAAATTTTCTAACAATTTGTTTTT
>Ga0209611_10008296_pt1 | contig 16303 bp, 10 predicted proteins | sample S1TSphgellanicum_3_FD_187693 | JGI IMG/M metagenome (GOLD analysis project Ga0209611, IMG submission 187693) | Host-associated microbial communities from peat moss isolated from Minnesota, USA - S1T2_Fc - Sphagnum magellanicum MG (SPAdes) (version 2) | ecosystem: Host-associated > Plants > Peat...
GTAGTGTCCGCAAAGGAAGGAAATTTTATTAAGTCTCAGTATGCAATGCTGAAACCCAGCATTTAATGCACAAGGTTCGAGGGTAATTATAGGTGTTATACAGGTAGGAGCCGTGAAAATATATATAGCAGCAGTGGAGGCGCTCAGGAAAAAGGAAAGAGGGTAATGAAACTCAGTTCACCATCAAAAATGGTGGAACAACTAGTTTGGGTTCCCAGTTAATTCGTTTTGTAAAATTTCATTCCTAGTTACACATTTGATACCCAATTATGCCGAAACTGGTCGTTCTCGCCCCCCTAATCGCCAGACTTTACGGATAACTTTATCATATGCAGAAATTTCTTTCCCAATGGGCAGAGCCAAAAATGAAAGTCCCTCAACTGAATGAATGAATGAATGAACAGTGTCACCAAGTCAATGCATGTCCAATTAATCAATAGCAGCAACAAGAGGGGGGAAAAAGCCTAAAAAATTATTTGGTGGAATTTGGGTCGACCCAGATCTTTCTAAAGTATAACACCACCAAGTTTGGAATCTTGTAATCTCCTGCTAGAGTTCAACATGAATATTACATGCAACAAAATGTAGCATAGTGATGAACAAGTCAAGTGAACATATAAAGTCATATCTATGGTGGGTAGTTTTTGCTTAAGTTGATTGCTTTCTTTGAATTTTTATACTGCATTTTTTGTCAAACAAATTCATGGAATAACCCTAACCCTAACCCTCCTAGAAAACCACACTAGTGTGCACACAATCAAAATAGGACTCGGAGCCCATGAGTGTAAATGACACCACTTAAAGCATCTCCAGTGGAGGTTTGCCAAAATGCCAAACCTCTGCCACATCTCCAAAATGCCCGTGCATAATGTGGCAACAACAAAGAGTACCAAAACCTTTGGGCCAAAAATTGATAGTATACAAAAATGAGACACTAGAAAGCATGCTTCGAGCATGGGAAGGGGGAAGGGAGTATGATTCTTCTAGTATGGGAAGGAGGATTATTCTCAAGGCCCGACCTTTGATACCAATAGCGCAATTACCATTGAGGCTGAATTGGAGATGAAAAATCCATGACTTTGTGAATATGGCATTATCGCAAGCTCTTAAGGAGATGCTCTTAAGGTCATGGCCAACACCAATGTTGGATTCCATAGTCCCTCATCCCTATGGGGGTAAGGGCCCAATAAATTGCAAAAGGAGGTGATTTTTCTATACAAAAAATCTGAAGAGGCATGCTTGCTAGTAAAGATTAGGGTTACCAAAAAAAGACATGGAGTTTCTTAATTAGTCATACCATAGCATCTATTAACCATTAAAACTTAGCAGCTAAAAAGATGGTGATTTGTCAGTTTCACCCATCATCCAAATATTTGGATGATGATTCATCCTCATTCAATGGACTTAAATGCCACAATGTTTAAAAAGATTGGACACAAGAAGGAAAAAACAAAAAAACAGAAAATACAAACCTTACAGGAGCTCTAAAACTTTCAAATTGCTTTGAAAATGCAATTGAAAAAACAAAGCAATTGTTTATGACATAAGTTTATTAATTATGTTTTTTTATGTCTAGTTCAAAAGCCTTGCAATTTTGGCACTTGTTTTCAAAATTTTTGAAAACAAACCTTTGTAGGGGTTACAACTCCAAATTTCTTTTCACAATTTGGCATAATTTCACACAAAAGAAAACGTTGATACAAACATTTGATCAAAAAGGGATATGGTTAACAATTCATTTCACATAGTATACCTATGATTCATGTTTGGCAAATCTTGTTGAATGTTTTCTTTTGAAGGGGTACAACAACCCCAATTTATAATGGGGATTTTAATTATTTTCCATTGCCTTGTTCTCATGAGAAACTATGATGAAGCAAGGGAATGGAAAGAAAACCTTAGTCAATTAGGATTCTTGTAGATTAGGATTAATAATTGAATTGTCAAGTTCAAGAGATGGGAAGATCATTACCATGACTAATATACAATTAGGCCTTGAATCCTTTTTTACTCAATATTTGAATATATTAGCCTTCTTATTTCAATTTTTAACATGGTATTAGCACATGTGTATTATAATGGGATCTTTGGCATTCAAATCTACTAGTTATGTACTCCACATGCGTGGTGTTATTATTATTTTCTTATCATCTACAAAGAATTAGAATGATGTCCCACAATGCAAAAGGCACAACAATGATAAAGAACTCCAATATATCCAAAAACCTTCCAATACATGACTTGCAAGTATTGTGTTTCGAGTTTATTACAAAGGCATGATTTGTTTAACTTGGTTGAACCCAACAAATGAGTTTTGAAGAAAAGGGCTTGATCAAATCATCACCTTATCCATGAAAAAAAAAATTAATGCTACACATTACAAGGATCACAAATGCAATAATAAGGTTGTAGATTTTTAAGACTATGTTTGAGTAGCAAAGCTAGATGTTTCCACCTTAGAACTAAACTCATTAAAACCTCTAACTAGAGAAGATGACTCTATGATTGAATTTCTCAAATAACTAAAAAACATTATCCATCAATTAGTTAACACTAGAAAGATTGTTCTTGAAAAAAATATGGTTGATTAATGATTTGATATTGAACTTCTTCCAAACATTATGCAATTATTGTCAAATGTTTTGATATATTATTTTGAACTTCATGTCCTCAATAATTTGACTAAAATACTTATGAATGAAGAGGTAAAAAAGGAACTTAATGGGAAGACCATTGAAATTGATTGAAGCTCTCCATATCACATCCATGTTTGATACATTTAAGCACTAAGATTATTAGAATATAAATGAGAAGGGGTTATTACCAAATGCCAAAGCAACTATGAATGTTTTGGAAATCCAAATCATCAAACATGCCTCAATAACACAATCAACATAATTGAGGATGAAAACACGATGTAATGGACCAACTTCAACACATGCAAAATGTATACATGGGTACAAAAATTTTGCAATCCGTTTATAAATTATCATCCTTCCCACAATTCCAAAGCCCTAGCCTTATACTCATTTTTTAAACAACATAATTTATTTGTAAATGATTCAATCACCTTTATTTATAGCTTATTTCTCTTTTTACATAAATCTATAATGATGGTTAATATCAATGTGAATTTTTTTATTTGTTTCATTTTTCAATTTATTTTTCCAAGCATACTAATGATGCATGAGTAGGCAAATTGGTAGACGTTCCCTAAACCTGAGATTTTATTGAATGAAATCTCTAGTTTCACACTAATATTTGTATTGATAATACATTTATAAAAAATTCTTATTCTTCAATTTTATATTCATATGAACTTTCTAAGATATTTAATTACTTCAAAGTTTACACATGTAAAAAAAACATTATTTTTCAAATATTGATTTTTGAATGTCATATATAATATGTTTTATCAACTCATGTGATTATATATATATATATATATATATATATATATATATATATATATATAATATTTTAGTGACAAATTTAATTTGAAACTAGTTCATGTATGATTTTCTAAGGTGGAAAAATGGTTGGTCTAGTGGTTGTCTTAGACACATTCTATTTTGATCCTTTTAAATATATGTTATTTTTTCCTTCTACAAGTAAGTTAAATAGTGATCTTTATAGAATTTTTTTTCTAAAATCCATGCTATAGTTAGAGCATGTCAAATAAAATGTGCAACTTATTGGATGAGCAATTTGTATTTGGCACCCTCAAATTAATGTTCTAAATTATTTCCTAAGTAAGCATGATTGTGATTTTTTTCAAACTCAAATCCAAACCTTGTTTTTTCAACGCATATCAACTTTTGTAAGATTCTATTAATGTACATGCAACTTCCAGAATTGGTAGCTATACCTATCAACTCAAACCTTGTTGTATTTTGAAGATGTTACATTAAAAGCTTGGTGTTACAATGCAAATATCCAAGATTAGGTGGTTAAAATGTCTTCATTGTATATGCATTGATTGGTGAAAAGTCTTAACATTTACCCCATGTGTTAAAGAGGCAAATGCATTTCTTCATGTGACATGAAAAAACATTGATTGGTTGAATAGGCTCAAGGTACCTCTGTCTTATGTTTAGAAATTACAAAATAACTTCAATATAAAATCCTACTAATTAAATGTTTTTTAGAAATAGCAAATATGTTGCCCAATTTTTAAATTGAATGTAATGTGGTTTGGGATATTTCAACAAAAGAAAAACAAAACAAAACAAACAAACAAACAAACAAATGACCTTCCTTAATGATATGACCTTCAATGTATACACACACACACACACACACACACAAAACTAGATGTTTAAAACAACACTAATCTTCAAAGTCTTGTGATTTGTATGTAATTGTTGTACTAGGTCCATAATATAGAATACATCCAAACCCATAATATTTGAAGTATTACAATTTTTTTCTTTTACTTTGTATTCAACACAAATGCAAGTCGTATGAAAAAATGAATAATAGTTAATGTGTGTATGGAAACTTAATCAACTTGATAGGTATTTCAAAATTTTCTTCCTTGTCAATCAAAATGGTCTTCTTTGATTGCTTTCTCATCAAAATAAATAAACATTTACAATATGGGAAATCTTTAGAAGTTCCAAAATAAAATATTTCGTCCTTTTAATCTATTTATATACGTTTCAAAAGGTAAAATTTCATACATATTTCAAAAGATTCAACTAAACCATAAAATCATATGTAATAAAATATTTTGCTCTTGTGCATAGTTTGGGAAACATGATAACTTGTGAAACAAACTTGGAACATCAATGACAACTTATTAGGAATTCATTGAGAACATGATGAAGACACCAAACAAAAAATCTGAAACTACCAACATTATGTTTGTATAAAAATTATATTATGTTATATCATAATGCTTAATATTTTATTAAATGTTATTGTGTAGTGTGATCCATGTTAATCTTCTTTGATTGCCCATCCATAAGAAAACCCTAATACTTTTTAGACTCCTAGAGTTACACATATTTGGTTCAAACATAATAATAAGAATGAAATTACTAATTGGTCCACCTATATAGGTTTCCAAAGGACAACCTTGGACAAACCACATGGGACAAATTGAAATGCTATTATGAACATATTTGGCAACACATTTGCAATTGAAAGTAAACATTTTGGAAACACATAAATGAAACAATTGAGAACTTGGTATTGAATTTTTTAAAAGATTATAATTGGGGGTTAACCAAGGTCTATCCAGAGGTTAACCATAAGTTAACCACCTATGCCAATCATACTTATTTGGAAGTGGACCATAATTGGATTTCATTTTGAAAATTACAACTTGAATTAGCATTGGAATTTGTTTTGGAACAATTGGATCTATAACCAAGTTCTAGGTTCCACTTATGTGCAAAATTAGAAATAATACATATTTGGTAGATTCATATCCCATACAATTTCACATTTCATCACAAGCAATGTTTAGTTTATGTCACGTTAATCCATACATCCAAACCAAATAAAAAAATTTCCCACATGTATAAATTTACATTTAAATAAAATTTCATGAGAAACATACGGAAATCAAATCAACAATCAAAACCCAAACACAAAAATCAACAAAGAATATATTTTTTAAAAATAGACATGAGAAATGGGGATTATGTAATTCATAGAAATTTCAAAGGGCCATCCTTCTCAAATGCCTTCTACTTCTTTGCTTCAAGCAACTTGAGAAATAAAGTTTCATGTTTCCTTGTCAAAGGCTTAGTTTTTAAAATGCCTAAATTTTTAGTTTGCATTGTTTCATCTCAAAATACATTACATGTTTGAAAATATATTTTAATGCGCCACAACTATTCATTATAATGCGTCATCTTTGAAGGCAAAACTAAAAACTGGGTGTCCTTCCATCAAAAACTACTATTAGGTTTCTTGAATAATGGTGATAATAGAACATAATAAACATTTCTTTCCTTCAAAGTGTAGAACCATTTAACATCATGTGCATTTTGTTTCAATGACATCTTAGTTGCATTTGACGTAACTTCCAAAAATTTGATACTTTGTAACATATTTTATAAAGTGATGATGAAGAAGAAGAAAACCAAGATACAATGAAAAGATATGGAATTGGAAATGTTTCACAACTAAATTGTATGTCAATGATGATCCAAATTTACTACACATAATTAAATGAAATTGAAGGGCTACAAAATTGGAAACAATTCATATTACTTGATTTTCACTACAATATGTCTAGCCATTCAAGTTTAATTGATTCAAACAATCACATCCAATACAAATCCAATTTAGTGCATGTTTTATGTGTGTGTGTGTGTGTGTGTGTGTGTTCTATACATTTTAATCTTCATGTTCATCAATTCAAAGCATTTAGTCACACATATCCAAGAAACAACAAAAACCTAAAATTGGTAATGAGTTTTAAAAATTATCATTGCCTATTTTGTTTCATTAATTATATATATATATACTATGTAAATATATTTACATGAAAACACAAATAATTGAAATTTAATTTTCTTTACATAATTAGAACAAATTATTGGATAGACAATGCATATCCATGGATTATTATGGCATGTGAATGCAATCATGGTTTAAAACTAATTGTTGCATTTGGTAAAGGGATGTGATCACAATCAAACAAGCCAAAAACCATGTCGAATGACCGAAAAACTATCAATTTTTTCAGACATATTTATGTTATGCCACTTTAATGTCATGTTGATCAAGAAAATTTGTGCTAAATGATTTATATGAGGGTTAAAGAATTCAAAAAAATATTTTAATTTAAAAATTTGAGTTTTGGTTTTAGTAAAAGGCATTTGAACTTAAACACCCCAAAATCTGTTTTATTCAACACTAGGCTAAAGACTATTTTAATTAAGAAATTTTGATGGGAATTTTTGAAATGATGATAACCTACCATCCACATATGAAAAGAACTCATAATTTTAAAATTATGGTATTTGAAATTTTTAGAAATTCAAAATATCATTTCAAAAATTTCAAATTTTAAGAGTCATTTGCTAAATGTAAATGGGTCATAATGTGTATGACATATGAACAAAGTTTTGGCTTATGATACAAAAAACTAAAGCTTAAAGTAATTATCATATTTTATCATGATTTGAAATTATGATCATTTTTCAAAACGAAACATAGAATCTAGTAATTTGTACACTTTTAAAAAATTCATATTTATTCAAAAAGAGTTAACACAAGTAATGTAATTTATTGGGAGACTTGTTAATATTTTTAAGAACATGTTGCCAAAAAATCCTTCAAAAATTCCTTCCTATGAAAAAGTCAAAATGTTCAAAAAGGGTTCATTTATGGTTGAGTCCTTTGTCATTGATGGCTTGTTTGACTACGATTGCACCTAAAGATGGAAAAAAATTAATATATTATACAATATATTATATAAGAAAAAAAAATCATCTATACATAGTGCATATGTATTCATTATTACATATTACAACTCAAAAAATTGAAACAACTTTTAATTCATTGCTTAAACACAATTGGATCACAACAAAAAATATTTACAACACATGCAATTAATTACTTTTAAAAATATTTTGATCACCTCACATATCATTATCAATACATTAATGCATTTTTTGGTGTTGTTTATATTTTTGGATCGAACAATTGTTTTTGTCAACATTGTTTATAATAGAAAATAAAAATGAACAAACTAATGGATTTGAAACATTCAACATGCAAAAAAATGAAAACAATGAAGAAGTTATTGATACATAATTTCCATATGGATTATTGGTCTCAACCTCAAGAATTTGATTTGCTTTCACCTTATGAATTCTTTAGCAAAATTTGCAAAAAAACAAAACCCATATTATTATAAATTGTTATGGGCCATACATAGTCTTTATGTATACAAAACCTGACGTAAAATACCTATTTTATCTTAGAAGGATTAAAATACCATTTACAAAAATTGACCCAAAAGATAATTATAGAATAGGATGCATATTATTCACACCTTGGAGATCATACAATGATTTACAACCTAATGGACAAATTTATGTGGGAAACCACATACTTAACAAAAGTTCTTGACATTATATTTTCAACAAAATGTAATGTAATGGCACAAATGAAAATTCATTCTTGATTTTTTTTTTTCAAAATTATGCATATATCTAATAAATAATCATTTAAAAAAATCAAAGAAGGAAAATGCGTTTGAATTTTATTATTTAATAACAACTCAAAGAAATCATCAAGGAAAGATTATGTTTTCATGACAATTTATATTTATATCTACCTACCTACCTATAAAAAAAAAATTAATTTAAAAAAAGTCTTATAAAATAGTTATGCAATATAATTTTTATATTTCATAAATGAAATGTAAATATTACAATTTTCCTATTTTAATCATTTATTTTAATATTAACATAACGAATATTAAATTTAATATTAAATTAAAAATTAACACTAGATTGAATTATTTTAACTAGAGGTGAACATGTGATTGTATAATGATAGTTTCTACCAAGGTGAAATGGCACTATGGTGGGCAAACACTTTCACCTTTAAAGCCCTATATTGTATTGCGTTACTAATTTACACTCACATTTCTTACTATTTAGAAATTTCTAGTGCCTTATCATGATTTTGAAATGGACATTTATGCTTCCAAATTGAGGATATTAACATGATGTTGGAAAACTTTTGGGAGGTTACAAGATAATAATGTGTCATGCTCAAGTTCGATGTGCTTCTTAAGAATATGAACTTGAAAAATTAAAGGCGACCAAAGTGTTTTTATTTCAAGATATGAATGTTGAGAATTTGGGGAAAATTAAATGCCATGTTTGAATGTAGTTCCCATGGGTAGATTATATTATAGGAAGGTGGTGTCTTCCATAAGGGTCTAGGTCATGGTTGAGTCTTGTGAATATGTGGTCCTCAATCATTGGTTAAATTTTTACTAATCACCTATAATGCCCAAATAAATGGGCATTTTTGTGAAGATAGGGTTACGGTTGTTGGCCTTATCATGTTGTTATTTTTTTCCATTTATAGAATGTTTTAAAGATCATATTTGTGGATTAAAAGTCAAGATTGGTGGCATGCAATTATTTCATAGTGGAAGCTTGTGGAAGAAGTTGGGTGATGCAGCGTTTGGATTGTGGTGTGGAATAGATTCATGAAGGTGAAAGAATGCAAGTTGAAAAGGGGATGTGTATGAGAATGGCTAGATATCATGTAGGTATTTTGTAAAGAAGGACAAGTTGAATTTTGTGCCTAATTCTTAAGCACCATGCAATTGTTTTAAGTTTGAATGTCGAAATTTTGGAGTGTTATGGGGAACATTATGGAATTAGATTTGAGAGTGAAAAAAAGAAAGTTTTTTTGGGATTGAAAGGAGGTCTTGGAATGAATAGTAAAATGGGTGTGAAGTATTGCTTTGAGTAGTAGCTTTAGAATGTGTGTGGATAGACAATTTTGGTTAAAGAGAAAAAACAAAGGATGTGACTTTGCGGGACAATTTGTGTTCATGGATCCATGATTGGCATGTTTTTTTTGTAATACTTAGGGTTTTGTGTTGATGTGATCGACCTGGCCATTGATGATGTTTAAATTCATAATTAAAATGAAAGAAACCATATTCACTCAATTTATTATGCAAATTGACCATCAACAAAATCAAAGAAAAATCATCCATCATGTAATGTGAAATTTTTGAGATGATCTGTGGTACAAAAGTTTCATCACTTCCTAATGGCAATTTAATCTAAGATTTAATGTTGATCATGACATTATGAAGGACATATATGTATGACAACATAATCTTTAGAACATTTCCACCACAAGTTTTCAAAGCTCCCACTAACGATAGCTTACCATTGTTGATTAGAAGAACATATGTGAATGCCCACCGCACATTCCACCCGGTATAAGATACATTGATCTTGTCAGAAAAATCCTTTTCCATCGTTATTCTATTACACAATACCAAGCACCCAAAACACTCTTGCACAAGCATTGTCAACAAAATGTCGTAGCAAAATACTATAGATGCTTTCAAAATTGCTTTTGCCATGAAAAACAAGACAAAGAAGAACCTTGTCATAGTGGAGGAGAGGTAGCTTTGTTGTAGTTTTTTGCATGTTTTGCAAGATCCCACAACATGTATTGACCAAAGATCAACCACATTTTGGGACTAGATTCATGAACACCATAATCAAAATTGACTTGCTTGTGGAGTTGAACAACTTGCTAAATATCTTATAACAAAATGGGGAGTGATTAAACATGATGTTGCCAAATTTTTTGGGCATTATGGAACAATGGTGGCACTTTGTAAATCTAGAATTTCAATAAAGGGTATTTTGTAGAAGGCATTGGAATTATACAAATCAATACAATTAAAAAATCATAGTTTTGTTTTCTTGTTTTGTTGGTTCTTATTGAAAAATGTTATTAAATGGGTAGATTTTTGAGAGGATGTGAATAATACTTTGTAATATGAAATGACTTGCTTTGGTAAACAAGGTGCAATTGTTGAGTTCAATAATCAAAGTGAATTCAAGACTGAAGAACCACCACCACCAATGACCTATGGCAATTCAAGTTCCAAAAGGCCTTGGGGTTCATGAGTTGGAAAGGATGAGCAAAAACAATTGAAGCTTAAGGATCAACTTTGCAATTACATGCACAAGCCACCACTGACATGGCTACTTCAACTTTGAAAAAAAATAACAATCATCAAAGACCAAAATACAATGGCCTTCTTCATGGTTCTTGATTCTACATTTGTTTTGGAGGAGGCCAAGGAATATTTCATGTTTCAAAAAAGGGAAGAACTTGGAAAACTTCGAATGAGATTTCAACCCACCACCATAATTCCAACAAATGTAAGCATTTCCAAGGAAATTCTATATCTAACAACCCCACATGGTCATTCACAAGAAAATGAAAATTCATTAGCATTTGATAATTCACCAACTCATTTTGCAATGAGAGGACTTTAATTCCCAAAATTCACCACAAAATTCACCTAGTGTAAGTTCTTGGAAATGTAATTTGATCTCCTTTAAGAAATGAATTTGTCAATGATTGGTATGTTATCAATCGACATATGGATAATACCAAGAGATGGGTGTTGGTTAGAATTTTTGAACATACCAAATTCTTTATTTCAATTTGCATTGTTGCCCTTTCAAGCCCACAAATGCTCCACAAATGCTCCACAAGGTCATTTTTGAGATTGTAATGGGTAGCCACATTTTCAATTTAGGTGGTTCCTTGGCAATAGTCTTCAAAAGACAACCTTCGCTTCAAATGTGAAACATTGGATCCAACATCAAACAAAGGCTTTAAATTGAAATAGGATTCATTTTCTATAATTAAATTGTGCAAAATCACACACCTTATGAAAATGCTCTTGATTGTGGCCATGTCCCATTATCTATTTGGATTCTAAATGATTGCAAAGTGTGCTTGAAACATGCCAAAACAATGTTCCACATCTTTTTTGGCTCCTGTTTGCATTTTTAAAAAATGTTATCTTTTATTTCCTTGTGGCGAGTCATGAATTGTTTGAACAAAATGCTCCATTGAATAATGCATATAATCCAAACTTGCAAACACACCTAGGAACCCTTAAGTTTCATTGATTTTGAATTACCTTTTAGTATCATCTTGTGTAAGCTACCTCACATATTAGGTCTCAAACATTTCTTCGATAGCTTTCACAAAACATTTCATTACTTCCATTGCTGTATTTTCTCCCATTCAATAGTACTTGTCAACTTCATAATTTGTGATTCCATAAGCTATAATGTGCAATCCAATAGTGCATTTTGGGATTGAACTCAAGTTTACGTTGCCAAGTGTATCTCATTCTTATAAAAAATATGGATTGTGTGTGCAAACATTTTCAACAATTCAAATAAACAATGTCCACCTCATTTTATACCTCCGTTTAAACAATCTGTCATCATACACTGGTGATACACAAAAATAATCCCTTTAGATCCTATCTTGTTTGTGTTGCTTTTCTCTCTCCAAATTAAGCTTTCATCTTGGAAGTGAACTTTCAAGTTTCCTTTTTCGGAGTTTCAAAATCAGCCCCTATTTTATTCATCATGAACATGCTCAAAAAGAGATATTCATAATTATCATTGTCAAGTGAGGCTTGAAGATTTTAATACAATCATTGTCTCCAATGCTCCATCGCTCAAAAGTTGCAACCTTTTTTGGTGCAAATCCTGAAAACGCACTTTGAAATTCTTTGATATTGTTGCAATTGTGTGCTAGGTGGGGTGGGGTGCAATGGATGTGATGGATGCGATGGGGTAGTTTCCTAAAATTTAATAGCCCTTTCATTTAAGCTTTGGCACACACCTTGCTTTAGCAACCTTGCCATGCTTGATTTGGGGGGTGGGCAATGGAGATGCTTTTAAGCACCTAGGGAAGGTAATAATGAAGTGGATGGGGTGAAAGCACATTACAATGGCCAAAAAATGTTGTCACAAATACTATTTTTCAAAATAGTGTAACTTTCAACTTCCACCAAACCAATATTAAAAGAGGTTTTCATAAATTATATTCAAATAAAGTAGTTTAATAACCAAATAATGAAATTGTCAAAGGAAACTACATTTTTTGATTAATATTAAATGATTAAAGAGTATATTTGTGAGAATTTAGATGTTGTTGCGATATATTGCAAAGTGCAAATTTTTTTTTTTAATGATTCAAATTTGATGATTAACTTAATCATATATTAAATATGAATTATTTGTATCATTTCAATTACAATTGAAAAGTTTGACTCATGTGATTTCCCAAAAAACATCTATACAAGTTTTTCATCCAAACGACATAAATGTGTTGAAAAAAATATTTTGTTAAAAACTTACTTTCATTTGCAAGATGACAAGAATTATATTGGAGGCCTTTATATCAAAATCCATTTTATATGTTTATCAAAACAATAAATGAAAACAAAGAAATATTGTCCCCAAAAATATACCCAAATATACTTTTAAAAAGGACCTTTTTTTTGGCTAAAATGGTCCCCCTAGTGTGCTTTCACCCATGGGACTTTATAAAATAGAGACATTTGTAAAGGTTCCATAGAATTAGTTGATGTGGAAGGAAGTTCATGCACCATTTAAATCAATCTAGTGATCGGTTGAAGATATTCCATACCTCAAATAATGAAGGAATGGATGGTGTCAATAGGAATTGTGTGATGTGTTTCTAAAACCCTAGCAATGTGGTCAAGGGTAGACATAGGAGAGTTCCTAAGTCTTTTTCCAAGGAAGTCACAAAATCACTTTCTAAAACCCTTAGGGTCAACATTTTCTTCCAAGAGCTATTAAGTCAAAATCCAACCTTGGAGTACGAAACTCCAAAGAAGAGTTCGGAACGCTATCAAGTGTTCATCCAAGAGAGAGACTGCCCTTCAAGAGCAGGTTTAGGGTTTTGGAAGCATACTCTAGAAAGTTGCCAAGCCATGGATGACCAAGTTGAAGTCCAGGGGTAAGATATCACATTTCAATGTTAAATAAATGTGCTTTGGGTTTGATGACTGAAGAATACTGGCAAAGATTTTGTGTACACCCAAGCTTCATGGGGGAATGTAACAGGTCTCAATATTCCAATCTGATCCTTTGGAGCATATAAAAAAGCCCAGTACTAACATACCCTAAAAAAGCCCTTTGCATAAAGTGCATCTTAAAGAAGGTAAATTGTCAGAACACAACAGAGCATATACTAAGGATTACCAAATATTTCTACTTGGGTTCATGTCTAAACCCTAAACCCTAGACCTGGCCAACATTTTTTACACTTACAATCAGCTCTTGTCATCATGCTGATTGATATATAGAGCCCAACAATAGGTTGGTAGGGTGTTGTTAGGAAGGGCTATTAGTCTAGGCCAATACTCTCTCTCTCTCACTAGGCTAGTAGTCTGAAGCTCCTGGCTAGATCTAGAGTTTTGTGTTGCAAGATCCATAGCTGCCAGTTGCATGATAGCAGATGTGTCATAAAGTCTTGTGCACAGCTGCTGCTGCTGCTTAAGTGCATGTTGGGGGGAGCAAGTGTAGGACTATTAGAAGAAAGTAAAGTAAGTATGGGTTTTGCTATGGCTTCTTTCTTTCTTGCATGATCTGTCCATCCCTCACACTTTCAACTTCCATGCATGTTTGCATGACTGCAACATTTTAAAAAACAAACATCAAACATGTTATGTTTTAACACTATTTTTTTCGAAAACTTTGTCAAACACGTGGAACAAACTGCTGGTCTGAAAACTTGCTTAGAAAACAATTTCAGAACACAATTTTTCTCTTTGAACACAATTTTCCCTTTGAACACACTTTTCTCATTGAAGACAATTTTCTTTTTTGAAGACAATTTCTGAACACAAATTTCTCTTTGAACACAATTCCAGAACACAATTTTTTCTTTGAAGACAATTTTCTTTTGTGAAGACAATTTGAGAACACAAGTTTCTCTTTGAACACAATTTCTTAGTAAGTTAGTACTGGGCATTTACCCAGGCAAGCTAGGATTTTATTTTATTTTGGGGGGGGGAGAGTGTGGGGGTGTTGGATTTTTGTTGTTACCAATGTGTTCCTATGAAGTTCTCACCATGTCTCTATCGAGTTCACAATGGGTTCCCAACATTTTCCCCAATAGTTCCTCACTTTGTCCCATATCCTTTGCCCTAAGTTTTACTCTTGTAACTTATTTTAACCAACAAAGGGGGGAAGAGATTACAACATACCTTACCCTAAGGTCAGTTTTGTCATTAAATAATCCTCAAAATAGTGAAATGAAATTTTGTGAAAATATGAAGTTGACATGTTGAAAATCATCATAGGCTACATTCTGAATAATTTCACTACTCATATCATAATATTATAGTAGATGATGGAAAAATATATAAATGTAATTTTATTTTTTAAATTCATTTTTTGAAAAAAATAAATCATTTCATCAATGTGGAAACTGACCCTGGGCTGCGGTATATGTTTTGGGACTGTACAAAGCTTGATTTTTTTGGGGGTAATGGGCCAATCAAAGATGCCCATCACAAGAAGGAAAAAATTGAACTTTGGGGTCCCAACAACCAATGAAAATGAATTACAATACTGGGCATATACACCACATACGTGTTTCATGCTTCATACCAGCCAAAAATCAGTCTTGGACACAATACGAGGACCAGGCTAAGCGTGTTCAAAAGTCGATGCCAGACCAACAACACTACACTGGTGGTACATATAAAAAGTTGAAAGTTTTGCAAACTTGGGAAACACGGGGCAAATGGGTGCTGGCCAAATGGGTTGAGAAAGTGGGGTTGGCCTTTGGTGGCAAGTTATGAAGCTCTTCTTCTACATGTTCATACTTCCGTAATTCCTTCTTGCACATTCCTTTGCTGAGGGGGGAAGCTGTTCAGCCTCTTGCCTTTGTGACAAGTTCCGGGGTCCCACACATTGATTGACAATTTGTTGTTGAAGTCCTGCAAATCCTAAAATAGGTCAATAGTAAAGTGAGATCGCACCCAGATCTCGGTATCAATCTGGCATCAATCATATATAGTGCCTGAATTAGTCAGAGAATGTCAAATCCAGTTAGAGTCTGTCCATGTTCTGAAAACTCCGTCATAAAGGGAAGGGGCTCAGAAGAACCTCCTCGCGACCAATCATGCCGAGATTTGGATGAAATCCATGCATCCCACAGATGCCTAGGTCAGGAACAAAAACTTTGCAGGAGCAACGAACAAAAACCCGAATAAATTCCACTTTGAAATTGGGCCCAAGAGGTTACCCTTCTTTCCACTCCGCAACTGACAAGAGCACATACATATACATAGGTTAACATGAATAGTGCCAGAATTTGAGTGTGGAGACTGACTATTCATGATAATCAGTGTGCTCAAGCTAGTTACCAGACATACCTGATTGTCTCTCATAGCATTGCGCTTATCAGTTATGGGACATAGAAGAACATGAGTTATGAGGTTTCGCCAACCACTGATCAGGAATGTGCAACAAGGAATTAGGGAGGTATGAACATGTCAAAAACGCAACGCAGCAGGATATGTGATATAATTGAGAAACTCTCTTGTTCAAGGTGTGCTGCCCATGTTAGCGAGACACTCCTTACAACATGTTATGGAACACAATTACATTCCCCTTTGGAATGGTCCAAAAGAGGACACCCTTCTTTGGAAAACACGTGCATTTCCTCTTTGGAATGGTCCAAAAGAGGATGCCTTTCTTGAGAGAGAGAGAGA
>Ga0209611_10008297_pt1 | contig 16298 bp, 7 predicted proteins | sample S1TSphgellanicum_3_FD_187693 | JGI IMG/M metagenome (GOLD analysis project Ga0209611, IMG submission 187693) | Host-associated microbial communities from peat moss isolated from Minnesota, USA - S1T2_Fc - Sphagnum magellanicum MG (SPAdes) (version 2) | ecosystem: Host-associated > Plants > Peat...
CCCAAAAGAGTTTGTCACCGTTTAGAACCGAAGTGAGAAATGCGAAGGACCGGGTGAGGGGGATCGACGGGGTGCATTATGCACCGGGTTCACACTAGTAGAGTTATAATATCTTGAAGGATGTTGGTTTGTTTTAGAGGATTTTTTGAAGATTATATTTTTGCAGGGTGAAATATTTGAGTTTCCATAATTCTTCTTTTGCCTTAAGATACTAAGTTTTAATGTAAATGGCAAGGCTTGTTTTTCCCAAAAAATTGACCTTCAAAAACACTTGACCCAGTGAGAAACCGACGACCACTAGCAATGGGGAATTTGACCCTAAACCCTAGTCATGGCTGGCCATGTATAACCGGAATTCCAGCCCGGATATATCGGCTCCCGGATGACGGATAATTGTAGGCAAATGGACTAAACTTAGCAGCTTCTTTGGGGACCTCCAGGAATCCCGGATATCTATATATATATGCCGGTACCAACGCTTTAGGCACAGGTCAGCGGTGCTGAAGATCCGGCGGCTGTTTCCAACATCTCCTTCTCACGAACAGTCAGATCCTCGGGTATATACGTATATACCCTGGATTCAAGGGGGTCTGAGACCTAACTTCGCCACGTCTCACTAAAGCGGTCAAGTATATTACCGTCTCAATAAAAGGGCCCGCATTATCCAATTAAAAACCCTCATTTTGGAAGGTTCTACACAATGCAAATTGGGTTATCCATTGGATTTAGTTGAGTTTTGGGAGGTTCTACACAACACAATTTGGGTTAATCCATTGGATTTAGGTGAGTTTTGGAATGTTCTACACAGTACAATTTGGGTTATCCATTGGATTTAGGTGAGTTTTGGAAGGTTCTACACAATACAAATTGGGTAATCCATTGGATTTACTTGAGTTTTGGAAGTTTCTACACAATACAAATTGGGTTATCCATTGGATTTAGTTGAGTTTTGGAAGTTTCTACACAATACAAATTGGGTTATCCATTGGATTCACTTTACATCAACTAGTCTTTCGGAAAATCCTCTCCTCTCAATAGCTTTGTTCACTTCTATTTGCACATGCACATGGACTTGTTGTTCACTTTGCTAGGCCACATTCTCATGGTCACAAATCAAAATGCCATGTCCTCATTTGCCTTGTCTTGCCCTTAATTATTCGCAACTTTTGACCATTGAATTTCACAACATTGGCCCTCTTCTTCTTTTTTGATGGATTCTAGTGAAAAAATGTTATGGTTTTTTAAAATTTTCATGCCAAGCATTTTTAAATTCTTTTTCTCAAAATAAAAAAAAACAAGTTGGCATGAATTTTAATTGGTTAAGCAAACCATCCAAGATCTTCCCTATATCATGTGGCAACAATTGCCTTAGAGTTCAACTAAAGCATCTAGAACATAATAGGTAATCTAGTCCTGGGAAGTTGGTGCTATTATTGGTCTACCTTACATGTAGATGAAAAAATAATTTATTGTTCAGTATGTGTGTTGTGCAATGTTGTGTGGGTATATATATATATATATATATATATATACCCTCAAAATAAGATATATAATTTTTTAAGTTATTTACCCATATGGTAAAATTATAATACCACCAAAAGTTCCCAACAAAGTAGGACCCAAATATTAAAATTTTAAGGTTTAAGGTTTAGGGTAAGGTCTAGATACCCCTAACATATACCCCTTTTGAGATAAAAATGGGTATATATGAATATGTGTCTGTATCTGATAGGATATATAAAAATTTAATTCAATTATGAACAACAAGTTTATGTTTTGGAATTATTTAAATGATTTAAAACCAAAATCCAATGACCACGTATCCTATCTAGGAAAAAACTTTAATTAGGACCTAAATAAGACACCAAAAATGTTTAGGTGTTGATATGTTGACTTAGAATTTTTTTTTTGGAAAGGTTTGGCAACCAATGGATGTACCAAAGAAAATTTGCTTTGATTAGTTAATGCTTGACCATTGGTTACTTTCATATTAAAGTTTAAATTAATTATCTAAAGGTATAGGTTATATTCCTAATATTAGTTAATTTTTATAGTTATAGGGCTTATCTACCCTAAGTTGTATTTATTGAACTCCCAATTATTTCCATCCCCTTGAATATAATTGCATAAGTCTTACACATGCAAAGTAGACCATGTATAGGTTTTAAAAAAAATTGTATGTGGAAAAATAATATGCATTTAAAAAAGGTATATCAATTCAATATATATATATTTAATGGCTACACTTAGGTAAGAAAATATATCCACACAACATCAGTGTTGCGATTTGTTGAGCATGTTCAATTATGTGGCCACTTGCATTCATGGCACTTTTTATTACGATTTGTATTAAGTTTTTAGGATTTAAATAATATATCAAGAAAACATAATTTTGTTTAAATGATGTTGTTTGTTATTTTATTTTGTTTACAATACACATGATGTGAGAATATTTCATTTGAGCTTTCTATGTCACAACTACCACAAGTTGGTCATGTGATTTGTATAATTTATTGGATTGACAAATCACATTATGATTACTATAGCGCCTTGGCGGATTTGACACATGAATGTTGAATAATTAACTTGATTTAAGTTTCATGGTTTGGCATTAGGTTTTTAATTTTGAAAAGTTCAAGAATGAAAACTAAATATATTGTAAAGTACAATCATTTCAAACAATTTGAATTGTCTTAATGGTTAGGTGGTCTTTCATTTAATATTCTCCATTCAAGATGACCAAAATTCAAATTCTACAATGTTTTCAGATTTTTGGTAGATTTGAAAATAAATTTATAAAAATTTTGGCACATTAAAAAATAATTTTATTTATGCTAAAGCTGCCAAGGTAATACGGTAATAGGTTTTTCAAATTTTTGAATTGCACCAAAGTCAATTTTTTGGTTAGTTTTCAAAAGATGAATATGCAAATATCTTCAAAGTTCATTTACTTAAGATGATTTCCTAGCATAAAACAACATAAAAAGAAATTTTAAAATTCATTTATTAATCAATTAATCTTGTAAAGCTACAAAATAATATTAAGTAGTTTTTCACAAACAAAACATAAAATTACACATTGGTACATTTTGAGTATCATGGTTCAAAATAAATGTAGGGCTAGATTTGACTATTAACAACCACTTTGTCCTAGGCCCCTTATTTTGAGAATGCCCCACCTTAAAGTTTTTTTATTCTAAAATTAATACACATCAAAATTTAGGGAAAAACACATCTAATTGTTCCACATTTACAAGCCTTACAATAAAAAGTCATTCATACATGGGGATAATGTTATTGGTAGCATTATCAATTATTATTTTTGTTTGTATTATAGCATGTCTTGGAAATGAAGTAAAGAACTCTTCTTCAAAACATTGAACACATTTTGCACAACATTCATTTTTAACAAAAGTTTTTATTGAACAATGCATTTACAATAGTATGGCAAACATCCTTAACTTGTTTGTGTTGAACCATCAACCAAAAGAACAATAAGTAACATTTATTACCAATTGGGCAAAGTTTGATTTCTTTTACATTGAAATTGAACCAAAATCAATCAATCATCCCCATTCACATCCTTCTATACAAGCTTGAAATGTGCAATATGTGGGCATCATTCATCAAACATGGTTGTAATCTTCCAACAAGGGGTTCGACAATAACATCTTATGACCATAATAATTATTACTAGTATATGATTAACATAAAAGAAAACACCAAGTTCACAAACATGAATAGAAAAGAAAACAAAGGTTCCAAGTGTGTACAACCTTAAGGGAATGACGATAATCCCTTCTACAATAGGAGATTACTTTAAAACTCTACTTGAAAGATATTGTCACCTAGAACAAGTACTCGAAAATACGTAACAAACAAACAATGGAAGAAAACAATAAGGATGTACTTACCATCTTTTGAAAATGCCACAATACCACAAGTTGTAATATTCCAAAATGGCAAAGTGTGATCTCTTTTCTCTTTTACTATTAGCAATCTTATAAATTATTATCATTGCACGGTAATGGTTAGGTGGTTAGTTTTCTACATTTTGAAAAATCCACATCTTACATCAACTAAATGTCTTGTAATTATAATAAAGTGTTCTACTCCACACAAGCAAACTTTTAAAGAAAGTATGCACAACACATATACCAATAGGTATCACACAATTGTAGTGCACATGTCCTTATCCATTAGATGTTTCAATTTCATAGTACATTAACTCACAAACTTTTTACTAACTTTGAAATGTCCAATCCATTTTCAATCATTTCATTAAATCATCAAGAAGTGAGAATATTAGGTTGTAAACCTAATTTTTGCCTCATCATTGAAAGTCTTTGTTGAACATCAACTCATAAAGTTGAATCATTATATGTTAATTCATAATAAAAACAAGTTTATAAAGGTTAGGAAATTTGCTTTAAGCTTTAGAGAATGTAATGGAATTGATACAATGAGTTTGATTTTATTTAGTTTCATAGCATGACATTAGAAATTATGTGTTTATAACATGGTGTTGAAAAAATGCACCAACAAAATTATATTGTTAGGCTAACTAATAATTTAGGACTTGGCTCCATGTAATATAAAAAAAAAGAACTTTGAGATCAAATAAACAAAAAGAATTCAAAGATATGGAAGATTTACAAGAATAAAAAGAACTTAAGAACACTTGAACAAAAAATATAAAAACACTTGCACAATTGCAAACCAACACCAATTCAACAATAACAAACAATAGTAGGAAAAAAATTTGGCAAATGAAAAATTAAATTGAAAAGCAAATGAAAGAAAATTGTAAACAAATGGACACATGATCAAAACACAACAATCAACAAAGGAGGGGGGAAAAAAACTTAGATTATATAAACTCTTACAACAACAAATGAAGTTCAAGAACAAAGTTGAAACAAACAAAAATACGGAAAAAATAGAAATTTAACAAACTTAAGCAAAGATCTTGTTTCAAAAAACAATCAAATAATATAATGACTTGAAAAAAAGTAGAAATGAAAAAGAAAAACATTTAAAGGAATGGAATGATCATTCAACAATGGGTAATGAAATTGATTAACATTATGAATTGCCCCAATGAACACCATACAAAATCTTGAAAGAAACAACATGGATTCAATGGTGTAGCAACAACACAAAACAAAGCCAAACAAGTGCAAGAAAAACTATAAAAAGACACAACATGAATAAAAAATATTTGTGAAGCATCTTTAATTTCAAAATCATCATGAAAACATGTTGCATTGATGTAATCATTGCATGTCATTCTTGAACAAGATCTAACTAATGATAGATATCACCTCTCCAACATAAACTTACTTTATTAGCACCTATGAAAAGCGATAATAATGTAATGACAATTATTGTCATTTAAAAAACCCTAATTTAAACTAATAATATTTTAAAACTATGCAACCCTATGTTTGAATAAACAAACCATAAGCATGAAAGACAATGTTGCGTTATTAAAAGATCAAAATCATGCAAAGGGTCTCTTTCTCTTATTGAAATCTAATCAAAGGTTGCCACTGGACAATCCTCGTCGAAGCACAACATACCTTATCAACACCATGTGTGCTTTGTGACAACAAGTGTGAATGGAATTTTTGTAAAAACTTGCTTGATTTTTTAAAGTGTAATTTGAGGCCATGTTATTGCCACATGCCATATATTCCACGCGCAAGAACAATGGATGTTACATTTCATCCATGGGTTTTCCATTTTTTGTAAAGCTCACCATGCTCCCCATTCCCCCCACCAACCTTTTTTTTGTAAGGCATGTTGCTCCCTACTTCCCTACCGTTTCCTACCCCTTGCTACTCAAGGGTTTGAAATCACATGTTGTTACACTTCAGTCAAATCTCTTGAATGAGGATGTTATTGGAACCATGCCTGCACTCAACTTCCCCTCATGAAAACCTTTATTCTAGTAACACCTTTGTCCTCTAGTTGCTTTGCCCTACACATTTGAGTTCCATGCTATTACGTAATACTAGCGACGATCAACTATTTTATTTATTTTTATATTTTCATATGGTTTTCAATAATTGATCATTATTTATGTCAATGTCAAATTTAATTAAAATTAATATACATTTCATGGACATGAAAAGACACATGTTAATTTATCCATTTGAGTGGATGGGAGACAATTATAAAATGAAGGTAATTATTAGGAAAAGTAAGAAAAAAAATATTAAAAAAATTAATAGAAAAAAAAGTAATTATTCAAAAAGAAATGAAGTAGTTAGGCTTGAAAATGAACTAGTTATTTCTGAAATCGTCTTTGGAATGGTCCATGATTGACCATATGAATGGATTCCCAAAAAATCCCCCATATACCAGTTTTGATCACTTGTCACGGGAATTTTATTCCCATGTGCCCGGCATTCACTTGTGTTTGGTGTAGGTTTGAGCATGTAGAAATGGATAGTTCACCAATGCAGCAACCTTTCTTCAGTACTAAATTTGTCCTCTCATAGTAGTAGGAAGGTAACATTGAGTTTCTCATTATGGCTACAACTGAGCTTGCACTCAGTAGGTAGCTTACGCCTTTTTTGTTTGTGGATTCCATGGCCTTTAAATTTTTGTGTACAAGTTATTCAACATTGTCACGATGTCTGGAAACAGAGAATCCAAAAGCTACAACTAAACCATTTCTAGTGACGTTTCTCTCCCTCTGTTTAGATGGATGCGAATTGATTCTTGTTTGTGGACATAAGTTGCAAGGAAGATCAGGCAGCTGCCAAAAAGAAAGAAGGAAAAGCAAGGTGGAAAGTATAGGCTAGTTGGGTGGGACCCTTTGCCAAAGATAAAATGCAATCCAGCAGCTTTAAGTTACACCACCTACTGCAGCAGCTGGGCTCAGAAGCTCTAACTGAACACACACAACTGCAGAGCTCTCCTTGATCCAGCATCGGGCATGCTACCCCAGTGCTACATCCGACAAATATCTGAAGGAGAATGCTCCCCCCACCCATCTTGGTAGTCATGAAAGCACGGCCAACTAACTTAAATCCACAGAGTTTGGTCGGCCGTTGTGACCCCACACTTGAGATGAGGCAGTTGGACTACATGTAAGCAAGCTAGTGTGGGGTTCCACATAACAGGGAGCTCATGTGACTTCTTCTTCGTCTTCTTCGTCTTCTTCTGTCATCCGTATGCTGCTGCTTGTGTGCCGAAGTGGGTTGTTTAGGACATGAGAACCTAACGCCCATTTTGTTTCTTGCTTCTGTGCCTGCTCTGCCAAAGCGGTGGGGTTTTCTTTTTCTTTTCCAGTTTTGTGATATCTAAAATGTGGCGATTTTTTCCCCAAATTTTAGCAAAAATTAGTGGAAATTTTCAGAAATAAAAAAAAATCTGGTAAATTTGGCAAAACACTGGAAATTTTCAACAAATTAATCAAACGGAATTTAAACTGGGAAAAAGTAAAGTTACCAATTTTGTTTGTCACAAAAATTTCCAGGGAAAAAAAAAAAAAACTGGAAAATTTGGCAAAACATTGGCAAATTTTAAACACATTAGTGGAATTTACAATGGGGAAAAAAAAAAATTCCCCATTTTTTTGTCAGAAAAATTGCCAGGAAAACAAAAACATTCAAAAATTTGGCAAAACACTGGAAAATTTTAGAAAGATTAGTGGAATTTACACTTACAAACAAAAATTTCCCCATTTTTTTTTTGTCACAAAGATTTCCAGGAAAGAAAAAACACTGAAAATTTTGGCAAAACACTGGAAAATTTTAGAAAAATTAGTGGAATTTACACTGGAAAAAAAAAATCCCCACATTTTTTTTGTCTCAAAACTTGTTGGGGAAAAAATAAAATTAATTAATTAAAATAAAAAAAAACCGGTGCCAAACCCCATAGCAAACTGCAGGTGGCTAAAGTTCATAGAATGCCTGCCTACAGATGATGATGATGCTTCTTTGGTTTGTCGTCAAGACGTCAAGACTTCGATGGTGGGGTCTTGTTTTGCCTTTGCACCTCTGGTTAGGTACCTACCTATCTATCCGTGGTCACACTAGGTACCTATCATCTATGACCTAGAGAGAGAATCCGTAAACATAAGTTTTGTTTTTTCTAAGTTCTAATTTGGAAAACTTTTAAGTTTGTACCTTTTGCCCCAAAGTGGACAAAGGTCCCCCCCCCCCCAGCACCCCCCTTATCCATGTTGGGATTGGCCTAATTATTTTGTGTGGAGTTGGGGGTGGTGTGTTCTCTGCACATGGCCCACCCACCATGGTAGGAACCCTAGGCACTCCAACAGCCCCTCTTATTACTCCTTCAGACTTCTCTTTTGGTCTTCAAGTGACCAAGGTCTTTACTAGTGTAGTACAAGGTCAGCTTCAACACATGTCTGTCAAATAATTAATTAATTTTGAATATTCCGTGTTGAAAAATAGAATGTTCTGGAGTAGTATCAAAGACTCTCTCATTTTTTCCTTCACAAAATTCTGTTCCTTGAATGTTATTTTATTTTATTTTGGATATTTTCAACCTTTCTGAAAATAAGATAATTAGTTTTGAAGCTGCCAAGGTACTACTACTACTACTACTACTACTACTACGGTATATTATAACATTTTTAAAACTCGTCTTTGACATGCATATGACTCTCTAATATCTCTGTTGGCCTGCATTGATTCGACATTCTTGGCCCCGGGATTAGAACTTTTTGCACTTGGGCCTTAGGTTTATACATTATACCTCTTTCTCAGTCTTGCTTGATTGCTCGTTTGTGCTTTTCATCTTGTCTACTACATTTAAAAGACATGGCGACTACCCTTTAAATAAAAAAAACCAAAACATGAAAACTCCTCCAAACAAGATATCGTTAGAGGTAAAATGCTAAATGTGCCCTAACGAATGTCATGGAATCAAGGTCCATGGTATTGACAAAGATGCTTAGGAAGTAGGGTTTTTTACGAGCTTTTGCATTTTCAGTTTAGATGGCTATTATACATGTAGCATAGTAGTATATGCGACTACGGTTAAAATTTTGAGGTTGCACAAATGTTCCTCTTAGTGTTTACAATTTTCATAAATCTGGCTACAACGTAATAAGATAAAGTAGCTCAAAATTGGAGAAACAGCCCCCAAGTTGTAGAAACTTGTGTTGGCTATATTAATCAAAATTACCCGCAAACATTTGATGAAAGGTCTCTTACATTGAGTAATCTCGATGTTACACAAGTAAAAAAGCATTAAGAAAAATTGTAACTTGTAAGTGGTTCCTTAGATTCAGCCTTGGAGTTGTCAACCATTTGTTGGCCTTGGCTACCAAGGCAAGGATATATTGTGTTTAGATTCGTTATAGAGTATAGTAGCTAGTTAAGGGATTTTGGTCCCTAGGTGTATTTTTATATGAGGATTTTTGAAAGATGATAGTTTGGCTTGTGTTGAAACTTGAGATTAATTCTAGAGTTACGATATCTTGAAGGATTTTGGTTTCTTTTTAGAGGATTTTTTTTAAGATTATATTTTTGCATGGTGAAATATTTGAATTTCCATAATTCTTCTTTGGCCTTTATTTACTTTCTAATGTAAATGGCAAGGCCACAGTGTTGACATGCCCCTTGTTCACAAAGGATGTAACTTTGAAAAACATCAAATAATCACACGACAATGTTCAAGATGTCCATTGACTTACTTCAATATCAACCAACGACTTGAATACCTTGATGGGCGGGATCGAGTTCCCTTTCAAGATAACCTTAACTTTTTTTTTTCCTTGCCTTGAATTCCTTTATTTTTTGGTTGGGATTATGGATATGTTGCTGGGGGAAAAAAAAAAGGAGCTTTCTGCTTGGGTCAAAGCTGCCAGTTTCAGCACTTGTCAGCAGATGGGGATTGCATCTTACACATTTCATCATTCATGTTCCCATTCTACAGGTTTCAGTTTGTTGCAATATCTAGCCAAGATACTGAAGTCTGCAGGGATTCCCGGAAAAGTTCCTTCAAAGAATGTGCTATCAAAACCCCAAGTGTCTGTACACTGATTAGGTACGTGCCTGAGTTGGAGAAGAGACTAATTCGTAGAGAGGACTAAAGTCTCAGGATCTTTAGATGTTACATTTGAAACCTTCAATCTTCATGTTTAAGAAAGGATTAAAGGATAAGGATCTTTAGGCGTTACATTTGAAACCTTCAATCTTAATGTCTAAGTAAGGCTTAAAGTAAAAGGATCTTTAGGCCATTTGCGGAGAAACCTGTGAGAATTTTTGTACTGTAACTGGAGATCCTGAAGCCTTCACTCTCTAAAGGTTGCATTGATTTTTATGTCACGTAAAGCATACAAATGAGAGCATTACTGAAATTGGGCATGTACTTGGCTTCTTGCTTGCCCTCAGGCTTTACCCCACACCTTCCCACATTTGAAACCTTCAATGTTAGTGTAAGGCTTAAGACGCCCGTAGCCAGCACTCTTCAGCTCTTGGAGCCTTAAGTTTAGTGTACGGGCCTAAGGAAAAAGAGGACCCCCTAAAGTGCAGGAGAGTTGGTGCTGCCACATGGGAACCTTATCAGGAGCTGACTCACTTGGCAGGTTGTCAGATTTCAATGCTTCTTTTGTTGAAGTAAAGTAGCTAGTAATTTACAAGCTTGCAATCCACACAACATCATGATTTGGTTTGGTTTGGTTTGGTTTTTCATCCAACAGGCTGATGGACATAACTCACTCCATTCTCAAATCACTAATAACCTTTGTACCATTCTCAATGGCAAGGAAAAGCCATGGACTCGTCCTGGGCATCATGAGAGCAAGATCATTTGTTACTCTCATTTCTGGAAACTATGCATCCTTATTTGGAGGTTGATCTACTAGTGTTGAAAGCTGGGATTTTGCATTGCATAAGGTGCTTATCTTTGGATGTAAGTGACACTGTTACATTGAGTAATCATTTTTACAAAACTAAAGCACTGTTGTATGAAGGTGGATGTCTCATAGTGTTGAGAGCCCTGATTTTGTGTCATATGAGGGGCTTCCTTCATGTACAAGTGACATTATGTTGTGTTATCTTTTTACAAAACTAAGAATCCTTGTGTGAAGGGTAATTTTGTAGTGTTGAAAGCCCTGGTGGGTTTTGGTTGCATAAAGGGCCTATTTTTGGGTGCAAGTGACATTCCATTGAGTAAGCTTTACAAAAGATTGACATTCATAATCTGCAGGACTGTTGTAATCTGATGTTGATTTCATGATCATCAACAATTGGAAACTATGGGAATCTCATTGAGGGGATTGAGAACATAATAAAGAAACACGGGATCATTAAAAGTGCCACAACTGACATTGGGACAAAAGAGTGATGTCAGTGTTTGCTAGTATTCCTGGGTTCCTTACAATGCCCACCATCTCTTGAAAACCTACACATCCTTACATGTTACTCTCTTTTTTCATATGTAAGGGATGAAGAGCACCTTACTTTAGATCAGGTGGGTTTCAATCCATGGTTTTCTGTCAAGAGGTTGAGGACCTCTAAACTGCAGATGTATAAAATCCCATTCTAGCACATAGAGGATTCGGGCAAAATAAAACAAAACCTTGTGCATACCTATGTGAACAGATGGGGAACAGCTTCAACATTTTGCACATTGCATGCTCATGAATTCCTCATCTCAAGAACATTCAAAAGGGGTCCATATATGCCTGTTTGACCAAAAGTCAGACCTCCATCTCTGTGGCATTGGCTTTCAGACTAATTTCTGACTTGCATTTTATGATGTTACACTTACCAGCAAACAAAGTTTATAGGTGTAGTATGGTGATATGATATGTGGATTAAGCCTACATTCTGCTTAAGTAAATATCATGTTCTCAGTGGGAACAAGCAGCAAATATCACACAATACCAAGCAATTAAAAGCATGAAGAACAGAGAGGACCTTCAGGAAAGGTATGCCATCACTGAATTGCATTTCTAGTCAGTAAGCTGGCATGCTTCATTTTGCTGGAAGGCTTCTTGTGCATCAGCAGACTTATGAATGGGTGTCATGAGTGAGTATTTACTAGTCCTGCATCTAGGACTACAGCAGATTGCTAAGTGGGTACCCTAAATTGGTCCTGAAGGTGGGCACTTTTATGTCCCCAAAGTGAAAGGAGCATGAAACCCCTGAGTGTGCCTTACAGTAAGTCTAGGCAATTGAGATGAAGAAGTACTTGGTTATTTGTGAGATCTGCTGCATATGCACCGGATCACCCAATACTATCAAAGAGGCTGCAATGGTGCCAGGAGCCAGCCTCTAACCAACTGGATTTCCTTGCCATGTCTTCTTGTTGGCCTTCAAGATATGGAACTCTGAAGGTTATGTGTGGCTGAGTTAATGAATCCTAGTTTCTTCCTCTTTCTGTGCTCTATGGCACTTTTATAGCCCCATACATTTTCCATCCAAACTTGCCTTATTCAATCACCTTACTTGAGGAGATCCTTCCAAACAAAAGTTGTCTGGCTCATCAATGTCCAGGTCCAAATAGAAGTTCAAAAAATGATCAGGCAATGTACCAATGGTGTCTACTAAAACAAGGATTGCATGAATGTGATGCACTGTATCAGCAGTCCAGTGTTTTCTTTTCATGTTTTACATGTTGCTCAGTTGGCTATCTGGTGAGTCCTATGGCCAGTAATGAGGCTTCAGTCAGTCCAGACTTCTCAAAACTTTCTCTACTTTCAAATAAATGAGAGAAGATGAAGGCCAGTGACAATTATTTTCTTACATGTATACATGACTTAGATGTTTCCTGATTTTAGAGAATGAAGAATGAGCCATGTCAGAGAATTGACCCCTGACCAAAATGGTTCTGCACATTGTCACACATGGTGGACCTGCACAAACAAGCAAACTGAGTATGCAAACTTTAAAGACAAGGTTAGTACTACACAACATCAAGCCTTGTTTCAAGGATGTCAAGCTTAAGCCTTGAACAGTTATACAATCAATCAAGGCAAAGTGATCATGATCATGGAAACAAAATTGTCATCTAGACTTGAAAATTCAACATTTCAGAGTGTTGTTGAGTACCCACCAACTATGCTACTAGAAACAATTTGCAATGTGCATCATTGAACAAGTGTGAGCTCGTCAATGCAAGTGGGAGCTCTCTAGTGCATCATATGAAGCTCGAGTATATGGGTGAATCTAAAAAGCAAGCAAATAAGCAAACAACATTAAAAATGACAACAAAACCCAAAAAAAGATATTCAGAAAAATGAATTTCATTCAAGAATTGAAGCAAGAAGGCCTGCACCTACATGACATAAGTGGTATCAAAGAATAACATTCATGCATAACATATGTGAGCAACGTTTCACTTGTCATTCATTGGCTTGGTTGTAAGGAAAATCGTCAAGAGAATAAAACATTTGAACCAATATTTGGATGACCAAGTCAAGATGGGCTATCAGCCCATTCCTCAACTTGGTTTTCATAAAGTTAAGTGTACTAAAACATTGCTCATTGTCCACTGATCCAAGGACTTACAATTTTAGCTAGTTTGGTATATTTTGACATTATGTGCACAACAATATGGGAAGTGATCAATTGCCTCCATGAGTGTGTCAAGGGGTTACAACTTTGAGGTTCAACCATAACAAGCTTGGAGCTTGGAGTTGCTTTTCATTGTCAAAACAAATAAAGAACATTACTTATTCAAGCCTATGAGGTCCAACATAGGTGGGATTCATACCTCCATAGGGCTTTGGAAAGTGTGAGTATTCTAAAAAACATGTGATCATCATCACAAACAAAAAACTTGTTCACAAATGTGATATCCACAAGACTCTAAGTGTCAAAATGGGGGCATGCGATGAATCAAGGGTGTTCATCTACACAACTCTTAACCACATCAAGTATCACTAGCTAGATGGTGACAATGGTATTGTTCATACTTTGGATGTACCAATCTACATCACCAAGGTGCAAATAAAAGTCACACACATTCATAGAACATTGTAAAGCACCTCCTTCACTTCAAAATATGAAGTACGCACACACACAAATAGACCTCAAAGCATGAAAGATTGTTAAGTCATCTTGATCATCACAACTCCCCAAATTGGCAAGTGGACTCCATTGTGTGTGATTTGGACTCTTTGGTTTGAAGGGAAAAAAGCGATTCAAACTTTCTGCTCTTCAATTTAATGATATGCTAGTGTGGCCTTTGCTGTTGACCCAAGTGTTACCACGTCCTCAACTGATTTTTCCTTCCAAAACCTGGTTTTTGGAATTTATTTGAATTTTCAGTGGCAGAAATCACTTTAAAATCAATATCTCTCACATTATGAATCCAAATCTCACCAAATAAATTCCATTAAATTCTGCTCATCAAGATCTTTCCACCAACACCAAAGGCACATTCCAATTTCTCTGAAATTTTCAGCTACAATTGGATTTAATTTTCAGTGAAGAAATCATTCAATATTCAAGAACTTCTCCACCGCAAGTCCAAATGCCATGAAACCAAGCCAATGCACCCCTCCTCCTCAAGCTTTCCAAAGAGACCAATAACATGATCTGAAGCATCCCGGTTTGGTGGATCTCATAAGTACAAAACAAAACAAAACAAATAAACTACCTTGCTTCATAGATAGATATGTGTTGTGATATTTTTGTGAGGGTGTTGTGTTGTCATATCTTATGGAAGCTGTTGCAATCAAAAGGTAGTCAGAATTTGGAGCCCTGTTATATTGTTATATATGGTCATAAGTACAAGGATGATGGTGATGAGGTGGTGCCACTCCAGGATCATGACAGATTCATCTTCTTGTTTCTCTACAAGTTCACTATAGTGGTAGCTTAATAGTTAAGTTTGAGGTGGAATCATAGCAATAATCCTCGTCTATGCAAACTATGTCTTGGTTGCCTAGCTTTGCCTTGGCACTTCCTGGTAGATCAATAGGTGTGCAAAAGCTTTATTGCAACTGAGATGAAAACAACTTCAACCTAGATGCTTGGTTCCAGTTTCAGATTTGTTTGTAAAGAACCACACCTTTTTTTGCTTTGTATTATGAGGTTGCTTGTTGTACAATGAGGGCCCCCCAACAATCTGGCATCAGTGTTTCTTTTCTCCCCCAAGTTTGTGATGTTGCTCAAATGGCAATCATCCATAAGAATATTTAGCCAAATTTGGTGATGTTCAAAATATGGAACTAGAAAATCTTAAGCACCCTTTCATATTGTAGGTAAATGTGATGATTTTTAAAATGAAAGTTTCTTTTTTTAATAAAATTTCTCTCAAAAAACAGGGAATTGGCAGCAGAATATTCCTTTTATCAGAATTTTTTCTTTTTACAAGATGGTATAAATTTGCCACCTAAAAAATCATTGTCTTGCATGGGTTTCCTACAAATTGTCAAATTACCTTTTTGTTTTTGGAAGGCAGCAATTTTGTAGTTGTTACATAGGAGAAGGGCTCCAAATGAGTCCCTTGGCCTTGCCAGCAGCTCAAAAGCATGAAGGAACAAAGGACCCATTTGGAACCCTTCTCTCCTATACTACCAAACCTGAAATGGGGAGATCTTGTCCCTGAATGGATGTCCCTTCAAGATGACCACACAAACCTATAAACTATGGCTGTTGATAAGGCCTTGAGTGCTTTCTAGAAATACTGGAAGCTGGTGAGGCAACATCATACCATCCTTATTCAAGGTCTTAAGACCTCAAGATCTTAAGCCAAAAGAAAGTGTCTATCTTTGTATGTTTCTTTTTAGGATTTTTCCTTCTTTCTTGTTGTCACGGTTTGAATGTTCTTTGCGCTTTCTCTTATGAGCTTTCCAATCTTCATGAAAACCTGACCTAACCTTTTGAAAATTTTCTTTGATCCATGTTGATGGCAACTTTACTATATGTGAATTTGATTTGTTATACTAGTTTGTGCCATATTTTAGAAGATGATTTCACTGTGTTCCCTGACATTTTTTTTCCAGATGAGTATTGAAATGCCTTTGGTATGATGAGCACCTTACATTTTTATGCCGTTTAATAGTGAACAAAAATGGATGGGGATGAATCAAAACTAGATGGGGTAAAGGCAAAATCTGAATAAAAAAGGAGAATGTGGATGAAAAAATATTGTCCTTTTTGGCCTTGCCTACCAAGGCAAGGATATTGTGTTTAGATTCATTATAGAGTATTGTACCTCAAGGGATTTTGGCCCCTAGGTAATAGGTCTATTTTTATATGAGGATTTTTGAAAGATGATATTTTGGCTTGTGTTGAAACTTGAGATTAGTTTATACAGTTATAATATCTTGAGGGATTTTGGTTTCTTTTAGAGGATTT
>Ga0209611_10008298_pt1 | contig 16297 bp, 9 predicted proteins | sample S1TSphgellanicum_3_FD_187693 | JGI IMG/M metagenome (GOLD analysis project Ga0209611, IMG submission 187693) | Host-associated microbial communities from peat moss isolated from Minnesota, USA - S1T2_Fc - Sphagnum magellanicum MG (SPAdes) (version 2) | ecosystem: Host-associated > Plants > Peat...
CAGTCAAACCAATAGCAAGTTATACTTGAAATCAATATATCATAGTAACAATTAATTATACTACTAAATGGGTAGAAACAAAAGCATTTCGAGACAATATGGCTAAAAACACCACTAAATTTATTTACGACCCAATTATTACTCGTTTTGGCTACCTTATCCATCTTGTAAGTGACCAAGGTAGTCATTTCATTAATAAAACTATTGTAATATTAATGGAAGAATTTATGATTTCACATCATAAGTCGCCAACTTACTCTCCACAAGGGAACGAGTAAGCTGAGTTAACTAAGAAAACATTGGGTAAAATATTAACCAAACTCGTAAATGCAAACTAGATGGATTGGGATGTAATGTTAGTCATTGTTCTATGGGCATATCGAATGGCTTATAAAGTGACAACTTAATATACACCCTTCAAGTTGGTTTATAACGTTCAACCAATTATGCTGGCAAAATTTGTGATACCAACTAAAAGAGTTCACGACTTACCGTAAGAAGATATAGACAAAGCTTGATTGGGTAAGGATGGAAGATTTATTTAAACTCGATGAAACTAATTGACAAGCCGGAAAAAATATTAACCATATTCAATTGTTGCACAAAAAACAAAGGGATGCAAAAGGAGGGATGAAAAGTTTTAAGGAAGGAAGTAAGTACTTTGGATGCTTAAAGCCCCAAAAATTAAGGGAGTTAAATTTACATTACCTTGGAAGGGTCCTTTTAAAATACAAAAAAATTTGATAACAACATTGTGGAGTTGTCAACCATAAGTGATGAAGGGGTAAAAAAAAATATATTAACAAAACAAAAGCCTACTATCATGATAATCCACCAATTGATGTAATAATAGTGGTTGTTATAGTTGATACAAAACTTAGTGGAAAATTAAAAATAGGCATAGAAGAATAGCAAACCTAATTTTCCAACTAACTTGTATACCAAACCAAAGAATCTAGCTTAGACTAACCCAAAACAGAAAGGAACATTTAATGAAAATGATATTGAATGGATTGAAGAAGAAGATTCAAGAAGTGCCATACCAAGAATGTCTAAAAATGAAATATTAAAAAAATTCAGTTAAAGGAAGGAATAGACAACAATATCGTTATACCCAATAACTTATGTAAATAAAGAAGGGAGCCATAAAAATAGAAAAGTTGGTCTATAGCTTAGACTAGCTTGTGTGAAGGAAATGGCGCATGATATGCTCAACATACCCATGAATGAGTCGCGTCTTGTATGGCCGCTATAACAACAATTATGTCCTTAAGAGTTAACCAAATTGAAAGCCATCAAGCACATATACCATGTGCAAAAGGACTACTCAAAAAGAAATAATGAACAAATTGTTGAGTGGAATGCAAGAGCAAGAAAAGTGCACAAGAGATAAATTTGTAATAGAATAATAGTTATAAAGCAAGGAGTGCTAGAAGACTTTTGGTTCAAGCCATACATTGTGAAGTTTAATGGAGAGAAGTTTATAAAAGAATATGCGCAAAAGCGACATGCTTATTAGTCTGCAGCCCTAGATAACCAAAGAACTTCTTATAAACCACCAGACCAGAGAGTAAGAAAGACTAGGGAGGAAGGAACTAAAAGTGAGAAAGACAATAGTTATGGAATAACAATGCTTAAAAGATTTGACTTCAAGGATTTGTGGAGTTTGAACCACCCACATCTGAGCATGAAGGAATGTTGGGAGAAATTACGTCGAGTGGAGGTGCTTGTCAAAAAATATATATTTTGAATTTTTTAGGAAGAGGAACACAATGATTACAACTATGCTTTGGAATCAAGTCTATTGTGAGTTTGGAATATAGGAAGGCAAAGCAAGAATATAGGTTTGTTCCTTACAATTTCCAAAAGCAAAAGCAACTAGAAAAGGAAGTGATTATTTTAGGGCTCGACTATTTCTTTGTTAGAATATATAGAGAGCCTTAGGAGTTACCTTACAAAACCTACATTGTAGTCTTTTGGAACTGGAAGTTCAACTTATACAAAGAATAGAAGTTGGCAATAGGTAAAATGAAGCATGAGATGGAAGAGAGTAGTGGGGGTGTTGCTTCAAAACAATGCAAAGTTAGAGAGTTGGAAAAGTTGCCAACCTTAGAAAAGTTACGAAAAATAAATTTCTTGGGCTATACACACGATAACATTTGGACTTTAATGAAGGAAGAAGCAAATTGGGCAAAGAAAGTAGGGCTTGCCAGAATCAGAAGTTAAATTGGACTCTAGTTGATGAACTAGTAATGAAAGAAATGATCAACAATTACAACCATGATAATTAGTATGTCAAGCTGAAGGGAAGAAAAATTGATGTAGGAGAAGGAGTGGCAAGGATTTTTGGCTTATCCCATAAAGGGATTGTACTAATTGGAAGGGAAAGTCACAACCCAATTGTTGCAACTTACTTCACTGGAAATGGGCATGAGCACTACATACCACACTTAGGTTCTTTGATTGCCAAAGCAGATGGCAAGCGGAAAGTAGCTAGACTAGAAGCATTAATGGAGATTATGTCTTTCAGACAAGGAAACAAGTTTGCTCAAGGTGCTTTGATTTCAACGATGTTGGTAACAGAAAAGGAGGAAATGAACTAGGCTACTTGGTTTTCACAAAAGTTACAAAATGAAATCATTACAATTCAGCCCAAGGTAGGAAAAATTGGAAGACCCAAAACAAGAAGGATATACATTAACCAGACCAGCTTTGACCATTATTGGTCATCACTTCTTGAAGTAATCAAAGCTAGAGAAAGAAGAATCTATTGGGACTAGGAAGAAGACCCAAAACAAGAAGGAGAAGATGATTGTGGATGTTAATGAAATCCTACTAGTAGAGAAGAAGAAGAAGAAGAAGAAGAAGAAGAAGAAGAAAAGCAAACCGATTGTAACCACAAGCAAGGAGATCACACAGGTATCTCCAGTCTAAAAGGGGAATCCTGGTGAGGTTGTTAAAGCTTCAAGCATTGTGAGTGAGATTGGAAGGAAGCATGTTGAAATACCTAGTGAGATAATGGTAATACTCACACAATTGGTAAAAGAAAAAGGTATGCAGAATGTTCCAACAGATGTGGATATGGAGAAGGAGATAATATAGGAGGTAGTTAGTGAGGAGGTGATTATTGAAGCAGAGGATCACAGATCTCGATACTTATAAGATGAGGATGTGGAAATCACTGCAATAAAATACCCATTCCATCAACAACTAGAAAAAAAGTTGTTAATGCAACCTAAAGAAGATGAACAAACAAGGAAGAGTTAATAGGAAGGAAAAGTGTAGCAAATGGAGGAAGAACTACATGCATGAGCATTAATAGTGATGGACCAACAATGGCAAGAAACTGCTAATGATATGGCAAAGTAGTTAGTAGTTATGGAGAGTGGTGCATCCACCAATGGGGACTTGGATGTTGGAATTGAGTAGTTGGAAATGTTGGCATAAAGGATCAAGAAGAAGAATGGGGGAAGTCCAAGAAATACAAAAAAAAAATGAGAGGATGGCAAAGCAATTGGAGGAAAAACATAAGCAACTAGCAAACCAAGTGGAGAAAACATTTTATGAAGAAAGTTAAAGGACTTCAAGAGAAAAAATTTGTTAGCTAAAGACTAGAGTTACTACTCTAAAAGATGAAAAGAGGGAGACGGATGAACTTTTAGCAAAAGTATAGAAGAGGAAGCTCCACGTTGAAGTTCATTTGAGAGGTTAGGTCTAAACCTAGGCACCTAGGTTAAACCTAAACATAGGCCATCTAATTTAGGCTTAACTTACGGTTAGATCTAAGCACCTATGTTAGGCTTAGACCTAAACCACATGGCAATTAATAAATGAAATTTTATTTCATTTGTTTAGCCTTTAGGGTTGAACCTTTTTTATTGGCTCATCCCAAATGGCTATTACATTCTCATGTTTATTGTGTTCTCCAATAATCCTAATGCATTCCTTTATATAATTTGGATTCTTGGAATGGAAACCAAACAATATGGGATAAAAATTTTAGTTGTAACCTAGGGTAGACACACCTATCACTGAACACTTAATGATATTGGATCATTATAACTCTTTTGTCCATGGTTTGTTCCTTTTGAAATTTCAAATAGTTTTGTAGTTTTCCACCTGGCATATCCAAATTTATAAAAAAATGTTATAATCTAGTGGGAAATGAGCAGGATATGCCCTTTCAAAGTAAAGGGGGTTGTGCTTTGGATTTTTTCATAAGTGTTTAATATGATTTTGAAGCTTAAGCTTTTCAACTATTATTTTTTTGACTTTTCACTTTGAATAAGTTTTATAGATTTTGAGATAGTGCATTTGTAACCTTTGAAATCATTCAAAATGAATGAGAAATGAACAAGATATAGTTGTTGGAAGTAAAGGGAGTCTAGACACAAAATTTGAGACAAAATATCACTTTATCTCTTCTTGCATTTTTTGTTTTGTTCCTTTGTTTTTCAAATTCAAAAAACATTTGTAGTTCTTTGATTTGCATTTCCAATGACCAAAAAAACATTCAATTTGGTTTTGAAATGAGGGAAAACTTGAAAGTGTTCGATGATAAAGGACCACTTGGTGTCCACCTTAGTTGTAACCCAATTGTAACCTAATTACAACTCAAATAGTTGTACAAGCTAATCAAATAATCTACCTAGCCTAGTTTTGGCTACTTACGTTGATTACTTATAGTAAAATTATTCATCAACTATTTTTAACTAGATAGTTGTAAAATTACATAATTAAACATATTATCATCATTTATTAAATAATATGGTGAGTAGTTAAAAATTTCAAAAATCAACAATTAAATATATTTATCTGTTAAATAATTAATTATTGCTGAATTGTTTTAATTCCAAATTCATTATAAATTCTTATTAACAATTCACAAAACAAATAAATATTTCAAATATACATATTTAATAGTAAATTTTACATGATATTTTAATTACACTAATTATTATAATGCTGTGATAATTATAATTGATTACAATTACAACAACAATATTAATAATAATATTGTAGCTAGTAGTTAGATTAGGCTAGTTATTTCACTACTTTTACTCGTATTTTTATCTAACTTGTTCGAACTATTAAATGGCATAGTATATAAATATTAAATAAGAAAAAATATTTTATAATATAGTCGTGTTAAATAAAAATAATTTCTGAAATTATATGATAATTTACTATGTATATTTTAATTATTCTAAAAATTATTATAATCTAATCATAAATAAATAAATAAGGAAATTTAATAAAAATGAAAAAAATATTGGAACTAATAACGAAGATTAGAATAAAACTTAAATTTTTTTAAAATGTTAATTATGTATCATTACATGATATGTTGTAAACTAAAATTGAATCTACATGGAAATAATAAATTACACATGTATTGAACATACACATTATTAAGTTGAGTTATATTTCAAAATTTCTTGAAAATATTTTCAAATTAAAGTGTAATATTTATATGCACAAAAAAATTCATCATACATGTAATCATTCATGTATACAAATAAAATTTACATGTATTGTAATAAATAATGAATCTTTATTGTAGTTTTAAGTATATATTAAGACATCATACGTATAAAAATGAATAAACATTAAAGTTCCACAAAATTATGAATTATGTATCATTACTTGATTTGTTGTACGTTAACATTTGATTTATAAAGAAATAATAAATTACATATATTGAACATACATTATTACAAATTCATATTTCAGAATTTCCTTAAATTTTATTTTGAAATCAGATTTTAATATTTATATTCACAGAAAAAAAAACATCATACATAAACATTCATTTGCACAAATAAAATTTACATGTAGTTTAATGTTTAATGAACTTTTATTGAAATTTAAAGCAAATATTGAAATGTCATGTCTATAAAGATTAATAAACATTAGAATTCCACAAAAAATATTATTATGTATTATCATTTGATATGTTGTAAACTAGAATTCAATTTATGGATAAATAATAATTAGGTGTATTAAACATGCACATTATTACAAATTCATATTTTAGAATTTCCTTAAATTTCTTTCAATCAAAACTTATTATTTATATGCACAAAAAAATTCTGCATCATACATAACCATTCATTTTATACAAAGAAAATTTACACATAATTTAATCTATTAATGAAGATAGATTGTTTATTTTATCATGTTGAAATTTCCCAAACCAAATTGCTTCATATAATGTTATTGATATCTTTGAAAACCTAACAATGAATAGGGGTGCACTAACGATTGAAATGTTTTGGAGTTGCAATGCAAAAGGTTATTGATTATTGAACCTTTTTTTTAATAACATTAATAAAATCATAAATAGAATTTTTACTCGAATCCAAAAATGTACTTGGTGTTGTTGGAAAATAGTCGTTGAGTTAGATTTAATTAAATTTATTGCATAATTTTCATACTTAAGGTGTGGAAGATATTGAATTTTGAATGAATTTTGTTGTTGAAAATTCAAACAAATTACAACAAATTGGGTTTAGAATGGAAAATGAGTTGAATGTGTTCACACTTGGGGCCAACAACACATGTTACCTTATCTATCCATGAAGTTCTTATCTATCCATGAAGGAAGGTAGTTTGTTTTGTTTTGTCATAATGATATTTCCCAAACCACGGTGTCTTAGGTTATGCTATGGAACTTATCATCAAAAAAATTTCAATGAATAGGGGTGCAATGACTTGGTTTAGAATGTTTGGAGTTATAGTGTGGAATCTATTGATCATTGAACAATTTTTTCATTGAATTTTTTGAAAAACCAAGCTTGAAAACTATATTGGAATTTGGGGGCATTCTTGGTATCATTGGAAAGCCCTCACCAAGTTTGATTTAATAAAGTTGATTTTGTAATTTTGACACCTAAAATGTGAATAATATTATTGAATTTAGTAGTTGGAATATAAAGAGGAAGAAGAGGTGGCTAGTGAGGAAGCAACTCAAGAAGAAGCAAAATAAGTTTAATCTTTGTTAAAAAGAGGATGAGGATGAAACAACACCTATCGGGAAGTTGATAAGGAACCAAGAGGTAGCAAATCCTAGAGACAAAGGCAAAACAAAAAAACAGAAGGTGGAAAACAAGGATCAGGCTACCAACATGGATGGAGAGTGGGTAAAAACTAGAATGAGGAAGATGATTTATGGAATTGTTGCTCCTAAAGTCGAACATCCAACTATGGCGGAAAAGGCAAGTGTCAAGTTGTATTCCAAGAGTGATAGAGTATGCTTTGCCATTGTTGTCAAATCCAAAAATATATTACTTGCTGCATCATTTTAGAATTGTTTGAGGGTAGGGGTAACACTACAAGTACTAAGAGGCCATATCACTGAGAAGTAGTTCCTAGCAATGTGGGTTATAGAAGATTTGGAGTGGAGAGAATTTCTAGCCTACAACATAATATGGTTTTACATTTAATACCATAAGCCAAGAGGATATGGAGTGTTAGAGTTCGAGGTGGGTTGTCTGGGGTTCTATGTCTTGAAGTACTATTGTAGGTTAAAGTTTGCCTATCAAGAGTATTACCACCAGCAAGAAATTGCTATCTCTAGCATACTGATTTTTGCCATGACACAAATGGAAACTATCCTAGATCATGTGGTAAGTTAGGCTCATGTTGACCTTGAGCAATGGAAGCAACTAATGGATCACTACTAGGAGCTTGCTTGCTTCACTGACTTGGGAGATTGTGTGTTGGAAGCAATCACGTGGAAAGTAGCTATAAGTTTACAAAGTTTTAGGCAACAGTGCACATCTTGGCCAAGATGCATTGTACCTACAAGTGGCCATATTGTGCATTCGACATTTGGTGGATAAGTTAACAAAGCGACCACACATTGGCAAGATTGTGCACTACCAACAATGTTTTCATCACCCAGTGAAGCCTAATCAAATCAACCGGTATGGAGCAAATTACAACAACAAAAGATGGAATAGAGTCTTTTAACAATGAAATAGATGACTATCTTACTCCTACTTAGATGGTGTTTTATACTAAGAGCAATGGACATCCTAGCCAAGTCTAATAATTTAGTTCTTGTGTGGGGACACTACAACAATTAAGAGGGAATAATGTTAGGAAATGGAGATAGAACAGTAAGCATATAGGCAAGTTGGTAGGCATAGACAAGTTGAGATGAAATAATAGGCAAAACAATGAGATAGAGTAAGCAAATTGGTATGACAATAGGCAAATTAGTATGGTAGTAGATTATTATGTCAACACAATCTAACCGATTTATGGCAAGTCAACTTGCCAAATAGTTAGGCAATTATAATCGTTTTATGGGGAGTATAAAAGAACATTTTGACTGACTTGCAAGGGGTTTGAGGTTTATTGTTTGTATGTTAATGTCGTTACTTTAGAGGAATTAAGCAAAGGACTTTAATGGAAATCTTTTTTAAAATAATGGATGCTAGGTTAATGGATTTTATTGGAGATCCAATGGACGTTAGTAATGCATGTGAACTTCAATGGACTTTGAGGGGACCGCATTAGTGGATTTTAATGGACATTCAAAGGATAGACCAAAGCTTGATACCAATAATGTGAAGCTTGCTTTAATCTACCAAATGTTACAAGCTTAATACATAACAAAAAAACCCAACAACATCAAAACTAAAACATATGTAAGTTTGAGTGTTTTTTTTCATCTACATATATGTTGCAATTTTATTGAACATGATAAAAAATTACACTTGTTAGTTTCTTACCTCTCAAATTTGCAACCATATGCAACAAGTTCCATTTGATCCATCCACACTAAGCACATCATATGATCAATTTCTTGTACACAAAAAATATATAGCTAATCAAAATATGCTACCTTCATTACTTGTCATTTTGTTTTTGTCTCTATGATCTAAAACCTTAACTTAGTGGTTTACATCCATCATTTATCATCACATAAGAGTATGTGGCAAAATTTTGTCCAAGAAATGGGAGGAAAATTCAAATTGAACAATTTGAAATCAAAGATGAATGTGGCATTTATAATTTTCATCCACTACTTCATCCTTTGAATATGAAACTTTGAGCCCATGTGTACACCTATTCATTCAAGTTGAATCCTAAGATGGGGTTGGTGATGAAACAATTGATCTATTTGAAACCTTAAGTGTTCTTGTGTGTGTTGCTAAAATGTTATTGGTCATGTGTTATTACTTTAAATGTGTTGTTGTATTGTTGTTGTGTTGTTGTTATGTTGGCGTTGGTATTTATTTATCTACTAATATTGTTGATCTAGTGTTATTGTCTTAGAACTAATGTTTTATTTCAATATTGTTGTTGTAGTTATAAAAAATTTGGTTGTTATGCAACAAGAATGCATGCAACCAAATCATTTGCTTTTGTGGGGTTGAAACATGCATTTGTTGGTGATGCCATTGTACAAAACAAATCAAATTGCTTTTCCTTCGAACTTCCATCAACTAGTTGATGTTCTTGTGTTGTTGCTCAAATGTTACTACAAGTGCTACTACTTTTCATGTGTTGGTGTTCTTTGTATGTTGTAGTTGTTTGTAAATGTTTTTGGTGCTATATTGGTGATAGTACTTTTGTAATGATGTTCTTAATCTAAATGTTGTTCGAATATTTTAATGCCAAATTGTTGTAGTTAGATGGTTGGTTGTTATGCAATGGAAAGTGTGCAACCAAATATTTTGCTTTTGTGGGGACTCTAAACACATTTGTTGGTCACATTGTTGTACTTGAAGTGGGCATGTGCATGTTTATGAACAAAACATTTGAAAATGGATGGGATTTAAATTTCACTTCATGGGGACAACTTGGTCAACATGTATGCAAAATGTGGGAGCATGGTGCATGTTTAGAGATTGTTCAACAAGATGCCAATGTCTCAAAATGCGGTGATCTAAACCAAATGGCATTCTAGAACAAGGGTGAATGCACTCTATAATGTACACAATTTGATGGAAATTTGGAACCACATATAATATCAAAAGTAGCAACATGTAAGATTTCACTCACTTTGAATTATTTTAAAGATCACATATAAATGATTTGGGTTTCAAAATTAAAAGAAAGCATAAGAATCATGAATATGAAATCGAGACATAATCGTACATTTGTGTAAATGTACACCAATAATTTAATAAAAGGTTTAAGAAAAACCTTTATTTGACAACAACTTTCCATTTTAAAAAAATTCAAAACTTCCATTATTTTTGTCAAATGATACTTAACCCAAGTAAATCTTCAATGTAAGAACATCTTTCAACCTAAAAAAATCATAATCATCAACATTATCAAACCATAATGTACTAATGAACATTTTAAATTTATCTAATTTAACATAAGAAGAAATCTTGGGTTTCTCCACTACCCAAGTCCATTATGTTTTTAGTGAAATGGGACAAAGTTCATTAATATGCAACTTACATGGTTTTGATTAAAAAATACTAGTTGATTATGACATGTTTAGTGAAATCTTGTTTAATTGTTTTGGGTAGTGACATGTTGCACTAGGTAATTTGTAATTTTAAAAAATTGACATGGATATTATGAGGTCCCAAGGTAATATGACATGGATTGACATGCGACATTATCATGTAACACATTATTAACTTTTAAAACCTTTTTTTTTTCTGGTCACGGATTGTAAATTTTTTACGGCATGTTCTGACAAAAGTAAATGCCATGATTTAATATTAAATAATAATAGTAATTTGGATGTTTTAAACAAAATATTTTGACAATATTCATTACCATCATACATGTTTTATATATCATATTTATACATGATACATCAATGTATATACACATTACATACATTAACACGCACATTCATCAAGGTTTGAACCCAAGATTTCATGGAGATGCACCAAGGTCTTCACCACCAAACCATTTCAAGTCTTTGATAAAAAATTTTAAAATTTTAATTTTATTATCTTTGACATAAAATTATTTTAAACATTCAAACTTTAACATACATTTTCTTTTTCAAAATTTATTCAAATCCTATAATGAAAACATGATCTTGAAATTTATTTAATCATCTATTCATGAAAATAATTATAATTTATAATTATGCAATATGAAGGGTTCAAAAAAAAACTTAAAATAACATGTTATGAATAAAAAGAAATCTACAATTTTTTTTTTGGTGTAAATTCATTTACAATATTCATATATGGGATTGAATTCAATGTGAGAAAAAAAAGTGTTTTGTAATTGGCCTTGTAGCTCAATTTTTGACTTGTAATAGACACTTGCAACTCATTGCAACTTAATCAAAACAACTCATTTTCAACTACTATTTGATTCCATTATAACTACACCCATGATGTCATGTTGATGTCATTAATTGTCATCCATCTATTAAAATTTAACATGTGGCATTATGAAGATTTTTGGACATAAAAAAAAATTTGAAATATTGATTTCCATCGTCCATTATGATTGTTAATGATGGTCCGAGATTATGACACGTGGCACAATAAATTTTTTGCAACATGGCATATATTGGAAAAAATTAAAAATTAAAAATAATTATTTTAGTAACTAGGTAGGTCATACATAACCATAGGTAGGTATGTTGGTAGGTCTTAAGGGGTACATCTTAATACAATCTTGTGAGTAAATTAATTACAATTGAATTATAACTATAACACTTAAGCGTTCAAAGTAAGCTAAATCCAAGGCGAGGTTCCATTTTTTTTGGCATTTAAACAAAACTTGAACCCCTCTTATTAGCGCATTTAGTGCATTAAAATCGTAAAAAATGGAATAAATTTGAAAAAGTTTTGGCCCCTCAAAATAGAGGGGTCAAAAATTCAAAAAACAAATTACCAAATGCTACAAAGGCCAGTTCCCAAACACCCAAATAATTCATTATATGTTGTTTTGTTGTTGTTAAAGTTCAAAGATAATTTGTAGAATTTCAGGTGGTGTTCCTACAACACTTTAAATCATTTAAAATGAATAAGAAATAAGAAAGTTATAAGGTTTGAAAGTAGGAGGGGTCCAAAGAAAAAAAAAAAAAAAAAAAAACGTGTTTTGTAAGTTGGAAAGCTTATTTCTCTTCTTGTTGTTTTTTCATTACTCATTTCCTTTACACTTTAAAGTTTATTTCTAGAACTTGAGGTAGCGGTCTCATAACATTTTAAATCACTCAAAATGAAACACATGATGAAGATATAAATAACTATTGAATATGTATCCTTATTAAGTTATAGGTAGTTGTTTTATAATCATAACATAGTTGAACAATAATACTTTAGTAGCGGCACACTAGTGGCCATACTAATTGTATCAATGGGAATCATAATTGAAAACTTGTTGCAAATGTATCCCATAATGGGTGGTGGAAATGTGGACACGTGGCATAATCACATGTATGTACATTGTACACTAGTTGCAACATAGTTATTGTTTTAGTGACACATTTATAATAGTTATAGAGTAGTTGCCACATGCAACTATAATGCAACTATAATGCAACTCCTAAAAAGATCAAACATAGTTGATTACATATGTATGTATGATGTGTATAAATTACCATATAAAAGACCCATTTTTAACTCATTTGCAACTATAATACAACTAATTGATTATCTAACATGACAACTTATTTATTAATACATCGTATTTTTAAGGGGATAGTTGCACATTAGTTGTAATACCCAAGGGATAGTTACATAATAGTTGTATTTGAATTGTTTTTTGAGTTTTACTTGTAGGGTAGTGTGGTTTCAATGAATGCGATTTCTCATAATGAAAAGTGCTTTCATTAAATCTTTAACAAAAAAATTTTATTTTGTAAAATATATGTTTAATTTTTGAAGAATTGTAAGTTTTTTTTTCCTCAATATGATTTTGTACAATTAAAAAAAAAACCTTTTGTGATGTTATTTGAATTGTTATCACCCATAAGTAGTTTTACCCATATTTGCCTATAAAAGAGTTACGAAATTGCAAAATTGTTTAAATCCTTCAATATTACTCTAAAAGAATATCAATTTTAAATTTGATAAAAAAAAATTGGGGGAAAAAACCATTGTTTATGTCCCTGCCCTTTAAATTGGCAAAATGTTCACTAAAAGAAAAATTAATTAAATAATCAATATAACCATTTTTTCAAGATCATATTTCTTTAACAACATTAGTTATGACTAATAAAAATGATTAATTACACAACTTTGAAAAAAAATCACAACATATTATTTATATTATTATTTCTAATAATGTAATAATACACTTTACCTTTGTAGAAATAAAAGAAAAATTATTTGGTGATATTTTGGAATTAAATACTTGGATTACCCTCCCCCACCCTTTAGTCAACAATATATTTACTTTTGTTTTTGGTGGCAAATTTTTGCAAGTTGGTGGTTCTTTTAGGGGAAAGTTTAGAAAATAATGAAATTTCAAATTTTTTTTTGAGGGGGGTCATTCCTTTAAAAAATAAAAATAAATGTGAGTAAAAATATAAAGTGTTATATACTAGTTATTGGGTAAAAGGTATTATTTATTCAAATATATATTTATAATTTATATATTATGTAATAATTAATAAATAAAATGTATAATTTATATATTTTGGTTTAGATATGTGTATATTTAGAAAATTAAGTAATAATAGGCTGAAAAAAAAAGGTTAAATAATGATATAACACACTCCAAAAAATGTTTTGTTTGACGCACATGGTTTAAAACTCCAATGAATTTTTGTTAAACACACACACACACACACACACACACACACATTTTTGTTTATTTTTAAATAATTGAAATTTTTCATTTTTAAATATTTAAACATAAACCTGTAACAAAACAGACCTAAAATTTTTTTTAATCATGGTAACAATAAAAATAATAATATACCCAAACAATTTTTTTAAAAAAAATCTAATTAAAAAATATTTTTTTCATACATCCAAAAATAAAATGGAGAAATAATTTAAGGATTTTTTTTTGAAGTTTTGTTATTGTGGCATCATAAACATTTGTAATAAAAAACTTGTCCAATAATGAGCAAACTAGGGGAAAAACATAATTTTAAATTTATGTAAATGTACAAGTTTGAACATTAAAGTTTTTAAATATAAAGGTCTTCATGGACCCTAGACTTTGAATATATGACATTTTGACTTAATCTTTAATTTAAAATATTAATGTGAAACAAAATAATTATTTATACGTTCATTTAAAAAAATTATGGTGAGTGCAAAATGCAATTAGATAATAATGGATTTAACACATTCAAAATGAATGATTCAACTCATGTGCAAATGTTGATAGTTCAAAAAATGTGATTTACAAACATATACATCACAATGAATACACAAACATGTATATCATGCTAAATGGTGTCAAAACATTTTTGTCGACAAAAATAAAATAAAATAAAATATTTTCACAACATGTAAATTTGTCACAGCATGATGTGACAAAAATGTGATCCATGACTCCACAATTCGAAAAAAGAAAAACAAAAAAAGTCATATGATGACGTGAAACGTTATTCCAAGTCGTATTAACTTGGGATTTCATATATCCATGTCTTTAGTTTTTAATTAAAAAATATTTAGTGCAACATGAGACTATCCAAAAAAATTAAAAAATATTTCACCAAAACTATCCTATCAACTAGTCTTTTTTTACCAAAACCATACGAGTTACATATTAATGATTTTTGGGTAGTGGAAAAGGACAAAATTTCTTCTTGTGATAGTTGTAATGATTTTTTAATTTTGTGTATCTAACACTTGAAAAAAGGAAAATAAAATAAAGATGGATTTTTAAAATACAATATTGTTTTCAATATCTTGGTATACATATATTAAAACCTTGGAATCATATAATGAATAAAAAAATCAAAAACACTTTTAAAACATGTGTAACAAATGTTTTTAAGCAATAAAAACATTCAAATCACATTCAAGTGAAAATATTTGAAAATGGCATTTTTTTTTAATTAAAAAAATATACCTTAACAAAATAATGTAGAATAAATTTGAATATTTTAAAAATATATTGTTAAATGTATTGAAAAGATTTCAAGAATGCTTTTGATGAAAAGTAATTAAAAAATAGTGACTTATAGGGGCAGGTGTGGCTCATGATTAAGTGCTTACAACCTATACATTTCAATTATATTTCAATGGGAACATCCTTTTGGGTGTAAGCAAAATGAAAATTAAAAAAAACTTCTAACCTATAGAACTTCCAATTGCATTTCACAACAATTGGAACTTGTAGTAGCTTTCCTCACTAACATTTTTAACCTTCTTTTAACATTTCAAAACATTTGTTTATCATATCATTTGGACTTGAAAAAATACCCCAAAAATATCCCCAAACACAAGTTTACTTTTCAACAAGTTGACGATAATTTTTGCCATGACAACAAAGTTCATTTAATTTTATTTATAAAAGTTCACACATGAGAAAGCTTGATTCAACTACTTGCAAGTACTTTGAAAGAACATAATTATATCAATTAAGCTTTGGAAATCAATGCCAATGATAGTTAAGAAATAAGGTACTTTAAAATAATTATATTGTCTCCATAAAATCATTATTTGTTGTTCCTTTTATTTGAGGACATTTGTATTTTGTTGCAACAATTTTGTGTTTACTTTCACCTTTTTGTGTAATCGTTGGTGGGGCCAATGGTGATGGAGGCACATAGTTCGTTGTATTATGATAAAGCCCAATGTTTATGTCACAATAACATTCCCCAAATCAATTATCAATTTTAACAATTGAAGTTATTTCTTAATGAGATTATGAATATGCCATTTACATCAACACATAATCCAAATTAGAATTGGATCATGAATCCAACCTAGTCCAAAACAATTTTGCATGTTTAAATGCAAAGGGCACACGTGCTTGTTAAACATGATCCTTGGTGAAAATATTCAAATTTAATATTCAATGTGCATTCCATGTAAATTTAATGGGGTGTGTTGATTACATGCATCTACCTTATAAAGTTTGAAACAATCATGAACACATGCCATCAAATTATGTACAAGATAATTCATAATGCCTTGATATGAAATGTGCTATATGGACCAACCTTCTTTTTTTTGGGAATTTTGTGATTTTGAAGAGGTGATTGTAATGTGAAAGGAGATTGTCTAACTATTGTGCAATCTGATCTAATCCTGGATTTTAGGCATAATTGCATCAACCGGCTTGTTGTGACGGCGCTCCATCATTGTTGCATGAAAATGCATGGTTGCCTTATTTTCTGAGCTGTGTGGTGTGTGCAAAGTTGGGCATGGCGGCTGGCATTGAT
>Ga0209611_10008299_pt1 | contig 16297 bp, 11 predicted proteins | sample S1TSphgellanicum_3_FD_187693 | JGI IMG/M metagenome (GOLD analysis project Ga0209611, IMG submission 187693) | Host-associated microbial communities from peat moss isolated from Minnesota, USA - S1T2_Fc - Sphagnum magellanicum MG (SPAdes) (version 2) | ecosystem: Host-associated > Plants > Peat...
TAGATCTCTTTCAACTTTCTCACCAAACAACCTAAGCTCTGATACCATGTTAACAAATAGGAGATCTACTCAAGTGCAAACATAAATCTTTATTGAAAGGAAACTACAACATAATGCTCACAACACAAAACACAACATCAAGAACTCTCCAAGGTTCTTGTCATATGAAATACACAAACTTGTGTAATGAAGAAAAGAGAACCAAACCATCAACACCAAGGTATTTAACTACAAGACCAAACCACAAATAACCAAACTAAAATAAGTAACGAAAGTAATTCAACCTTGAGAAAGTAACCTAGTTACTTTCCTACTCCAGTAACTAATGAAACCTAACTAGTTGAGCTTGAATTCTCAACACCCAATCCTTCCACAATTTGGCCCATGAGCTTGGTTGTCTCATGGTTTTGCATAGCGGTTTCCCCTTGTTGCACCATGAACATTCAGAAAGTGTCAAGGAAGGTCAAAAACTCCTTGGACATTTTGTCCATTTTTAGACTTCCTTCCTCTCGTGTCTTGGGAAACTTGTCCACTTCTAGACGTTCCAGGGCCCACTTGCCCCCTTTTCCTTTTTTCAATTGATTCAAAGGAAGAATCAAGGAATTGAATGTTTTTCCTTTCATTTGAACAAGGGATGGAATCCTTTCATGGGCCTTAATTCTATTTGTGCCCACCTTTCATTCTCCTTTGTCTTCATTACAATAAAATGTGGAAAATATAATTACAAATATGACTACATTTGTAGTCATAAAAAACATTTATGACTACCATGAATGCATAGACTCGTCACAAAGGCCATTAGTCGTATTTTTGGCGTTGTAGTTGCAAATGCCATAATCATCAAATCTTTCAATACTATAATCATAATGACCCATGTATTTTACAATTACAAATATATATATATATATATATATATATATATATATATATGTATGTATGTATGTATGTATGTATGTATGTACACACACACACATAACTTTAATAAAACATTTATATTTTTTATTATTACATTACTTAATTAGAAAATAATGATAACTAGGAAATTTTGAATATTTTGATTATTTAATCCAAATTATTTTATTCTTTCATTTTAAAAATAATTGAAAGCTTCAAAAAAATTTGCACCTACTTACTTGTGTAGGTAGGCAAATAGGTGGGAAAGGGAAAATTTAAATGGAACAAATAGCCCAAAAAAATTCATTTATTTTCCAATTTTCATTTAAGGTCAAACATTTCTTCACTCATCCCAAATTGGCATATGTATTTCAATGTGATAAATCAAGTAAAAACATGTTCTTTATATATAACTTGTGAGATGAAATTCAAAGACAAAACATATGCGTTAAACCTTTTACTTGCACCTTAGTTTTAAGTTTAGATGCAACAAAACATTTTTCAAAACCCTATTTTAATTAGTAAATCTTTCTCATATTATGTCCAAATGAAACAATTTAAATTTCATTCTAGAAGGTTTTCCAAAATCTACACATAAAAATTATTTTAAAAAATACTTGAATTGAAAATTTTTGCATATAATTCTTGTATTTCAATACATTTCAACAATAATGTATTGAAGACATTTTCTTCCTTTAACCATAGTATCTTTCTCATAATTTGTCCAAATGAAAGAAAATTTGAAATATATGATTTTTTTTTGTATTACACAGTACATCTTAATTATGAAACTTACTACAAATAGTTCATAAAATACGATGTATCAACATATAATAATGTTATTTTCAAAACAATTCAATGTTACATATTGTATTTAGGAAATACAATACATTTAAATATGGTATATTAAATACATACATGTTAATTTTTATATTATAATACGAGTTTGATCATCTAATCATAGAATATAAATTTATTTAAATATTTAAATAACTGAAATTTTTATTATAAATTATATATAACTTTTATATTCTCATTTTATCCACAAATATTTTTATTAATATAAACTATAGTAAATAAATATAGTGATATATCATATATCAATGATTTTATATGAAAAAACATTGCATCAAAAAAATTATATTTTCATGGATAAACATTATTTTTTTACATTTTTATGAAGTGAAGCCCATAATAAAATATTCTTTAATAAATAATACATATAATATGTATAAATAATTTTGTATGATATGTATTTTATATCTTGTATACATATGGTATATGATATATTATTTTTTATATGTTTATATGTTTTTTTAAATTGGATTTTTATTTGTTATGTTGTAAACATCTTTTAACATTTTATTAAATAAAGGTAGAAATAAAATCTGATTTTCTTTCAAAATTAAAATTATATATATATATATAGGATTTAAAACAGATAATATCTATACATAAACTAACACTAAATTATATCATTCATTCATATAAGAAATACATTGAAATGAGTTTATATAAAAATATTTTATATTGATTTTAGATATAAAAAATATGTATATTATATTATTTAAATTAATTACACAAAATAACAGAATAACTTATTATTTATTTAATTTCATTAAAAAAAGTAAAGTATGTTAGAAATTTTTATTTTAATTCTATATATATGAAATATCAATATTTAATATTAATTAATTTTATAAAAAATAAATGTATTTTAAAAATTATATTACGTAATTATAAACAATATGTTAGTTGATGATTTAAAAAATTAAAAGTAAAATTTTAATAATATTCCAATTAATTAATATTTATTATTGATAAAAATAAAATAAAAAATAACATTTTCCATTTTTTATTTATTTGGAATTTTACTGTAGTTCATTTGGTTTGAAAATAATGGAAGATGTTGATTAATTGTAAATTAGTACTTAACATAGATTAGTTTTTATATTGCATTGCATTATGTTAGGCAACTATATATATAATAACAAATTTAATCACCCAAATAAATATTTTTTTGCATTATTTTTATTTTTATATTAAATATATAACAACATATGTGATTAGTATTGGGTTTCTATTTTTTATTTCTTCAAAATGTCTTTACACTATAATATATGAAGGCCCAAAATAATATATGGCAATTAAATTGAAATTTTTTTAAAAATAAATTACTAAATTAGTTATAAGTTAGATTGAATCATCATAATATGATTTTTTAAAATGTAAATTTTAATTTGACGTAATTTATGATTAGAAATAATAAGGATTACAAATAATTTAAAACTTAATCACTACATGTTTTAAATAACATTTTAAATAATGATTGCATTGTGATGTTTAAATATGACAATTCTATAACATGAAATATCAACTATTGAAAATTAATTTGAGTAAAAATATTGGAAATATTAATATATTTTGATCATATAGTACATTAATATTTTGAATTAAATATCAAGAAAAGACTAAATCAAATCATGAAATTAATTTAAAATGATCATAAGTAATTCATAAAAAATATATGTAATATATAAATGAATAGAATAAAGGTAGATAAATAGTTAGTTAGATACTTATTTAAATGTAGGTAGGTAATATTTATACCTACTTACATACATAACTTTGCTATCTTTTTATAACCTAATTATTACCCCATATTATATATTTAGTTCACAAATTAATTACCCAAGCTTAACCTACATACTTATATCTTGTTTTTTCAAGCAAAATATTTTAATTATAAACCTAGTTTGCCTATAATGGAAAAAGGTGTTCAAAAGTTTAAAGCAATATAATTTTAATATTTAACAAATATTGTACATATTCATTACATACATACATAATATTTTAAATTCATAATCAAGATGACTATAGTGGGTGACTATAAACATGTAGTAATAACATAAATGACTATAGTCAATAACTTAGTAATGTAGTCATATTTTTCGTTATAAAAATTTAATAATCATAAAAAACATGTCTTATATGTATGACTAGGGTGAGGACATAGTTGCAAAATGTTATAATCATGGATTCGACATTTTGGTGTAGTGTTTTTTCTTACTTTTGTGTGGAGGGGCTTTCGTGGCTTCCTCCACCATGTTTTTAATGCTTTGGGCCTCTTCATCATGAAGTTCGTCACCAACCATGGTCTACCCTAAGGAAATCAATTTTTCCACGGATGCATCATTATCTTTTTCCTTTTTGGTATTGTATTTATTCTTTGCTTTGGGCTCCACCACATCCATTGTGCTGGGTATTAGGTTCATTCAAAACCATTTGCCTTGGAAACTTTTCACCCTAACCCAAATGCTTTAAAAGATTTTCCAATTGACCTAGGAACCTACTCTAATAGCAAATCTTGCACCCAAATCCGCCCTAGCACCATTGCATGTTGCCTTTGTAATTTCGTTCACGTGCCTTGTTAAACACCTATGCTACATGCACATAGAAAACCACACACTTGGTGAATTTTTGGCATTCAGACTCATCTTGTAACCCAGGGCTAACCCTAACCTCTAGACAGGTGGGATTAAACCCATTGTGAACTTCCCAAGTGGTCCAAGGTTTTGTTGTTTGGGATTACCATTTCCCATCTTCCAGCCTAATTGTAATCTTGTCCAGTTTAAGGACTTAACACACCAAGGACACGACCTCGGGCCCCCTTCCTCAAACCCTCATTCGTTGACACCTATGCAACTCGTAAGTCTGTCAAACTGGGAATTGAACCCAAGCTAACATTTGAACTTATAACCCAAGCTGCAAAAGCAACTTTATGGTGGTTCGGACTTGGGCCCTGACTAGGCAGATCTTGACATTTGAAGGTCCACCTAGAAGGGCATGTCACCATGCCCTCGATGGTTGTGAAATACAAACTCAATTTCTTCTTGTAATATTGTTAACTCTGACCACAACTTCTATAGAGCAAGTTTATTTAAAGATACAATGTCCCCTAAACTCATCAACTATGTATGACTACACCACCTCTACATCATGTTTAGAAAAGACCTAAAGTCCACATGAATTCTTTAAGAACGGACCCCAATTAAGAATCCTAATCAAATGTTGTTGGCCTTGGCATCATATTTTCAATTGTTGGAGTTGATCCCTTTGTTGTCATAATTGCAGAGGTAGCCTTTGATGTCCCAAACATCTGCACCACTCATTACACATGACAACCAAGAGCAAGAAATCAAACCTCCCCATTCTCGATCGATGGTTAATTGAAACCTATATATGATCTAAGTGTATTTTGGGGGTTTTTTTGGGGGTTGTTGTAACTTGCAAATTTAACAATAAAGAGACCAATTCTCTTGTTCATACAATGGGGGGAAAACTCATAACACAATCCTCTTCTCTTGCAAAAGGTTTTTATTCGAGCATGACTTGCTACCATAAAAAATTGTATGCCTAGATCTTTTATAAACTACCTAAAACCTACACGACAATATTGCACACCCATAAGAAGAATTCAATGGCATTCTTATACAAAACAAAAAGGGTTGTAAATTGTGACAAAAGAAGTCTACAAACAACAACAAACATCAAAGCAGCAACAACAACTCATCCAAATTATAGCTAAATGGAACATAATGACATAATGTATGATTACTAACCCTTAAACAATTATTATTATTATTAAACTTTTTAAAAACCCACCCAAAAAAAAATGTCAAGAAGGTGGTGGTGCACAAAGAGACAAATTGTGTGTCTATCTACCACCTTGTTGAGAACGTTTTTGAAACAATTCTTGTGGCCGTCCATAGAAGTGTGTACAAACTTGTCTATGTGGTCCATCACATCTCCAAAAAAAAATGTGGATGTGTAATCTGACTTCTTCCAACATGATGATGATAATGATGACGACGATGTTGCTGAATCTACCTTCACAATGTTGTGTTCTTGCTAACTATCGTTCATCCTAAAGGTCTAGGTTGGTTCTTCTACAATGTGCAAATAAACCTTAACATAACTAATCCCCACCACCACTTCCCTCTTCTTTTTCTTGTCAACAAAAAAACACCAAAATGGTAATTTATGACAAACTATATTGGTTCGTCACGAGGGGGGGGAGCAATGGAAGTCCTTACAAAACGATGGTAATGGTCCATTGATCTTTGGCAAATTGTTCTTTCATTGTTCAAATTTGCATTATTCCTTCAACTTTTTCATTACTTTAACCAACTAAGTTCATCTTTCTTTTCTTTGAACTTTTAGACATTTTTATCCAACAAGTGTGGTTTAACTTAGAGGGTAACATTTTAGGTTAGTGGTGTGGCTTCCTAATCTGTGAATTTTTTGCTTGTGCTAAAGTTCATTTGCATTTGGATTACAATAGGTAACCAAAGCTTTGTTTGTTATGTTTTGAATTAAGTTTTTTCCAGCTTTGTGGTTTCAACTTTTTCTTAAAATGACTTTGTTAAAAAAGGTTCTATAGAATTCCGTCCCAACCACATACAAGCTTGAGAAAGTAGGAAAGAAAGCTCCAGTGACCCATGTCATGGAGGATGTTAGCATGATAGAGGTGAACGAAATTATGGAAACCCTTGGAGCTTGACCATCCCAAGCAAGAAGGGTCAACCCATTCAAAGCCTTGATAGGAAAGGTCCTCGCAACTAGAATATACAATAATCAGTGAAACCTATTGATTCGGAAGTTCGACTAGGTGTCGAAAGAGGAGCTACCAACTAACATTTTTCAACAAGAAATCAAATATCACTCCCAACACACGATAATTGCAAGTTTTGTCAAACCTAAAAATTTTGTCCATTACATTGCTAATTGGGTGGGGTTAATGAATGTAACGGTGAAGACCAGGGTGATCTATTTCTAAACGGATGTAGGGAGGGGATTCATATTTTTGAACTCCACAACACCTAAAGGCACCAAAAAACTACTAATGTTGATTCCACATAGTACGCCATGGGGTACTGCGATTTACTAGGAATGGATGCCTAACTTCAATTATGAACTTCGAAAGGGTTGAAGATCTTTATCTTGTGCGCTCTCAAAATGCTCCCATTGGAAGCAAAAATTGTTATTCGAGTGGGGAGATCTCGGAGAAGTCCCTAACAATCACAAATACTACGACCATTGATTTTGCATTGCAAGGATGGGTTGCAACAATTTGTTTACTAGGCTAAATGGGGAAAACATAAAAGTTGTTGTCGATTTTGAAAACTATCTTATCAAATGCCACTTTTGTGGCAGTTTGGAACATCTCCTAAGAGCTTGCCAATCTTTCTTCACTCATAAGACCTCGATCAAACGGTTGAAGGGGTTGTACAACCAATAACAATATAACACAAGAAGGAAGGAGCGTAAGGAGTTGCTTAACACAAATGAGACACAACCCAACATAAACAAAGGGAAAAGAATGGGTTTTCTAGTGAAACAAAATCCACATAACCAAAGGGCTGGGCCATTAGTTAATGTAGAGAGGTTCACCAAAGTAGTCAGAAGGAGAAGTCAAGACAAGGCCAGAGAAAACACCATCAAGAAAGGATCATCCATTCTAGACAAAGGGGGTTTAAAAAATGGTGATGTGAATCTTTTAAAGGAGGAAATACCACACAAAAGATAATTGGTTTGGAATTAGAAACAAAGAGCAATAAATGTTAGATAATCAACAAATAGTAATGGCTATTAACCTTGGAAATGGGGAGGGTAGCACAATGCATTTGGAGGTTCCCAACAAGTTGTCAGATGACATGCAAATAGATGAGGAACAACTTGAACCTAGATAAATTGCACCCATGGCATGGTTTCCTAGGAAATTAGGAGGCAATAAGAGACCATTAACAAAATTAGAAAACTTTGCAAACAAAATAGAAAGTGGTGAGGAACTTCAAAAACTAATGCCAATAGTTAAAAAGACCTCACTAGAAGTTACAACACACACACAAGTTGTTGCAACTCTAGTAGGTGTTGCTTTGGAAAATAATTATCTTTCTATGGATGCATCTAACTCACTTTTGGGGCTGGAGGAGAAGAGCAATTTCAACATCATCCAAAGGAACATGTTCAAGAATAAAAAATAACTTCCAAAATGGTGAAAAATGTTACAAATCATGGATCTCCCCAACGTTCTCAAGTGAACTCATCTACCACCTTGTCCATCTTGAATGACATTGGCATTGATGGAGAAAAAGTGGAGGAATTCAAGGATGCACAAACCACCTAGCTACCTTTAAAGACCATTTAGGGTGAGACAAGGATAGTTCAAAATTTGTAAATAATTAACCTAGCAAGATAGGCGCCATAAAAGATCTAAATGGGAGGAAAGAAGCAACAGAGCACAACCCACAAATGTTTGGTTCAATTTTGGAACAAACAAATGAGGCAGTAGTGCATACAGAGAGAATTCAATTAGAACATTAAAGGTGGTCGTAAGAAACAACAAATCATCCATTCCTTTGAAAGGTGCAAATGAACCCAATTTAGAGCCTTTTTATGACTTGTGGGGATTTGAGAGACAAAGGAAATTTGGGCAGTGAAAAGGGAGCTCGTGGAAAGGCCCCTAATATCCACATGTTAGTTCATGAAGTTCCACCTATTGTTTTACAACATCCACAAGCTAAACACAAAAGGTGAAGCTACTAAATTTTGTAATTATTTTAAAGGATTATACCTTAAGGTTGACAATATATGTCTAAAAAAACATAAATTACAAAGTGACAGGGCAACTAATATAAGTAGGCAACTTTGGCCTAAAGCCAAACTTTGGATTACAAAAGTGGAGGAAGGTTATACGTATGAGTTATAGTAGGTAGTGTAGGTCAAGGTGGAACCTATATTTTGATGGAATCAAAGTTGGCTAGATTTTATGTTTGAATATAAGGTCCTTGCAAAAAATAGAATGTAGTTACTTAGGATGAAAGGGATGCCTTATGGGGATTTGGGCATAATCAATGTGTAAACCAAATAATCCAATAGAGGTTTGGGAGGCAATTAAGGAGGAGGTGTCAAGGGATTATTTTTGGTTGATTTGTGGTGACATGAACATGGTGGAAGGAAAAGAAAACAAATCCTCCTTTTGTTGGAAGCTAATTTTTGATAAAGAAAGGTTTTTATGGGAAGCCCTAAAATCTGTCCTTGATTTTCATGAACCTCCAAGAACATAAAAAAAGGCTTGAAATTTTCATGGGATAATCAAAGGTTTGGAAAGGGAAAAATCATGGCTACATTAGATAATGTTTACATTACTAAGGGCCTCTTCCAAAACCAAGCTAATAAGGTTGCCCATTAGATAATCAGAAGGGTCGAGGTCAAATTTGATCACCGTGCCATTTCTTGTGCCATGGAGTTGATGGAAACACCAACAAGGAGGTCTTGTTGGAAAATGAATAAAAGGCACTTTAAGGAAGCCAAGGAACAAATCCAACAAATTTGGCAATCTCAACCATTAGGAGCCATTTTCTTCACAAACATGTGTAAGGTAATTAGGTTCTACAAGGGACAAAGCCATAAAATTTCAAAGGGAAGAAGTCGTACTCAAACAAAAGCTATAAATATCGTATTTGATTTACAAAAGTTAGTCTAAAACAAATTGAAACAACTAGAGATGGGGAGTTTGAAAAGTAAAATACAAGAATTAGAAGATGTGAAAGCTACAGGACAAAGGTTGTGGGCTATATCTAGGTGGAACCAATTAGGCAAGATATAGTGTCTAAAGATTTTTTTTCAACTATTAAACCAAAACCTAGTAAAACTTTGATTTCCACTTAAAGAGATGAGGATGGTAATGTGGGATCTAGAAAAGGGGATTTATAAATTGTTTGTTGCAATTTTTACAAGAAGTTGTACCAAGCTAAGGAAAAAACCTTGGAACAAATATAAATAAGAGTTAGATAGGGTTTTGGAATCATTACCCAAATTTTTTTTCTATTGAGTTGAATGTTAGACTAGCTATGACGCGCTCCCAAGTCACGGGTTGAAACCCACTTGAGGGTTTCCCAAAGTCAAGTTGCGGAAATTGTGACTTAGCGGCGCGCTCCCGGCTTCCAACTCTAAAAAGGGGTAGAGGGTCGAGTTGGGCGCCCAGGGATTAGACTAGGAAGAGGGACTAGTAGATCAAGCACGAATCTGCATCCAAAACTAACCACAAATGGGTTAGTTCACATTCGGGAACACCCTTGGGTGTTGGGACAAGCCACGGGCATTTTGGACTACTTGACTCACCACGGCCCAGACTCGGGGGAAACCACCACCTTCCCCCTTATAGTATTCTCTGCGTCTCACCGCGGAGGCTACATTCGAATGGCACATTTTGTTGGGACTCCCGAAACTGTCCCGGGTTGGAGTCTCGGGACTTTGGACAGCCACAGCTCCTCGCCTCAAGCTCAGATCGGGACGAGTCCTAAATCAAATTTGTAGCTCTCGTCGAGAGCTTTCCAACGCCGTGTTGCACTCTTCAAGGCGACGTCGAGAAAAGGTCGATTCTTGACTTTTAGTGGTTGGGAGTCAAACTGCCAGTTTGACTCCCAGCCCTTCTTTTGCCCATAACTTGGGCTGCAGATGTCCGAATGGCCAATGCGAGGTCATTTTCGATATCTACGTTTCAAGACCTTTCCAATGACACCAAGAACACCTCAATGAGAGGTGTTTTGGGCCTTTTTGTCGAGCTCTGAACATTCGGGAGTCCCGGAGGACTCCAAACCTCCAACTTTTCCAAGTGTTGGGCTTCACCCTCACACTTGGCCAAAGTGGGGTTGTGACAAGCTATGCTAATTTCAATGGAAAAAATTCATTTACCCATAAATTCCATGGCCAGAAACAAATCACCAATCCTAGATGGGGTTGTGGTAGAATTATACCTTTTTTTTTTGGAAGTAATAGGAAAGGAATTTTCACAAATGATTAAGGCAATAGTGCAAGTGGGACAATTTCCTAAGGGGGTTAACAAGGGGATGATAACTTTTTTGTTCAAGGCGAAAAAGAAGGAAAATATGGGGAATTGGTGTCCCATCACCCTCTTGAATGTGGCTAACAAAATCTTTGTTAAAGCATTGTAGCTAAAATTTTAACCTATCTTGATGGAGGTGGTGGATACCGAACAAACAACCTTCATCCCAATGAAATATATTCTAGACAACGTCTTGCTAGTGGAAGAAACCATAGATTGGGCTTGGCAATCTAACCAACCTTTAGTTTTTTTTAAACTATATTTTACGAAGGCATATGACAAAACAATTGGGGCTTTTTATTCATGGCACTAGAAAAAATGGGGATAGCAGTTGAATTCATAAACATGGTGAAGGTCTTGTTTCAAAACACAAAAGCGACAGTCTATATCAAAGGGGGGGTGGGGGGGGCATTACTAATTCCTTTAAAATGGAAAGAGGGGTAAGGTAGGGATGCCTTTTAGCTCCTTACCTTTTTGTTTTTAGCTAGGGAAGTTTTTAACTTCATGATGAAGGAAGCTACAAGTAAGGGAGTAATCAAGGGGATCTCTTTTCCGGGGGGTACAATGCAATAGACATTATCTCAATATGTGGACAACACTACAATTCCTATGAAAGGAGAGGAAAGGAATCTCTGAATTGTAGTTCAACTACTAAACAATTTCTTTTTTATAAGTAGATTTTATATCAATTGGGACAAATCCATGGCCTACTTGAGTAGCAAGAAAGAGAACAAACCTAAGTGGATAGAGTAATTTAGGTGGAAGAGGGAAAAAGATGGGGAGCTTGCTAAGCTATTGGGGGTGCCTTTTGGGTTGAATTAGATACCAAGGAGGTGGATGCTTTTGTAATTGAAAAACTACAAAAGAAACTTAAGTATTGGAACAATTTCCATTTGCCTCTTGCTAGTATGACCGTAGTCGTCAACTCCATGTTGGCATCCAAACAATGGTTTTTCATTAGGGTGTAGGGAGGTATGAAAAATAATAATCAAGAAGTGCAAAACTATATTAGGGAACTTTCTATGGGTCGGAAACAATCATCATGCAAGAACGAAGGTTAATTGGGAGGATTGTTGTGCACATAAAAGGGTAGATGCAAGCTATTGTGACTCACTTTTAAGACAAAACAATGTTTTTTCCCTGGGTACCTTTTATTCAAATGCATGTGGTGATTAATATATCCTTAAAACTACTAATTGGGACTTTGATCTAAACTAATAATTTCATTATGAAGTGAATTATGTGGTTATTTATTGATAAAAAATACATTTGTTAGTAGTAATGAACTTTTGAAGTCAAAAAATATGGAATGGTCATCTGATTGAAACATCACAAAATGGAAAGAATTATATTGATTCACATTCCAAATTTCTTATTGGGACTCAATATATAATGTAACACAAGATGATAAACTCATATGAGGAATCTTTTTTTTGAAAACTAAGTAACCGTTTAATAATCATGGACTTTTAAATGGTTAAAAGTCCATAGTTGACCATATTTTCATAAATCCATATGAGTTGCAATTTTATTTTTATTTTTTTCGAATTTCTTTGTCCTAAAAGCATACTTTTTGAAAGTTTTAGATGGGGCATTATTCCTATGGACTTTGTGGGTTTTCCTTTTAGGATGTCCAAATTAAAAAATGGCATTAACTACGTTAAATACAAGTTTTCACATAGATTTTGAAAGGTTTGTAGGTGATCGAACATGTATTATTCAAATATTAAAATAATAATTTTAAAAAAATAACAACCATGTCTAGTTGAATCATTTTAAAGAATTTTGTATGGACTTGTAGGGAATGTAATTTCTACTGATATTGAGCCATTGTAGCTTGCATCTACCCAAAATCATTGGACGGTTGGGCCTAACTAACCCAAAGGATGTTCTCTCAAGTTTGTTGTGTAATTGGGTTTTTACTGCCTTGGAACCAAGGGATTCAAACATCAAATCCTTGTTTAAGTTTTAACTAGCTAAATGTAAGCTTTAAAATAGAAGAATTGGAACCAAGATATTAATTGGCTATGGTCAAGGGACATGTTTCCAATTCAAATTCTAAAGTATGGGGGTAGATTATGAAGGTGTAGAAACGGTTTGTCATTAAATTGCAGTTCATCCCTCCCTTATGGGTGGAATCCATTAAAAGGGTTAGCTTATGGTGGGGTTCCAATTTTAGGGGTTCAAAGTATGGTACCTCCATACTTCGTGCTCAAAAACTACACACAAGGTTACAACAAGTATGAGACTTGTGGGACCTAAACTTGAATGGATTCCATTCTTGGGAGGAAGTTAGAGATAGGTTTTAGTTTGAAGCCAATGAACAATGCATATGGCAAAGGATGTTGAATTATATCCCAAAGATCTAGGTCACAAAGATAATAAACCGCTCCTTGAAGGCTAGGTGTGGTGAATGGCTTGGCATTTTTTTAGGATATGTCACAAGATCGAATCATGGTCTTTTGCATAACTAGGGAGTTTATACCAACCATAGATGGTGTTTTACAACAAGAAATGGAGGTGCCTAGTAGGGTACAAATTTACAAAGTGGGAATGCATTCCGGGATACTCCAACCCATGGCTAGGGGTTTGCTATTTTTTGGTACCTTGAAGAGGGTTAAGATATGCATCAAAGCTAGAACAAATGGCAATTTGTTTAGATTATTCTTTGGTGTCATTAAGGACTTAGGTTTTGATCTTGGTTTATGGAATTGGAAGGGACAAAGGGAGCTAATGAATTATAATGCTAGGGAGGGCAAAAAGTTGTTAAACCCAAGGGAAATTCTCTCAAAAAATGTGTCTGAGAAATGGAACTAAGTCTTCTCACTAGATTTCAGGCTAAAATGGTGAGATGTTTGGGCCAAGAAAAGGAGCAAAAAGGAAGCAAGTTTCCTTTGGTCTTCATGGCACAAGGCCTTTGCTATAAATACCTAAAGGGAAAAAATAAATCACAACATCCAAGTAGATTGTCCCTCTTGTGAACAAGGAACCCCAAAAACCATCATGTGTAGATTTTGGCAATGTCTTAGAGCTAGGACAACATGGGAACAAGCCTTCTCATTTTTGCATATTCTCAAGTCTCCCATAGAAACTAGCTTGGTTTGGAGGCCCCGTAGTCTTGAACAATGTATGTTTATTAAGAAATTGCTTAAAAATTTTAGAAAAATTCAACCTTCTTTGGTCCTTAATTAGAAGTCAATTTGACTTGAATGGAATGATTTAAGTTCCAATGGTGCTAGATGGCACGACAACAAACTTAAGAAAGTGATGTGGGATGGTCTTCTGGATTACAATAGATTGGAGTCTAGCAACATACATTTCAAAAGATTAAGAGGAAACAAACTGATGAGGTCATCTTGTTGGAAGCTTTTGACAAGGTGTGGGGTCCACACCATGTCATTTATGTTAAGGACGGGCATAAAGTTAGGTGGTGCTATCAACCACCTTACATTAGTAGTAGTTTCCTTTGGTAGGTGTGTGGTTATTGGTGTTAGGTGCCACCTTAGCCTTGTGGTGTACCGGTTTTCTTTTTGCAGTGGATTTTCCATTTGTGTCCCCAAAAAAAAACAAAAAAAAGGTCATTTATTCTTATAGTGTGACATATTAATTAAATCATGGGTGCACCCACAACATTTTTTTTAAAAATTTAAAGGTTCACCATACTGATTGGCTTGTCAACAATTTCATTGGAACATTGTGCATGCCCCCAATAGAAGCACCTCTTTGGACCCTAGTTGCAAAATATAAACAAATGTCCACCCCTAGACTTCCCATTTTTATTTATATATAAGGGAGTTGAAATTTGGGCAAACCATATGGGATAAAACCCAAGTGCTATTGGGGACATCTTGGAAATGTAGTTGGGAACACTTTGGGAACTTAAAACCCTTTGGGAACATGATGGGAACAAGGGGGAAAAAAAATCATATTCCCCCCCCTCAAAAAATAAAATTTTGGGTTGTTCATGAGTGCATGATGAGCTTCCTCATTGGTTGCATGAAATTTCTCTTTCCAAAACTGTTGGTGACCATTTTTCACCTAGGCTATTGGCAAGGCTAGAATTTTGCAAGACTTGCTAGTTTTTTGCATGCATTCAAACTTCTATACGTCTTTGGGAGTTTTAACCAAGTTATGGTTTTGAAATTTCCACTTGGATTGCAATTTTCTTAATTTGTGGACAATCTGAGCCCCAATATGTGGTTGAAAATGGGTTGCAATTCCAACATCATGAATATTATCATGTTGATTTCTAAGGAAACGATGTTGGTATTGTAGCCAATGCTTTGATAGATTAAATGTATGAACTTACAATGTGTGATGCAAGTTGGATTAACAAAAGTCATAAGTTTGATGGCATATTAATGTTTGTACAAATTGATATTAATTTGTTTATGAGGATTGCTATTTGGGGAATGTGAGACATCCCCAAACTCCTTAAGAGACCCAAATGTGGGTCTTGGAGTGAAAGAAGGAAAAAAATAATTGAGGCACATTCCCTATCTTGTAGCACTTATGAGGTGAGAGGGCGTGTTGGAGCTCTGGGATGGGACTAGGGCAAGCTCACAAGCAAGAGTTCAAAATGAAATCAACCTTCACAATCAAGGAAAGAGGGTAGTTAATGCAAAGTGGAATGTAAGTGGTGTAATGAATTTAATAAAGGTCACAACCTTAAACATAAGTTTTACACAACCTACAAGCTTTGGGAAGAAGCACCATTGCCCTCCTTGTAATATACTTTATTATTTTCCATGGTAGCTACATCTAAATGGAACTTTTTTTAAAAACTCCCACCGAAAACTCCCAAAATTAGGACTCTTATTATCTCAAAATTTTGGACATTCATATCTTCTTCAAATCAAATTTGTTTGGAGTATGCAAGGGAAATATTTTATAGCCTTCAAAAAATTCTTTCCAATGGTCTATTGCACATCTCAATCGAAAATGATTTGACCCCTATTTTAAAGGCATTTGTGGTCGGGAGTCAAATTCCCAATTTGACTCTTGGTCCTTCTTTTGGTCATAAAACATGCATTTCAAGTCTAAATGAACAATGTGAGAGCAGTTTAAGCATTTATATTTCAAGATCTTTCTAATGGTATCCTTGGGGCCCAATTTGGTGCTTGTTTGCCCTTTCAACTAAGGCTCTAAATATTCGGGACTCCCACATGAGCACAACTCTCAAAGTGAGAATGCACTTGGTAGTCACTAGGCCCCATCTTTTGCACTCTCCCCCACTTGTGAGAGTGTGTTTCAATCTCGAACACACTTTCTTGGTTTCATGTGCTCTTGCATTTCACATTTAGTTGCGAACCCAATGTTAGGGTTGCGACAAAGCATGAGCATGTGAACAAAATCTAGAAGGCATATTCTAATTATATTTATCCATGTTGGTTGGCATATTCCTTGATAGATTTTGATGACATGTCAAAATATAATTTGACAAAAGTATATTATGTCATGTTAGTAATAATTCACACATCATCGTTACCATGT
>Ga0209611_10008300_pt1 | contig 16296 bp, 17 predicted proteins | sample S1TSphgellanicum_3_FD_187693 | JGI IMG/M metagenome (GOLD analysis project Ga0209611, IMG submission 187693) | Host-associated microbial communities from peat moss isolated from Minnesota, USA - S1T2_Fc - Sphagnum magellanicum MG (SPAdes) (version 2) | ecosystem: Host-associated > Plants > Peat...
CCAATAGTAGGTATAAGATAAATATTGTTTCCAATTGTGGAACTGATGCCAACTTTAGTTATGGTTCTAGAAAAACTGTTAAGTGGCTAAATTAATGCCAATTATTAGGATCTAGCACAAAGATTTCGATAGGATATCTAAAGAAATCCCCACTTATGAAGGAAGTAGAATTTGAAGGTGAGTATAATACTGAGGGGGAAGCAAGAAGCGTTCTCTCTTCTTTAAAAGATGTTTTATGTGATGTGTGTGGAAGAAGAATAAACAATGTTGTTTGTAGAGACTTGTGGTGTGTATGTGCATGGCAAAATGTTATAATTGGCATGAGGATTATTATGAGGTTGTTGGGCAATTTATATAAGATGAATAACCTATGAATGGAAAGATGAAATGTTACATTAAATGATAGCCATTAGTTGTGCAAAGTATTTTTTGCCAAATTAAGTGTTTATCATGAAGCATGGCACTCATGAGATTCAATTTTATTACAAAAAGTTCTTGAACACTTTTGAATCCTATTTATTGCCATAGTCTTCATGTAATCACACACAAGTCATCACCTTTAAGTGCTTCAAGAGCTACCAACACTCATTTTTGCTTGCTTTGGGGACATTAGTTTCTAAATCTAGTAATAACCATTGATGTCAAACCAACAACACAATAGTGAGTGGGTGAACATGAAAGACTGTGAGAAAATAAAATATTTTCAATCTATTTTTGGAATATTCCATCCACATAGATGAATTATTCTTGATATATTCTTTGACATGTGTCAAAATATTTTATTAAGTCATAGAATATCTTGCCACAATGGAAAAATATTCTACCATTTCTTATGGGATATGAGGAAGTTGAAGTGCAAATGAAGTTCAAGGAATGTATGAAGGGATGTGATATCATTAACACATCCACAAATGTTCAAGGTAATTTTGTGATAACTTAGAATTCTAGGATCATCATCATTTGGTCATAATAAATTTGAAATATATTTGTATTCCTTTGGACACGCATACACCTAAATCCATACCATTCAATTTCCAATTCAAAGGAAGATGTGAAAATTCAATTCAATAGTTTATTTAACGTATGTTTACTACATTTTACATTTACACATTCAATAACAAATATACCATTTGATTTCATGTTGTCAAAGTTTTACATCAAGGAAATAGTTATACTATGATTTTAAGGCTACAGTGTCACAAACATTAGCCTTGTATTAAAAATTAAGAATGAACTATAGCCCTAACACAAATTGTCAAACGTTGAATTTCATTCCAATTGTAGGATTAATAATGAATGAAGTTTTATATTTACTAGCAATGCATTATAGTAAATTGTTACTTAGTGAATGGAGAAAATTCAACAAAGTAATGCTTAGTTAATGAATGGTCAAACTACATACCAAGCACCAATGAATATTCAATTTGAAAGAAGAGCAGACCAAATTTATGAAGATCCAAGTTGGGTAATTGTACCCATTTCAAGACTTCAAATGGTTCACACAATGCCAATCATGACAACTCAAGCAAACAAATTTATAGGATGGCCACCACTAATTCCATTAAATTGTGAATGATAAAGAACTGGATTGATGGTGAATACTAAAGCAAGGGCTTAGTAGTCAGACCATATCAATCAATTCTAAAATATCAAGATTACAACAAAAATGCATATTTAGATGTGCATGTGAAAGTATTCCAAGCAATTGTCAAAGTGAATGGAAAAACCTTAGAGGAGTACATCATTAATGCATTTAGTTATACATTAAAAAAGATGGCATCAAATTGGTGTAATAATTACATGTTAGAATTTTTCAACTATAATTTTTTAAAACTAACTCAAGCATTTTGTAAACGTCATCAAAAAACTCAAAATGACGATCAAATTTACATGGAGCTTAAGAATATAAAGTAGGGAAAAATTGAGTGAGTCAAGGTGTATTATGAGCACATACAAAAATTGGCTCTTGGATTATTAACACCAACCATAAACAATTTTTGGACCATTGTGTTTCAGGTAGGACTATAGTTCTATCTAAGGATTACAACAATAGGAATGAAACAAACCACATTATAGTTGCATAAGGAGGCAGCTCTACTATGTGAGGAAGGAATGACACCTTCAGAAGTTCAAAATGCACTATTGATACCACAAATTTCTAGATTTGTAATAATAACAAAACCATAGATGGAACCAGGAAAGACTTGCAAACATTGCACAAACTATGGACAAGACAACCACAATGTGGAGATTTATAGAGTCAAGAAGAAGGAAAAACCCACTATAACAACAACATAGCTACTAATCAACCTTAGAAGGGTTAGAAGAATAACTCGTATGCCTACCACATTTGTGGTCCAAATGGGCATAAGATGATTGACCATCCCAATTAGCTTGCAAAGATGCAAAAGATGTTCCAAGGCAAAAAATGCATCAAGTTCAGAAAAAAAACAATAGTTGAAGTCAAGACAAACACTACAAATGTGAATGTAATAGACGTCAATGTTGTTGTACAAGAAGTAAAATCACAAAAGACCGAGTGTTTCAAGAGAGAAAACTAAGGAAGAATAAAAGTACTACAAATTGGAAGAAGGAGAAATTGATGAAGACAATGGTAGAAACAATTCATTAGTTGCAAAAAACACAAACTACTGATAAAGGATCTTCTACATTAATAGAGGGATGGAACACAATGTGGCCAGGTATGCTTGATAATACACCTTCTATAGAACCTTGTAAACATCAAGAATTTGTAGTTTCCCAAAGTAAAATAATATGATAGAAGAAATATTTTAGGATATTAGTAGATAGATGTTGGAAACCAATTTTACTTTGAACTTGGGATAGATATTAAAAATGGCTCCTGAGTTGAAAATATATCTATGCCATAAAATGAAACCAAATAAACCATAGATTTTAATTAAAACAATGACAAACAAAACAATACCATTTGTAGCACCAAAAGTAACAACAATGACAGTAGCTATTGATAACCATATGGTGATTATTCATGTACAAATTGGAAAAAACATTGTAGATGATGTTTTACTAGATGGAGGGTTTGGGGTTACTATAATTGTAGAACAATTGATATTGAAGTTGGGGTTGCCAAAGCCTAAACCCACACCATATAATCTAAGGATGGTGAATCGAACCACCACAAAGTCGATGGGACCAATTCGTGACTTGAAGATATATGTTCACAACATATCCTATGTCATTATGTTTACATAATAGTGTGATAGACACTAGTTATTCCACACTACTAGGGAGACCATGGTTGAGGAATGTCAGAGTAGCCCATGTTGGGGGAATGACATAGTGATAGCTCAAGGGAATGGTATGGTTAGAACTATAGTAATAACTAAGCACTTGGGAACAAAGGTGAAACGACCAAAAATGTTGTTACATTATGACTATCATAATGGTATCATCGATGAAAAGGGGGATATCATATTTGCTACAAAACCATAATTGTTTTCCAAAAGCATTTCAATTTATAGAGACCACAAAATCTATCAACACAAATATTAAAGTCCAAAATTATAGTATAAAAAGGAATAATACAAAATTTATTTCAATAAAGGGAGAAACTACAAATAGATTTGAACCAATAGTTATTTTAAAGGCTAAAATATATCTTAAAATAAACTATAAACACCAACTAGGGAATGTTCAAATTGATGAAACTCTAACCAAACTCAAGGCTCAAGAATTGTATATAGCAAGCTGGATACTCATAGAAGAACAATAGTTAACAAATCTGAATTTGGGGACTCAAACAAAACTTTAAATGGTGAAGGTGAATTCAAATTTACAACCAGAGAAGGTGTGGGAATTGGAGATATTGCTAAGGGAATATAAGGATGTTTTTGCTTGGATGTACAAATATTTGAAAGGCATTCCATTAAAGATAACTCAACATCAAATCAAATTGGATACAACCATACCACCAACACATCAAAGCAAGGTATAGATTGAATCCAAATTATGCAACAACAATAAAGTAAGATATTGATAAATTTTTGGGAACATGTTTCATACAACCTGTGGAAGAAATTACCCAGTTGTCATCAATTGTTGTAGTACCAAAAAAGAATGGGAAACTCAGAATTTATGTAGATTTGAAAAAGTTGATGCTGCAACAAAGAAGGACCTTTTCCCATTACCATTTACATATGAGGTATTTAACACAATGGCAAGGTGTGAAACATATTCATTTATGGATGGATATTTTGGGTATCGTCAAATTTTATAACTTCAAAGGAAAAATATAAAATAGTGTTTGTCATAGATTGGGGAGCAATCATCTAGCGAGTAATGTCTTTTATAATAAAAAATGGACCTTCGACCTTTTAAAAAATTATGACAAAAACATTCAAAGAATGTTTGGATAATTTCATGAAATTATTTTTGGATGATTTTATAGTTTATAGTGACATGGAGATTCATTTGTAAAAGCTTGGATTATGCTTTCAAAAGTGCAGGGAATACAACATCAATTTAAACCTGGAGAAATGTGTTTTTATGGTATTCTTTGGAGTAATTCTTGGATTTATTGTTTCAAAGGAAGGTAGATTACCTTATCCAAAGGAAATACATGCAATAATGAACATGCCTATACCTCAAAATTCATAACAAATTCAAGTTCAATGGTATGGCATAATTTTACAAATGTTCTATCAAGAATATTGTAATGATCACAACTCCAAATATGAAGCTCACAAGGAAAACAAAAAAAATTCTATGGACAAAGGAATGTTAGAAAGCTTGGGAGCTTATGACGAAAAAGTATATTTAAATGTCAATTTTAATACCACTGAAGTGGGATGTGGAGTTCTGTTTTCACACAAATGCATCATTGTTGATTATGGGGGCTTTATTAGCACAGAATATCACACATAAAAGTGATCAACCATTAGTGTATGCTTCCAAACTTTTTAATAATGTATAACATGATTATAATACCACAAAAAGAGAAGCTTTAGTTAGGGTTTAATTTGCATTGCATAAGTTTAGGCATTTTTTATTGGGAAATAAGTTTGTGTTGATCATATTGCCTTAATTTACTTGGTAAATAGACCACAAGTTTCAAGGAAAATACCTAGGTGGTTATTATTGTTTTTAGAGTATGTAAATTATAAGCCAAGCAAAACTCATGTAGTTACAAATGTTTTGTCCAGATTGCTTAAAGTCATTGAACCCTTAAGAGTCCCATAATAGACCACATATGCTAGTTTATTTTTCATAGAACCAAAATGGTTGAATGATGTTAGAATGTTTTTATAGATAGGATAAATGAAAGAATATTTGTCAACGAGGCAAAAAAAACAACTAGCCAAGAGGGCTTAACCTTTTATAATGAAGGATGATGTCTTTTATAGAATGGGATAGGACAACATATTGAAGAGGTGTCTATCAACCATAGAAGCTCAGAAGGTGATGAAGGAGTTGCATGAAGGAATAATAGGAGGCCACTTTGCAATTAAGATCACACATAAGAAGATTTTAGATGCAAGGTACTAGTGGCCCACAATGTATAAAGATGTCATTGATTTTTGTAGATTGTGTGATGCATGTCAACACACTAGAGGGTTGGCTACACATAGTTTGGCCAAACTAGTAACAACTTTTCAAAAGGAACCATTCATGAAATGGGGCCTAGATTTTGTGGGACCAATTAAACTAGTAGGAAGGTATACATGGAACAAATACATATTGGTGGCCACAATTATGCAACCAAATAGGTGGAGGCCAAAACATTAAAGACAAACATTACAACAATAATAACAAAGTTTCTATATGAATGCATTTTCATTAAGTTTGAGTGTCCATTAACTATAGTCACATATCAAGGGGTGCATTTTATAAATGATGTTATTAAACATTTGATAGATCATTTTTTACTCAAACATGTCAATTCCATTACTTATTACCCATAAGGAAATGGTCAAGTTGAATCCAACGATAAGGTATTGGGAACATGCATGAGAATAAAACAGATTGGGATGAACATTTACCCATAGTCTTGTTTTCTTACAAAACAACATACAAGGTAACCACAAGGTATACACCATACTAGCTTGTTTATGAATTACATCTTTTAATGCCTACAAAATACATTTTGCCTATAATTGATAGTAACCACATAGAAGAAAATCTGGTGAAGGTTTTAATAAATAGAACGTCAAAGTTAGAAAAACTACAAAAGGACAAATTTTAATATGAGGTGAAGTTAAGAACTCAATAGTAGAAGAAGGCTTTGTGGAGTCAATAGAAAAATAGAAAAAAAATTCAAATTCAATGATTTTGTTATGTGGTTTCCAAAGTGGAATAAGTCACATTTGGGGAAGTTCACTAGAAAATGGTTTTGACCATACAAAATACAATACATGTTGTGTAACAATATAATATTACTAGTGACACTAATTAACTTTGAACTTAACCTTATGGTCGTAAATATTAACAAGTTAAAACCATACCAATTTACTATAGTTGAAGTGCAAAAAAAATTGAAGTATAGAAACCAATCTATTGGGAGGACCCATAGACCACATATCAACCACAAGAGGGGTCTAAGAGGATAATGATATAGATGAAGATGAAGATGATGAAACAACACCATGATGACCACAAAATAATGATGACAACTAGGTGATCAAGACCACAAATAAATTTGATGATTCAATCGAAAAGTCAATTGACTCAATAATTAAATTGGCTAACTTTACTGGTGAATTAAAGTCAATTTCACCACATGGCAAAAATGATGATGGATGAAGGGAAAGATGGTGATGATGGTATATGGATGAATGAAGAAGATCAAAGTGCATTTGAACCATTAATGAACAATAATTGCTTCCATGTGGACATACAAGAGCACGACCATCATGAAATGAATGGGGTGCTTGAAAAAAATGAATATTTAATGCAAAAAAAATAGGCTACTTTAAACAAAAAAAATGGGAGGAGGGAATGGTGATCAAACTTCTTCACATTTGAAGTTGTTCCAAGACAATTTTGTGTTTTGTGATATGTGTTGTAACATGAATGAAGAAAGTGTTCTTAAAAAATTGTAGAGACTTGCAAAAAAAATAGAAGCATAAACAATTGCAAAGCGTGAAAGAGTGCAAAAACTACATGGAAAAAGTTATTGCAAAGCATAAGGAACTATAGGTGGAGTTGGAAAGACAGGTTAGAGGACCAATCTACAACATTGTGCCATTCACCCTTGGCATCACCATTGTTTTTCGGAATGTGAAGAAGGGAAACAATTCATGAAAGAAATTGGTGACATAGTTAAATGTGTAAAAGACATTGAGGAGTTGGCAAGACCATTGTTGGAAAGATCATGGAGAAGAATTTTGAAAAGGAAAACGAGAATAATGACGAGACATGGTGCAACAATGCATGAACACTATGGAAATTCAAAATTCCAACAATAAAAACAAATGAAAAGATGTTGGTGCAATCCAAAGACTCATTGAAGCAATGATAGAAATTGGTGAAACCACAAAAATCACACAAAAAAAGGTGCAACCATAGATTATAAAACAACAACTTCTACTTCCATGATCATTTTAATCAGGTTTAGAAAATTTACAAATATCTATACCATGAGACAAAAAAAACTTTCAATATTGGAAGATGGATCAAAAGATTCTGGCAAAAAAAATAATTAAAATTCCAAATGAAAATGGATATTTTTTTAATCTAACCAAATAGAGTTATTCTAAGTAGGTGGAGAGATTGGAGATGTGGAAGAAGATGGGAGAGAAAAAAGAGGTCTAGGTTAATAAGGTTGGTTTGGTCATGTTGTTGGCCATTAAGTGGAAGGAGCCAAATCATGATGCATTGGTAGAAGTTTTGAATACATTTTTGATAAAAATGATGCACCCCCAAGCTCCTTAATGGACTCAAATGTGAGTCCAAACTGAAGCTAGCGGAAAAGTAAAGAATCAAGGCACGCTCCCTGGTTCGCAACACTTTGAAGGGTAGAGGGGCATGTTGGAGCTCCGAGATAGGACTAGGAAGAATGACAAGCATCAACTACTCACACGAACTTGCACAAAACCAACACGAGGTGGTTAGTGCTTAATTGGAACACTTTTTGGTGCTAGGACAAGCCACGGGCAAACTCGGACTCACAAGACTCACCACGGCCCGAACTTGGGGGAAAGTGGTGCCAGACTTGGGGGAAGCCACCACCTTCCCCCTTATAGTATACTATGTGCCTCTCCACGAGACCCCCATCCAAATGGCTTTTTGTTCCGAGACTCCCAAGTGGGAGTCTTGAAATTGCCAAAGTTGGGAGTTTCAAAATTGCCAAAGTTGGGAGTCTCGAAATTGCCAAAGTTGGGAGTCCCACGATTTTGGGGCCCAATAACTTTGTGTGCAGGCCTTCGATTGAGATAAAACAAAGTTTTAGCCCTCATTGAGAACTTTCCAACAGTATGTCACACGCCACCTGCACGCAAGGAAATTGGGTCAATTCGCGACTTTTAGTGGTTAGGAGTCAAACTGCCAATTTGACTCCCGGCCCTTCTTTTGGCCATAACTTATGTTTTAAATATTCAAATGTGTCATGCGAGCCCATTTTAGAAATTTAAGTTTCAATAGTTTTTCAATGATAAAAAGAAATCCTCAATCTAATGGGTTTTGACCCTTGCAATTGCTTCCTAAAGATTCGGGAGTCCATTAGGATTCCAATTCCACAAGTGGGAATTGCTCTAGGAGTATGAGGGTTCATTCTTTCACACCCTCTTGCACTCCCGAGAATAAAATGTGTCTCCTAGGTCTCTTTCTTGTCTCGCATTCTTACAAACCTTTGCCTATTAACAAATAGGAGATATACTCAAGTGTAAACATAAATTTTTATTGAAAGGAAACTACAACATGATGCTCACAACATGAGACATAACATCAAGAACACTTCAAGGTTCTCATCACATGAAATACACAAACTTGTGCAATGAAAAAAAAAGAGCCAAACCATCAACATTAAGGTATTTAACTAAAAAACCAAACCACAAATAACCAAACTAATATAAGTAAAGAAAGTAATTCAACCTTGTGAAAGTAACCTAATTACTTTCCTATTCTAGTAACTAATGAAACCTAACTAATTGGGCTTGAATTCTCAACACTCCCCCTCAAGCTCAAATCCACTTATAGTACACCAAGCATTTTTCTAAACTTCCTTAGCTTGTCTATACCTAAAGCTTTTGTGAAAATGTCAGCAACTTGATTTTCAGTACTGACATGAATAAGGTCAATTTCTTTTGTTAGAACTTTTTCTCTAATAAAATGGTAGTGCACCTCAATGTGCTTTGTCCTAGCATGATAAACCGAGTTGTTAGCAAGTAACATGCTATTGATGTTATCACAATAAATGACAACATGAGCATCCACTAACTGTCCCAAAACTGAAAGTAATTTTTGTAACCTAATTACTTCACATGCAACAATTGTTGCGCCTCTATATTCTGCCTCTGTGTTTAATAGTGCAACTATGGGTTGTTTCTTACTACTCCAACTAATAGCACCACTTCCAAAAGGAAACATGAAACCATTAATCGATCTTTTATCTAAAACATTGCCAGCCCAATCAACATTCGTGTATCCATGTACTTGTAACTAGCTCTTGGCTTCATAGAAAATTCCACACTACAAGGTATGTTTTATGTACTTCAGTATGTGCCTCACTGCATCCAAATGTGGCTTTTGTGGTGTTTGCATGAATTGACTTACCACTCCAACTTCGTAACTCAAATATGGCCTTGTGATGGCCATGTAAATCAAACTCCTCACTATGCGTTTGTACATAGTGGTATCCTCCACAAGGTTTCCTTCATCTGCACTTAATTTCACATTTTGTTCCAATGGAATTAAAATGGGTATGCAACCCGTCTTGTTTAACCAAGTTCTAAGTGCTTACTTCAAGCCGTATAAAGCTTTCTACAACCTACAAACCAAATTAGGGTGTGTTTGGTCCACATAACCTGGTGGTTGTTCCATGTACACTTCTTCATGTAAATCTCCATGAAGAAAAACATTTTTTACATCCATTTGATGTAAAGACTATCTTTTTGTTGCTGCCATAACAATGATTACTCTTACAATTATCATTTTGGCAACTGGACTATAAGTCTCCTCATAGTGTATGCCATAAGTTTGGGCATAACCTTTGGCAACCAATCTTGCTTTATATCTACTCACAGATCCATCTACATTGTGTTTGAGTTTGTACACCCATTTGCACCCAATTGCTTTCTTGTCTTGTGATAAAGCTATTAATTTTCAAGTAGCATTAGCATCCAAAGCTACCATCTCTTCATCCATGGCATTGTCCCATTTATAGTTTCCAACCGCTTGTTCAAAACAAGTGGGTTCAACCTCTTGTATAGCTTTCACCATGTATGCGTAATGATGAGCTACAGAACCATCATATGTAAATATTTGTACAGGGTACTTGACTCATGTGGATCTTCATACTCCACTATTATTGTCAGGTGTTTTCAAAACTTTCATGGCCATTCGAACTCTAGGAGTAGTAATTGAAGGGATTCTTGGTTGTACACCCACTCTTTTCTAAATCACTTGACTCTTCATCTACATGAAGATTTCTAGATGATGTTTGAGAACAACCATGTACAATGTTTGAAGATCTTAATATTCCTTTCCATGGAGTGTTATTGGACCCACTAATTGAAAACTTTTGTGGTCCATTAATTAATTGTGATTCTTGTTCCATATTTGATGAAACATCACCATTTTTAGCCTTTCCATCTTTTGATATCTTCAATGGTGAGTACCAACTAATCATTTCATCAAACACAACATCTCTACTCACTTGTAATTTTCAAGTGGAAGGATTGAGGCATCTATATCCTTTTTGTTCTAAGGAATATCCAATGAAGATACATTTCTCAGCTTTTGGGTCTAGTTTTGATCTTTTCTCGTCAGGATCATGCATGTATGCAATGTAACCAAACACTCTAAGGTGTGAAACATCGAATTTCTTGCATGTGAATTTTTCTTCAAGTGTCATGCCATGAACTGTCGTTGTGGGTGTTCAATTCATGATATAGATTATAGTTGCTACCGCTTCAACCCAAAAGTAATTTGGAAAATTCTTCTCATTCAACATGGCACGTGTTATTTCTGCAATCTACCTTATTTTCCTTTCAGCAATTCCAATTTACTATGGGGAATAACTACATGAGTACTTCCTTTGAATTCCATGCTCCTTCAGGTACTCACTAAATTCATTTGAAAAATACTCTCCCCTTCCATCGAACCTTAGGCACTTGATGCTCACACCTTTTTCCTTTTCCACCATTGTTTTGAAATTCAAAAAATGTTGAAACACTTCACCTTTGTGTTTCATGAAGTAGACCCACACCTTCCTTATGTGGTCATCAATGAAACTCACGTAATACTTGCATCCTCCAATGGATTTTGTCTTCATGGTCCACACATCTGAGTGGATCATTTCCAAAGGTTTGGAACTTACATGAGTTGTTTGAGCTAGGAATGGATGCCTAACTTACTTCCCCAATTGGCATGCTTCACAAACTTTTGACATCATCTTTTTTATTCCAAATTTGGGAAGACCTCCAACAAGATTTTGTTCCTCCATTAGCTTAAGATGTTGGAGATTAACATGGCCAACCTGGTTGTGCCAAATTTCAATGTCTCCAACTTTTTTTCCATGTGTGAATAACATGGAATTCACCTCAGGCATGTTCACATCCAAGGTGAACATTCATCCATTCCTTTCCCCTTTTGCAATCAATTTGCTTTGGTCCTTCATGTCTTCCATAAAACATCCATTTGGGTTGAATGTCACCTGTAAACCTTGTTCCACCATTTGGTTTACGGAGACCAAATTTTTTGTTATGGTTGGAACATGAAGTACATCTTTTAAGTACTTTGTTTGCCCATCTTGCATGGACAATGGCACCTTAATAATTTATGTGACGGGATGTGTAGTATCATCACCAGTTTCCACAAACCCTAGTGTCTTCAAATCCTTTGTGTCTCTAAACCATTCTCCATGACTAGTCATATGGTTTGAAGCTCTAGAATCCACATACCAGACATTGTTGTCCAATACACCTCCTATCATTGAATTTGCCATGTGTTGCATCACAAAAAGTTGCTCATCCCTTGATTATTAGTTGATGCATAATTCCCTTGTTGTAGCTTTCCATTTCATGCATCATGCTCCCTTAGATAACAATTCTTTGCCATGTGCCCAGGTTTCCCACGGTAGTAGCAATTTGAGTTGTTATTTGGTTGTTGACCTCAATGACTTCCACCATGACCTCCGCGACTTCCTCAACTTCCTCTTCTTCCAAAGTTTCCTCGTCCACCTCTATGAGCTTAACCTTCATGTTGATGATGTCCATGCGAGCTTTTGTGTCGACCTCGAAATGAGGTTTTACTACCTCTATCTTTACCTCTATTAGTATTTGAATAGAAAACATTTTCTTGTGATCCTCCATTGGATGAAATACCAATAATTCTCATCTCTTCACTTATAAGTAGTGTTATTAAGTCTTGGAATTTGGGAAATGTTTCTCAAATTGCAATTGAAGTACGAAACTGGCTATAGTCTTTTCCAAGTCCATTTAAGGTCACGGCCACTAAATCTTCATCATTTACAGGGGCTCCTATAGATGCAAGAGCATTTGGAAGGTTTTTCACCTTTGTAGAATAGTCACTGATGTTCATCTTGTTTTTTTGTAGATTATGCAACTTTTACTTGAGCTGCATTTTACAGGCTTGTGTATTGGTGCTATACATCTTCACCAATGTATCCCAAGCTTGCTTGGGTGATTTTGAATCTTGAATATGCACAATCATGGAATCAGACACACTCATAGAAAGTCAATACAAGACTTTCCTTGTTTTTTCATGCCAAGTTTTATTGGTTTGAATTTGTTGTTGTGTGGGGTTTTCTAAAAAAAGAGGTTCTTTCTCATCACCAGTTATGAATTCCCAGTAACCTTTCCCCATCAAAAAATTCATAATCTTAAATTTCCACTCGGAAATTGTTCTTGTTTAGTTTTTCAATCGCAATTTGAGAAAGACCATCCGCCATCTCTCAAAGCAACACTCAATGTCTTCTTGGGGTTTCACAAATGATTTTAATTCCTTCCTTGGGTTTTTAGGATTAGGATTAGGGTTTTCCTTCCTTAGGTTTTTAAGATTAGGGTTAGGGTTAAGGTTGAACAAGATGGACCTTGCATATATATGTATGTTTTGAGTATTATACAAAATTTTATACTATACATAGATTTTACGTATATGTACATATCTCGTATAATATTTCGTATGGTATTAAGTACATGATTATATACCACACTTTTGTACGAAGGTCTCGATAATGTAGTTGCACTTCCCAATCTTCAAACTCCTTCCTTCAAGTTCTCCCAAGTTGTATTTGCTCCAGTTCAAAATTTTGTTTTGATGTTTTCTCAAAACAAATTTTCATCACAACAACTTTGCAAAGCTACACTGTTCACTATGACCTTGGATCAATCTGAAATTTTGGTGAAACATGAACAACTATGTCTACTACCATTTCTCAAACTTTCAACTCATTTAACTTCATAAAATAAGAGATCTTGCTACTTCCTTAAAATCACCTCAAACTGGGACCTGAACACAAAATGACTTACAACTCGCTTTCAGAAACTCCAAAATCCTTGAGATTTTGGGAGACACATTGAATATATGTTTTTTATATATACTCAAAATTTCAGCTCTATTGATGATGACCACAAGGAGATATCACTTTCAAAAGAAACTGATTCCAAAATTGAGACTAAAACTTTAGATACTTAGATCTCACTCATATAGATTCAAATGACATGAAATTTCACTCACATATATACTCCTTTATGATCTATAAGATCCCAAAGTTGCAGATCCGAAAATGCTCAAACAAAAGAAATATGACCAAAACACCAGATCTGGCATAGAGTTTTCAAAGGTTCATAACTCTTACAAAACAAATTTTTTTCTTTTGAAAATTTGAGAATAGAAACGTCTTATAGTCTTCTCTAATCTCTCCAAGTTTCACTTTAGGATCTTTTCACAATAGATGTAAATCGAGATTTAAAAATTTGACTTCCACAACCATTGATATGTTGATCTCCTCTCACTTCTTTTCTTTTCTTTTCTTTCTCTTCACATTCTTTCCTTTCCATTTCTCTTTTGCACTTGACAAACTCCTATGATATTACTAAAGACTCTCAAGCTCTAGTTCTAAAAAATTTTTAGCTTTAAATCTCTTTCAACTTTTTCACTAAACAACCCAAGCTATGATACTAGGTTAACAAATAGGAGATCTACTCAAGTGTAAACATAAATCTTTATTGAAAGTAAATTACGACATGATGCTCACAACACGAAACATAACATCAAGAACACTTCAAGGTTCTTGTCACATGAAATACACAAACTTGTGCAATGAAGAAAAGAGAGCCAAACCATCAACACCAAGGTATTTAACTAAAAGACCAAACCACAAATAACCAAACTAATATAAGTAAAGAAAGTAATTCAACTTTGTGAAAGTAACCTAATTATTTTCCTACTCTAGTAATTAATGAAACCTAACTAATTGAGCTTGAATTTTTAATATCACTAGAAAAAAAACATGTATTTTCGACTGTTCTTTACGATTAAATTTTAGTCGTAAGAGACATTTTGTAACTAAAATCCTTTTAGTCGCCTAAGACAAGTTGCATGTGATAAACTAGTCGCAAATGACAAAGAGTATTGTATGAAAGAAAAAATCAATAAATACATTTCATCCTTTGACTCCATTGTATACGTATTGTCACATGCGACTAATATGCAACTATTTTAGTCACAATTGAAGGCAAATCATGTGTTGCCACGTGTCTTAATATATGATGATGGTGATTATTATTATTATTATTATTTTGAAATAATCTAAGACGTTCAATTCAAAGACTTGGATGATCTTATATTATGACACATGGCCCAATGTAAATATGTCACGTGGCATTAAAAAAATTAATTTAATAAAAATATTAATATTAGGTTGGTAGGTACATAAATAGGTGCCTACAATCCTTACCTACCTACCTACCTACCTACTTAGGTAAAAAAATAAATAGGTAGGTTTTACCTTCCTAGGCTAAATACCTATTCATATAGGTAGGTATTTAAGTAGGTAGGTACATAGGCTGACCTAGATGGGTAGGTCAAACTAGGTACTTACTTAGCTAAATAGATAAGTAAGTTAGGGAGGTATGTACTTTAGAATTGTGCATTATTTGTTTTTTTGTTTTGGGTTGAACCTTTTGATTAACTCATCCCATGTGCACAAACTTCTTAATGTGAAATTGCATAGGCACACCCCTTTGTTTATATGGTGTTCAAAATAGGATTGGAAAACAAACAATATGGGATAAGTTTTGAAGTTACAACTTCCTTACAAACTAAGTTGTAATTCCAAAGCTTTCTTCATCCCTTACTTCTAGGGTTTTTAGATTTTTAAACAATTCAAGTACTAGATAAGTAAATAATCATTTAATTCACAATGATGAAATTTACATATATTTAAATTATAAACTACAAATATTCAGTATTCATTATCAGTTACTTAAATAAGTAATATTGTTTTCATATTTGACAAACTAGCTATCTAGTTACTCACAAGTTATTAATACAGAACTCATAAATAATAAAATATTTAAAAATATTTAATTACATTTCAAAATCTGATCGAGCTATATATAATATAATTAATATGAAATTAATTTAATGACTATAATTTAAAATTAAATATTTTAAATATTTATTTTTAAATTATATATCATGAATTAACAATTTTTATTAGAAAGTAAATTTTTACACAAAATTTTGAAGAATTATTATTCAACTAATTACATTATTTATTGTATAATAAAATTTATTTTTAAAAAAAATTATTATAAGTCAAATAATTTTTTTCTCTTGGTAATTATTAACTATAAATATAATAATTTGTTAAACATAACATTAATTTTCATAATTACTATAAAATTACTATAAAATATTTATCATAGATGATTAATCACAAATTTTTTAAAGATAATATTATTGTATAATAATTCGTGAAATTAAAATCAGTAAAATAATTATTTTAACTACACTATAATTTTTTCCAAATTTTTAATTCAGGTTTGAAGTTATAAATTAAAGAGTGTGAATAATTATGTTCAATTAGAAAATAATTATGCACATACTAATTAATTCTTATATGAAGTAATT
>Ga0209611_10008301_pt1 | contig 16296 bp, 15 predicted proteins | sample S1TSphgellanicum_3_FD_187693 | JGI IMG/M metagenome (GOLD analysis project Ga0209611, IMG submission 187693) | Host-associated microbial communities from peat moss isolated from Minnesota, USA - S1T2_Fc - Sphagnum magellanicum MG (SPAdes) (version 2) | ecosystem: Host-associated > Plants > Peat...
TATCAGGCACACATATACACCAGCAGTAGATGTGTATGGTTTTGGCATGGTGTGTTATGAGCTCCTCACTGGCCATATTCCTTTTCAATATGAAGGCATCCGAAGGCCAGACTATGATGTGGTATTGTCAGGCCGAAGACCGAAGCTGCCTGAGTACTTGAGCCCTGGGATGACCCAACTATTGCTCAAGTGTTGGCACCACGATCCTTGCCAACGGCCTAGATGGCACGAGATCAAGGAAACCTCACGTACAGAAAGACAGGATTTTATTAAGAAGAAACTAAGCTTGAATGAATGTATTTTTCTTGCAGAAGGGTATGTATGAGAGTTGGCTAAACTCCGAGGGATGCAGGTCTTAGATTCTAGCATTGACTCCAAACTCCTTCCAATCTGCTGGATCTAACAGGCAATCCCCACATGTCAAATGCAGAATACTCCCCACCAGTTTACAATATTTCATAAGGCCATCCCTGAATTCTCTTACAAAAACCTTGTGTAAGAAAGACCTGGACATTTGTTCCAAATTTGGCTCTCCAAAAGAGATATGTGTGAATTTAGCTATGTACATCTTGTGATAGATTCTCTCTAAAAATAGTCCATAAACTCTTGGCATAGAAAGTTGATTCACAGATATGTACTTGGATACAAAATCCAGATTTACATTTGGTTTTGCCAAATTAAGTTTTTGTGTTCACCAATAGGCATTTAAAGCAGATTGAGGTTTTTTTGCTAAGTTGGGTTCTGCTCATCAGAAGCCAACATTCTGTGTCTGAAGCAGATTTAGTTTATCTAAATAGGGTCGTGGTCGTTGTAAAGGTATAGTAGCAAAGCAACTTTTACAGCACTCTTGGGATTCAGGTTGTTCAGTGGAACTAAGGTATTAAACTTCCAGTATTTGATGTATCACACTTGCTCTAGTTTTATCATCCCTGGAAATATTACTGTTAAATACTTGTTAGCAAATAACAATTTTCAGTCCTCACAAAAGCCTCTTGCAGAAATTCACAAGTGGAACTGCTCTCTCATCAGATTTGTGAATGTTACAGTGGTAGCCCACATGTCATACCAACAGGCTTTGTTTTGGGTTGGCATTCAATGCCCTGGACCTTCACAACCAAAGCTCTTATCTTTTGCACTTTTGTTGGGCAATGGTAAATGTCATTGTCCCCATTGCATAATAAGAACATCCTATTTTGCATTCTGTTTTTTACAACCCACTTGCTACTATCTATGTTAACAAAAGAATTGCCTCAACACTTGAGCACTTTCTTTAGGCTCTAGACATTCCATGCAAAGCTCAGCCTCTGCCCATAGAAGCTCAATTGAGAGAGCTCAATGCTTGAAATGCTCAAAGGCGCCTAACCCTCTGTAACCTTTTAGTTTCTAACAACAGTTGATCTTTCAAGATATCAACAGAAGTCAGTGGACATGCATCATCCACTAATCTGTAAGTTATGCTTAACCTATAAGTGATTTTTGATGTTGAGCACTCTGGTGAGAAAGAAAACCTGAACCTAGGTTTGACTTGGAGATTATTGTTACGCAATTCGTACACAAGCTTATGTTAAGGTTAGCATCCATAATAACACCATCCCATCCTTTTCAAATTTGTACATTCTAACAAATAGTGTAGTTAGTGTGGAAGCTGCTAAGGTACTGTAGTATCATATTAATTTCAACAATTAAACTTTGAAACTTTTGTTTTCTTTCTTTGAATACAAATATGGTGAGGTTGCATTGATGTAGATTTCCCTCATGATCTAAATAATGAATTAAATAAAAATCATGAACTTTTTAATGAAGAGGCTTCGTTGAAGGATTAATGTCAGGTATGATGGAAAATTAAAATTAGGAAATGTGCAATTTGGTCTTTTCTTCTGGAGTGTCTCCTCCATCTCAATAGGTTCCTTGTATTTGTGGGTCTTGCATAAGATCTTTGTATAGAAGGGGTAAAACCAATGTTATTTTCTCAATTCTTTGCCCATATTAATTACATTTCTCTTTGCCACTAATTATGTCTCTACAATTGAGGATTGAAACCCTCCCATTGAGAATTCAAGATAGGTCCTTGGGTTACCAGGTACAATGCAACATTCTCTACTTCACAGAATGCAAAAGTCTTAGTTCCAAGGGCATCACTTGCACACTTAAAATTTGGATGTCATATAATTACTAGTCTAAATCTAAAATATACTACAAATTAATAGAATATGTGTAAATGGTTTTGCGCAACAATGTGAAGCCTTAGTAAATAAACTGGATTGACTTTCCAAAAATGTCTTCAGGATTGTATGTGGCCAAGTAAGCTTCATATGTTTTGGCTTAATAGAATGAGAAAGATTCAAGGGCTATTTGGTATTTGTTTGCTTCAAAAGCCAATCTACATTGTCTCCATAAAACAAGATGGAATATATCAAGAGTTGGACAGGAACATGCTCTAAATAGTATTGCACAAACTTTTCGATCTTAAATTATTCCAAGTAAAGACCAATTTAACAAGTGCATAATAACAATGTCTAAAGGATTGCGCATGATTTTCAAGATTTCACTAGGGCACCTAAATAGAAGATTATCTCCAAAGCAAGTGAAAGTTCCAACTTCAACTCTTGTTCAAAATTGGAAGCGAAGTTAATATAACACATGGATATGGTGTAAAAAGGTTGACAATCACCTCATTTCACCAATTTGGTGTATTGTTGAATCTTGGGCACATTTTGATATCGTCTAATTATGTTTGGTTTTCAATTAGTACTTACTAAGTAACCAACAATATAAAAGGATATATAAGTTTCTTTTCCCCTTTCAACTATTATTTATAGCAAAATTTGGCTAAATTTCCTTCTGGGCGATTGCCATTTCTAATCTTCTTATGAACAAGAATTATTTTTGCCATCATTGATTTTGTTGCAATCAATGTTGTTCATTTTTTCTTTTAAAGAAAACATTTAGTCATGGTCCTTATTACTTGTCTTCAATTTTGAAAGACATTTTCTATGTAATAATAAAATAATTTCTTTTGCCAAACATTGGCCCAAAAATTAGTATTTTGTAAAAAAATAAAATATATATACATACTCTTGTAAACTATTATTTTCACGTTTGTATGATTGTTTTATATTAACTTGAAACCTTCAAATTCAAACAAAAAAAAAACTAGCACAAAATAACCCAATATCACAAATTCAAATGGAACAACTTTCAAAAGTTAATAAAACCTTAAGCCTAAAAGTGAAACCAAAACCCAAACCACAACCTAAAATTCAAACTAAAACTTTCAACTAAGAAATATAAAAATAAAAATTTTCAAAATAAAACTAAAAGCATTAACCATTAATTGCGAATGGAACTAAAACCCTAACTGGAAGTCACATCTTTTACAAAAAGGACTATTGAACCTAGTTGCAAAGCGTGTTTCATAGATCAATGTGTAGTTCACCAAAGCACATTGAATCTAAGAATTAGGTCCCTTGTAAAAAGGATCATTCCACCTTCTTGCAACAGGTCAAATCATGTCATGTACCAAAGCACATTGAATTTGTAAACACCTAAGCAGTTTGCTTTTCTTCTTTGTAACTTGAGCTCAATAGAGGTTTTCCATTTATTCTTCAAGCCAAATCAATTTTCATCTTTAGTTGCTACAAAAATTAGAAACAATGTTTCAACCTAAAAATATGTTTTTTCAATTGACACACCCTTTTGTCATTGCCACATATGTACCTTGTCATTGTAAAACACAAATCACTTCTAGATTTGATGTTTTTACTTGTAGATGTACAAAGCTCTAGTCTATGATAAGAAAGATTAATTGCACAAAAGTTACTCCAATGGGCATGTGCATGAGTCGTAGTGTAGATTCCAACCCATGTTTCCTAACCCATTCTGCTGTCAACTATAAACATGCAATTGTAGCCTTGTAATTATTTTGTCAAATTAATGGATCCCTTAACAGAAACACTAACAAGATGTATATGCCCGAAAGCAACATGAAAAGGTTCCTTTAGAAAGAATTGCATACCAAAACCTCAAATAACTCATAATTGTGTAGATGTTTGTGCACATCATATTAATACTCAAGTGGTTCATAAGAAACAGATGAGAATCCTCAACATCAAATTTCATGTAAACATGACAACCATAGTTGAAAGTTTTTGATGTACAAACATACTAATAGCTAGCCATCATACTTCTAGGTCAAGAATTGCCATCTAGCTAGGAATGTAAAGCCCTTGTTCTAAACTATGAACATGTAGGCTGACAAAAGATAGTACATCAACTTATTCAAAGAAAACTATATTGTAAACTTGATTGACAAATTGAAGAAAACTGCATTGTACTTAGACACCCAAAAATGGGATGGTTGTAGAGCCAAGTTTCAGTAGCCAAGAACTTGGCAATGGTGTAATCTAGAAACAATAGCACCATCCATTTCTTTTAGCAAAAGTCCATCAATGCTCAAACAATGTAAGTACAAATTTAGTTTAACATTCTTTGATGTATCATGCATCCTGCCATTGCAAATGATCCAAAAAGAACTCTTGTAATAGTTTCTTTCTCTGACCTGCAAGAACTCAAGCAAAACCTCCTATCAAATCATGTACTTTGATCACATAGCTTGAAGCCATGATGAGGTATTGCATCTTGCATAGATTGTGTACAATATTTCAGTTAGCTTCAAAAGATACCACTACAATTAGGTCAAGTTATTCTAGCAAACAAAACACACATACCTATTGAAAGATACAATGTAAGAGAAGAAGGCAGCACATAGACAAAGAATAAGGATTAATGTACAAAAAAGCTTACAAGTGCGTTCATCCCTATGTCACGTTTGCTCTGTTTGATGTGCTCTAGGAAGAAGTGTAGTGTAGAACATAAGTTCTTAATGGGCATACTGCCATTGTGGGTGCACACAAACATGATGTTTGCCAACCTCCCTCTTTCCCATTTGGTGATGGAGTTGCTACTCTTGTGGTCTAAAAAAGGGTTGCATCTTGCACACTAAAATTGTAGGATCACATTCAACTAGAATTTAGTGTGATTTTTTTGGCAAACAAAACACATGTACTATGAAAATAAGGCAATAGACAAAAAGATGGAAAAAATCAACAACACAAATATCTTTAAATTATTCCAGTTCCTTTTGCCCTTACTCACATTGCACATCCTAAATCACACCACATCTTGAGATGGCATCTTGTAGGACAAACTCAAAACATTTTAAATGTTCCCATATTTAGCATACATGTTAAGCAAATTTATGTTGCCCCACAAAGACATTTGAATCCCACCCCATTCCAATAATCTACTCGTGTGGCACGCCTACCCTCTTGAAATGCAACTATGTTGACAATTGCATTCAGCACTCCCACAAAAGTAATGGAATTCCACAACACACCTTGTTCTTGTGAATTTGTTGAAACAGTTCTAATGACGCACCCCAAGCTCTTCGATGGACTCACTACAAGTCCAAAGGGGAAGACAACGGAAGGAGAAAGGAGCTGGGGTGCATTTCCTAACTCGTAGCACTTCAGGGGTAAAAGGGCGTACTAGAGCTCGAGGATGGGGACTTGGAAGATTGACAAGCAACTCAATTACTCATACGGACTTGCATTAACCAAACAACAAGTTGGTTAGTGCATAGCTAAAACATTTTTGGTGCACAGACGAGGCATAGGCAAACATGGACTCACAAGACTCATCACAACCTGGACTTGGGGGAAGCCATCACCTTCCCCCTTATAGTATACTTTGTGCTTGGCCATGGGACCAACACCCAAATGTCGTTTTGTTCCGGGATTCCCAAGTTGGAGTCCCGAAATTCCCAAAATTGGGACTCCCATAACTTTGAAGACATGGAACTTTGTGTGTAAACCTGCAATTGAGATGAGGTCTCAAGAAACATTATAGCTCTTGTTGAGAGCTTTCCAAAGGTATATGTCACGCCACCTACACGCAAGGGAATCAAGGCGATTCTCAACTTTTAATGGTCAAGAGTCAAACTACCAATTTGACTCTTGGCCTTTCTTTTGGCCATAACTTGTGTTTTAGATACCCAAATGGTTCATGCAAGCCCATTTTAGGCATCTACGTTTCATTAGCTTTTCAATGATATAAGGAACTATTCAATCCAATGAGTTCTAACCCCTAAAATTACCCTCTAAATATTCAGGAGTCCATTAGGATTCCAATTCCCAAAATGGGAGCTCAGTTGGGAACGTGGGGGTTTAATCCCTCGCACTTTCTTGCATTCCCGAAAGCATGAAATGTGACTCCTGAACTTTCTCTCGGCCCGCACCTTTGCAAGCCTTTGCCTTGGTCGCAAGCTCAAGGTTACGGTTACGACATCTAGTGCCTTTTGTCATTGCCCATGTTTCACATATAGCAAGTGAAACATTCTCAAGCATGGGCATCTTGTTGAACAGTCACCAAGCATCTTGAATGCTCCGCATTTTGCATGCATGTCAACCAAATTACTCCCCACATAGACATCCAAATTTGAAACATTTTCAATGATGTGCTCATGGACCCACATGCCCTTTTCAAGTGCAAATGCAAATTCAAGTTTGCAAACAAACATAAACATAGGCAATGAGACAAACACTAACAATCCACACAATAGCAAGTCACAAAAAAAAATCGATTGCCATTAAGTTAACCTAAGGAAAATTGGAACCCAACAGAAAATTGTTTCCTAATCACCTACCATCCATCCTTCACGGTGTGCTGGTGGGTGTTGGTTCATTGTGACCCAACTTCTAAACTAATTATTTTTTACACCAGAGAACAAGCCATAGACAGGTAATTTTGCCAATTTAGCTTTCCAATGGGCAAGCTTAGATCATTGTCCAATCTCTAGGATATAAAATTAGCAAATTAAAACATTTGTCAAACATTGAAAGAAAGGTAATACTTCATAGATCTGCATTAGTTCAGATAAGACTTGAAAATAATGGGGCCAATTATACATACACTTTTCTCTTTGGAACTTGGTATTGGGTCTCCTTTGATATGTAAGTAATGTGATGGTTAAATACTAATGACAGAGGAGCTTAAAACATGACCTCCGAAGAATAATCTCAATCTCTTATAGTCTGTGATAGCAAGGAAACAAAGAGTGAATTTTCAATCTATGATGATAAGAAAGGAACAAACATGTTTTTAAACCTATTTCGCACAAATATAAGATGTAAATTTTGTACTTGACTAGCTGATTGAGCTTGACTGATCATGGTTGCTAAACTATTAGTGATTCATGAGGTTGTGTTGTGATCATAGTAGCTCAAATACAACTTTGCAAACTTCTTCTATCATGTTTCAAGATTTGTTCTTGGCAACTCAGCCTGAGCCACAAAGAAAGTATTGGCATGGGTGAAGGGGACATCCTCATTGCAAGGCATTTTCTCAGTTTCAGCCAAGAAGCAAGGAAGCTGTTGGCCAGTAATAAGACTCGCATCATAAAACTCAATGTTTCTGTGACGAAACAATGCGCGATAGGGGCCAAAATCGACTGTCCTTAAGGTGATGCAAACACATCCATAGTTGCGAGACTAGTTTTAGTCAAATGTTGATCTTTTGCAACAACTACCTCTTCTTCTTCACGCATATCCATATAATATGTTAAACTGCCCTGGCGTAGTAGTGGCTCCCTTACCGAGTTGTCATTTTCATGCGTTTGTTGTGATCCCCAAGCTTCGACTTTTAAGGTGGCAACAATTTCTGACTTTTCGGCAAAGTTACATAAGGACTTGTGGGCTTGTGAGTGCATTGATTTTAGTGGCAGCGAGGGTGGTTGGGTGGGTGGGGGGGGGAGGGGTTTACATAAGGACTTGTGGGCTTACGAATGCGTTGAATTAGGTGGTGGGGAAATCAATAATGTGTATTGAAGATTTGCGGACCCATGAGTGTGTTGAATCCAGTGGCAAGGAAATTGGCGAAATTACAAAGAAACTTGTGGGCTCGTGAATGCATTGAATTCGATGGCAGGGAAATTGACAAGGTCACATAAGGACTTGTGGGGCCATGAGCGTGTTGATTCCAATGGTGGGGAAATCAACGAAGTTACAGAAGGATTTGCAATTTTGCAAATGGAGTTACATAGGGACTTCTGGGCCTATGGTTTTAAATTGTTTAACCAATATTTTAACTAGAAATGCATGTGTGTAACCAATTTCTCATCTTTAATCAAAATTGTGCAACCAATATTTACATTAAAGACAAAATTGTGTCGCTAGTATTTCACCTAGAATAACAACTTGATCACAGTTACCTTCATCAAATGAAACAAGTAATAGGGTGAAATCACAATTAAAGGAACCAAGGGCACCAATGTAAAAATCCTTTTCCAAGGACTGCACATGACACATGTCATTCTTGTGTTGGTTTATAACTTAAAATTATGTATTTTGGATATCCCACTTAGCACTTCATTTTAGATATAAATGCATTTTGATTACAAATTGATTTTATATCAAGTATATTATGCATTCATGCCTTGTATCACATATATATGAACAACTTTTGTTAAAGCCACACTTTCAATATCCATAATTTTCAGGGTCAAAAACATTTTTGAATAAAATGTGCTCAAATGGGTTATAAAAACAATTTTCATTCGTTCGAGTCTTTTTGCCCTTCTAATCATCAATGTTAAAATCCTTTTCCAATTTTTAAAAGGAATGGTGCACATTTGGTAGAAAAAAAAATGTTTAAAATAAAAACAAGGATTGTTCACTCTCGAAGTTTGAATGCTTTGAACATATAAAAACATTTTTTATTTGCGTCAAGCTTTGAGTATGTAAACTTTGCAATTAATTGAAAATATTCCAAAAAAATTATGACAATCAAAACTATTATGCTTCCCTTGTGATCTTTCAAACATACAAAAATGTAGTTTAAAGGAGTGCCCATTGACTTGGGTGACTCTTTTGATTGTGATTTTACCTAATAGCCACCTTGCACTAACATGTTATGGCATGGAATTGCCAGAAGACTATCCAATAACTGGTTACTATAGCCTACCAACAGCCTTTATCCAAGTAGTAGTGGCACTTCAACCATACCTAGGGCAAGTTGGGGAGGCCAATTAAGCTACCTTGGAAAAACTGAAAAAAAACCATGCCCCAAATGTTAAAAAGTTGTAATTTTTGAAGAGGCAAATTAAAATCAAAAAATAGTTATGAAGGTAATGAAAGGTTATGGTGATTTGGCTTTTATTCAATGGTGGGCATTGGGAATATTCTTGTAAACAACGGTGGGTGATTTGCGATCCTAGGTTATGTGAACAGCTAGATTAACAAATTAAGGTTTATGAGATGGCAAATTTAGCACATCAAGGGTTTAGGAGGTGATGATTTTTGCCCATCCAATGAAGGTGATGTTGTGATCATGGCAATCGTTCTTGTTTCCTCTGGCACTAATGGTGATAGCAAAAAGTTGCGACTTACAAAATGCAAGCGATGAGTGAAAATTTGGGGAGTTAATATGGCAACAACATGTGATTAGAGGGAGTGGGTTTTCAAGTGAATTTATTTTTTAAATAATTGAAAATTTATTAAAGCATTTTGCCAAGTATTTTTTGTTATCAAAATCTAACAACAAATCGCCAGATAAAATAAACTACTTGCGAGACTCAAAACCAACCATTTTATTTTACTAGACAATTTGATTAAGGAAGTGGGTCCAAGTTTCATTAAGAAAATATATCAAATGTCATTTTCTTCTTAGGAGGGTTCACCCATGTGAACATCAAAGGAAGAATTCATCTGTGAAAAATAATTGAAAAAAAAGATGACCATTGGGAAAGATATTTGAATTTGAAATCTTCCATTTGAAGATGTGGTTTATAACCATTGCATGAAACATCACAATATTTTATTTGAAAAATAAAGAAAATGGTGATAATTATTACATTCATGATAATTGAGGTACAATCAATTTTTTAAAAAGAAACATTTTGAATTGGGCACTTGTCCTTCAAGACCATGGAACTTGATGTTGCATTTAATTTGGATTTAGTTGCTTTTATTTCACGCTTGCCATCAACATCATTTTGATTTTTTACCCAAGACTTAGGGTAGCCTACCTCATGACCAAACACCACCCATGACCAAACACCCAAAAAGTTCACAACTTGAAGGGGTCAACAAATGAGGACCATCTTATGGCTATTTGTATATAGCCCTATCACCGAACGCCCATTGATATAAAATTGCATTTGGGATTTCTTATAGTTCCAACCAATGACCTAGGCCTAAGTTTGGTCATGGGAATGTTAGATAATTTTTATATAAAAAACATGTTCATTTATTTAGTGCAAGGTGTTTAGTGATAAAGGATTAAACAATAGTGTAACACACATTTATGTGTACATTTATATATCAGTGACCACATTCTTGAACATAATTGTTTGGTGAAGGGGTTTTTTTGAGGTAGACTTATAAATTTTTATGTTCCATATGTGAAGGTAATGTTTGGCCATTGGCTCAATAAAACCAGAAAATATTACACATACTTGTGCAAATGTACAAAATGAGATTGTACTTGTGTTTAAGGTGTTTGGTGTAAGGTGTGATTTAGGATAGATCTACAAGCAAATATCTTCATTATGTGTTTTTTAGTGTTTGGTGATGATTACAAAACTTTAACATTGAAAGGGGTACAACATAGTTAAGGATTATAACAGCAAATTAAAAATGATCACATTAAATTGCAAAGTTTGTGAACAATTTACGGATCTAATAAACTACTAATGTGGGTTGTCCATAACATTGCAACAATTCAAATGGAAGTTGGCAGAAGTTATTCAAACTTGACCCACCCCATTTTGAAATGGTGCACATGGGGATTCCGAGTGGTACTAGTTTAAGCACAAGCATCCAGTATTGAGCATCTATTTTGCAAAAGGATTGGAGATTAGTAGAGCCCAAGGCTTCACTACCAATTTTTGCAACTTGTTATACCAGACCCAAACATCCATGTACACCCAACATTAGTATAGTCCAAATCACATTTGGAACTTTGATGAAATTGAAATTCAAGTGGGGAAGCAATCAAGAGCTAGAGTTTTAGCAAAAAGGGGTTCTCATCAAGTATATAGCACCATCCCAAAATCTAGAGAATGAATGTGCCATCAATTGTGCAATGAATGTAGCAAGGGGATTGATATTAGGATTCTACATATTTCAAGGTGAAAGAATCAGACATGATTACATTAAGCACTGCAAATTTGGAACATGTATGACAATCTAAACCAAAACATGGATGACAAGTTTTTTATTCAAGGAATTTTTGTCATTTTTCAAAAAATCCATTCCAAGTGGAAGCTCTTTAAGTAACCATCATCTATTAATTCTAAATGGGCATGGTTCACATGTCAGCCTCAAAGCAATAAAACAAGTTCAACAGTTTGGGCTAGATATGATTATGTTACTTTAGATACAATAGATAAATACAAGTCAAACTCCACTTTGCTTAAAGAATCTATTATGTTTGCCACATATACCTACAAGGATGACATGATGAAAAGAGCCATTAGTTGATTACGGTTAATCCCACAAGGTTACTTTTAACGAATATCTACAAATTCTGCATAAGAAAGCTATGGACAAAGAAGTAGCATGAATAATAAGAAAACAAAAGAGAAAGGGAAAGCAAGAAACAAAGTGAAGACGTGCAGCATATATTGCTACAAATAGAGCAGTTGAGAGGCTAGTTGAGAAACCATACAAAACAAATTTCAATTGAGCTTGGTTTACCGTGGCAATTAAGGAAGCAGGGGACAAATGTCACCAAAATTTCCAAGCTGGTTATAGAGCCCATCCATTAAGGTACAAGGGTGTAATCTTGGGCATTTCAACACCTACACAATCAAAAGTGAAAGCAAGGGCAAAGGCAAGGATGCTTGCAAAAGGCCATGTTCTAGCACGGTTACAACAACCTTCCATTGACTAACCAACAACAAAATGTGAGGGAGGGGGGGGGAAGAAGAGGGGAAGGTACAACAAGATAATCAAAGTCCAAAGAAGGGGTTGGAGTCTAGGGAGCTTTCCAAGTTAGAAAAGGGGATTGGAGGTTCAGGAACTTTTCCAACTTAGAGAGGGGGGTTTGAGGTCTAGGAGGAATCAGGTAGAGAGAGGAAGCAAATCAATGTGAGAGAAAAAGAAAACAATAAAAGAGCTGGAGACAAAATCAACTAGAGATAAAAGGGAACCTAGGAGGTGGTCCAAACAAAATTGAAGAGAAAGAAAATTGGAAAAGGTGAGTTCCTAGAATTGGAGATGGAATTGAGGAGAAAGAGAGAAAGAAAAGCCTTTCACTTGGAGATAGATTTGACCAGAGAGAAGGATTCACAGAATCATAGAGGGGGCCTAGGAAGTTGTCAACAAAATCGAGGAGAGATAATAATCAAGGATATTCTCGGCACAATCAACTAGTAAGAGAGAACAAGTGGGACCCATATATTCTCCACGGATTTGAACAACAAGAAGGAAGAAGCGAAACCCAGATCCTCTCAACAAAATTGACTAGTAAAAGAAAAGAGGTGGGATTTAGGAATGGGACACAATCAATTCACTTCCTTCACACCCTACACATAGACAACAAACACTTTGGTTAGTTTAGAGTACAAAGAAATGACATAAATCAATCATGCCAACAAAGGGTTCTAAAATCCATCATGCATTTAGGGTGAAAGCATAATAAAGCATGCCAAAAAAATCCCACATAAGTAATCATTGTCACATTTATGGTATAAACATGAGAAAACCTATTCAAAACTTTAACTTTCATAATAAAATAATGGTGCACTCCATTGAGTTTGCGGTTAGTTATACATATTGTTTGAAGAATTTTGGTATAAGAAAACTAGATGAAAAAAATATTCTAAATAGATTAGGTTTTCAGATTTTCAAACATACTTTTATATGAAAACTTTAGTAGATTTTGATTATGATATAAGAAAATTTAAAACACATTAATACATATTAATGCTTCATTCATTTGAAAGTATAAAAAATCCAATTAGAATTGTATTTTCATCATACTTTCATATACTTGTTCAAAAGTGGGACACATACTTTCTTGTACTTGTATTTTTAAACATGTACTTAAATGCATATTAAAGCATGTAGTCTTTTAATAATATTCAATGAAGTAAAAAAAATCCACTTATTGATCATTAAAACAAAAAATATTCATAAGTTCAATCTATTAAGGCTTATTTATGGATACTTTCCATAAAAAAATCAAGTATCCCTCGTTGGCATACTTTACCATGCTTTGACCCTTTAGTTCATTCCATCCTCAAAGACCATGTAGCAAACTAAGCTTGCCATCACTTGTAACCATGTAGCAACTACAACCAAAGAGACTTAGCAATTTGTTGAGTAGGTATGACCAATGACCAAAGAGATTCAACAACTTCTTATTATAATGTGCGTTGGGAGACTTCCCATTGCAAAGCACATTGGGATGAGAAATGTAGGATGCGATGTGCATTGGGAAACTTCTTGTTGCAAGGTGCACTAGGATGAAAAGCACACGAAAGAGAACATCACATAAACGAAAATGTGGCGACGTTGAATGTAGTTTAAGACATAAGGGTTAAAAGAATAGTAGTTTGCCCATCACCGTTGATCATAACAACTTTTGAAACTTTTGATCATGGCCCTTTATGTTTCATGAACATTTTTGTATGAAAGTAGCTCAATTTTGGCATCCATCCAATTTGGACATAAGTGACATGTTGACCATTTGTTAAAAATTTGATGTTTGATGACAAGTTGCCTTGTGTTTGTAGATCAGGGTCCCATGTGTTTATTTTGGACTTTTTCTAGTTTTTATTTTACACCATTTGATGTGATTTAAACAGTTTTGGATGCACTTATAGGAGAGGAACAAAATCTCTTTGGAGACTAGGATGAGCCAAACCCTGGGTGTTTTTTTCATCTATTTGCTTAAATGTTTGGTGACCGACCAGGCTACCTTACCCAATTTGCCTCACTTTTCTTTTCTAACAACCCATGTATATTGTTCAATAAGCACCACTTGCATGCATTGTCTAAAGTTCTTTAGGGAGTAGCAAATTATATACAAATTCCAAACTTCATCCATAAAGTCCTTAAAATCATATTCGGTTTAGCCCTTATTTTGTACCTTGTTGATTTGATGAATATCTTTTTGTTGTTATTCATAAGTTTTTTAAAAAAAAATGATAATATAACAAAATTTAGCATGAGATTGTTAATATTGACATTTAATGTGATTGGTGAAGGTGTGTTAGTAGCCTTCCTTTATTTGTTTGTTTCAAGATTTGTTTTCAGACTTGTAGTTAGGATCAAACTTTTTTTAACATGTGTGAAAATCTCAAAAACAAGTTTGATTTGGACTATGGAACCCAATACACGTCAATTTAATGGTCACCTAACATTTCAACCTCTATTAAACCCTTAATGAGCAATTTCATCCCTTGTTTAGAACATTTTAAGAATTATTTTAATAGAATAATATGAAACTTTTAATAAGTCAATATGCCAAAAAAAAAAGGTTTCAATGCAAGGCCAGATGAATAGATCAAATTATGTTTTGTACTAAAATATATTAGCCTAGGGTTTAACACTATGTTATAAAAACCAACTCAACCAATTATGCTCAATTAAAGGCTAAAAGCCCACCCCTCTTAGTGTTGATTTTCCTCTCAACATTTGAGGGAGGCATTTCCGTGTATGGGATCTCTTTTTTCTAGGAGGCATATTTGCAGTTACAAGGTGCTCCCCAAATACAGTAGCAAATTTCTGGGAGTGTTCCAGGAATTGCTTCAGGAAGTATGTATGACATAGGTAGGTGGCATGGAAAGGCAAACAAAGTATGTAAACTATGCAAGATGTATGCACTAAGGTATGGCATAATGTATCCTGAGGTAGAGGTATCCCAGAAAACTGCCCTAATCAGTTTCCCCTGTTCTTGAAAAATCCCATGTGCATCCAATAAATAAATAAATAAATCAAGGACAAACACCTGGCAAAGAACTGGAGAAGAAAAAAGAAAGCACCGAAATTCAAACAAAGATCACACAGCAAAGTGCAGAAAGCACAATGGGGAGCTCTAATAGGCGAAAACATGAAACCTAGGACCTAAACCCATCACCAGTAGCAAGTCATGCAAATAGATGAGCTGAAAGCCTGGAAGGACATCAAGCCTAGAACAGGCCTCTCCTGCTGCTACAACTGCCTGGCGCAAGACAGTGGTGGCCTGAACTCTTTGAAGAGCTACTGACTCCTGTAACATCCAATAACAAGTACTTGCATGCATTCTGTAAAGCTGGGTAGGGAGGGAAACTATGTTCTTGCGTAGAGAGTACTGCCCTGCTAAAGAAGATTCTAGACTTGCTCAAAATAATTAAAAAATTCAACTTTTCATCAACATGCCAAAAGGAAGTTTCAACATAGTCCAAAATGTATAAGGACCATTGGCTTGCATCCTGTAAATCTTGGTAGGGAGTACCAATTAATTAAGTGCGACAGAAAGATTCTGGACTTGATCAAAATAATAAAAAGATTTCAACTTTTAGGTCAATATGCCAAAAAGAAAAATTCAACATAGTCCAAAATGTGTTATGTAAAGCCCTATGGGAGCGGAGGTGGCCCCTTATTCTGAGAATGCCTTCCACCAGGGCTTGAGAGCCCATAAATCACAGCTACAGAACATTCTAAAACTGAAAATTCCTCCTCTCAGGAACTAAGTACCTTCATGACTAGATACTAGACAACCATGGACTTCTATTGTGAGTAAAATAACTTAGAGCAGCTCCAGTGGCCCCTTGTACAAGTATTTACCTCATCCAAGGTTCAGTCTCCAAAGGTATTTTTCCAATCCCCAGTGACCACCCATTCTACTGAAAGCCTTGGCCGGTGAAGGTACTCACAAGGGTGAAGAAATCAATTTAAATCATTTCTAAATTTTACAAATATCCCATGCTTAAACTGAATCAAGGTCTCAGAGTTTAAATCTAACATTTTTGGGGCTTAATATGGCCACCAAGACCCCTCATTCAAAGTGGCGAAGGGCCTCTTCTTATGCACGCGTATCCGTACAATCTGTCAGGCTCCCATGTGACGTCGCCAGTGGTGGGTCCCTTGGCGAGTACGGTCTTCCCGCCGCGTTTCCTATGATCCCCAACCTCAGACCTTTCAGCAGCTTCCGGCTTTGTATCGGTAAAGCCGACGGCGAACTCTTGCACAAATTGCTTGCTTTTTCCGCGTATCCGTCAACCCCCTGCTTCTTCGCATTTATGCTTGTCGC
>Ga0209611_10008302_pt1 | contig 16295 bp, 16 predicted proteins | sample S1TSphgellanicum_3_FD_187693 | JGI IMG/M metagenome (GOLD analysis project Ga0209611, IMG submission 187693) | Host-associated microbial communities from peat moss isolated from Minnesota, USA - S1T2_Fc - Sphagnum magellanicum MG (SPAdes) (version 2) | ecosystem: Host-associated > Plants > Peat...
CGTCGAGGATGACTGCGTGCACCGAGTGCGCAAAGCGGCGCATGTAGAGCTGCGCGACGCGCGTGCCGTAGGAGACGCCGTAGAGGTCGATGCTTAAATAACCCAGGGCCTTGCGGACGGCGTCCAGGTCGATGACGGCGGCACTGGTGGTGAAAAAGCGCACTCGGTCGCCGTATTTCTTCAGACAAGCCTCGGTCGCCGCGCGCAGCGCCGGCATGGCCTCGGCGGTGGATTGCCAGTCGTCGGGATACTCGCAGGTGAGCGGCGCGGAATTGCCGGTGCCGCGTTGATCCACCAGCACGATGTCGTGATTGCGGTTCACGCGCGCGAACGCGGAGGGGTAGCTCGCGTACATCGCCGTGGCGGCCTGGCCGGGACCGCCGGCCAGCAGGAACAGCGGCGCGGCGTCGGCGCGGCGATTGAGCGCGGGGACCACGGCGACGCTCAATTTGATGGTGGCGTTGGGTTTGATGGAGTCGTCGGGTTTGTTGGCGGCGCCGGCGGTGTCGCGGTGGGTGCGATCTTCGGGGACTTCGAGTTCGCCGCAGCGGGCGGCGATCGAGGCCAAGCGCAGCGGGTGCTCCAGGCGGCACTCGTGCAAGGGCAGCGCGCCAGTCGGCGCCGGCGAGGCGGCAACGGGGCGCGGCAGCGCCGATACACCGCTCACCAGGAGGGCGATCAACGCTGCGCTTCCCAGCCTGCTCCACACCAGAGCTATCCACGTCTGCCGCATTCGATTCTCCGAGTTGCGCCGGATTGTAGGGGATTCGCTACCCTGCCCCGCCCGCGAATTGATAGATTTGCGGCGTAGTACTGCTTTGGCTGGTGGGGCAATTCCGGAGACGGCTCATGAGCGTGATTCGCGAAGACGATGTGATTGCGAGCGTGGCCAACGCGCTGCAATACATTTCCTACTACCACACGCCGGATTTCATTCGCGCCATGGGGCGCGCCTACGAAATGGAGCAAAGTCCGGCGGCGCGCGATGCGATCGCGCAGATTCTCACCAATTCGCGGCTCTGCGCCGAGGGGCATCGGCCGATCTGCCAGGACACGGGCATCGTGGTGGTGTTCGTCGAAGTGGGCATGGGGGTGCGCTGGGAGGCGACCCGCGATCTCGCGGCGATGATCAACGAGGGCGTGCGGCGGGCCTACCTCGATCCGGACAACAAGCTGCGGGCTTCGATCGTGTCAGACCCTGCATTCAAGCGCTCGAACACCCGCGACAACACGCCGGCGGTGATCCATACCGAGATCGTGGCCGGAGAGCATGTCGACATTACTGTTGCAGCCAAGGGCGGCGGCTCGGAAAACAAATCCTTGTTCGCCATGTTGAATCCGTCGGATTCGGTGGCGGATTGGGTGCTCGAGATGGTGCCGGAGATGGGCGCGGGCTGGTGTCCGCCGGGCATGCTCGGAGTCGGCATCGGCGGCAGCGCGGAGAAGGCCATGCTGCTGGCGAAGAAATCCTTGATGGAGCCGATCGACATCGGCGAGCTGATTGCGCGCGGCCCGAAAACCAAACTGGAAGAGCTGCGGCTGGAAATTTTTCGGCGGGTCAATGCGCTCGGCATCGGCGCGCAAGGCCTCGGCGGTTTGACCACTGTGCTCGATGTGAAGGTGCTGGACTATCCGACGCATGCGGCGTCCTTGCCGGTGGCGGTGATTCCGAACTGCGCCGCCACCCGGCACGTCCACTTCAGGCTGGACGGCTCGGGGCCTGCGGTGCTCGAGCCGCCGGACTTGGACCTGTGGCCGAAGGTCAAATGGATAGCGGATGCGAGCGCGCGGCGGGTGTCGCTCGACGGATTGACTCAGGCCGAGATCGCGACATGGAAGCCCGGTGAGCGATTGTTGCTGTCGGGCAAGCTGTTGACAGGCCGCGATGCGGCGCACAAGCGGATTTGTGCTCTGCTCGATGCGGGTGAAGCGTTGCCGGACGGATTGGATTTTCGCGGCCGCGTCATTTACTACGTGGGGCCGGTCGACCCGGTGGGCAGCGAAGCGGTCGGGCCCGCGGGACCCACGACGGCGAATCGGATGGATCGGTTTACCGAGACCATGCTCGGCAAGGCGGGCTTGCTCGCGATGGTCGGCAAGGCGGAGCGTGGGCCTGAGACGGTCGCGTCCATCGCGAAGCACCGTTCCGCCTATTTGATTGCGGTGGGCGGTGCGGCGTTCTTGGTGTCGAACGCGATTCGGTCCAGCCGCGTCGTCGCGTTTCCGGAACTCGGCATGGAAGCGGTGTACGAATTCGAGGTGCGCGACATGCCGGTCACGGTGGCGGTCACTGCGCAGGGCGAGTCGGTGCATGAGTCGGGGCCGAAGGCGTGGCGGGGGAAGTTCGCGGGGATACCGGTGGCGGTGGAGTAACCACGGCGCCCTGACTCTGATATGCCGCTCTGCGTTGCCTCGCGTTTCCCAGAATGACCTGGCGCCGAAGATCGTCGACAATCCACCACTCCTTGATTTCCTCCAGTGATCGAAAGCAGCCGAGGCAAGTGTCGTCGTCGTCCAGGCAGCAATTGCGGATACACGGGGATTGGGTTGAGCTGTCGATATCACTCATGGAGGATGGGTCCGATTTGGAGGCTTCGAATTTGATCACAGGGGCTCAAGGGGAGTCCGCGCAATGCATCAAGGTTCTCCAAAAAGCGCGGCTCTGTTACTAACGTGCGTCCTGCGCTAACGCGCGATGAAGACGGCGGTGTAGTACATTGTAATACATGACTACTTTAACGCTGCGCGTACCGGATGACTTGGACATGGCCCTTGATCGGCAAAGCGCCGCGATGGGAATCTCCAAAAGCGATCTTGCGCGAGAGGCGCTGAAGCGTTACCTGCGAGTAGCAGAATTTGGATCGCAAGGGTCAATACAGCATCCGGGTCAATGATCAATTCCGTCTGTGTTTCCGCTGGACGACCGAAGGACCCACCGACGTTGAAATTGTGGACTACCACTGAGGGTAATAGCGATATGTTCAAGAATGGTATGCGACCTGTACACCCTGGCGAGGTACTGCAGGAGGATTTTCTGAAGCCTCTTGGGATGAGCGCCAATGCTTTGGCTAAGGCATTGAACGTACCGACACCGCGTATCAATGATGTCGTGCGTAAGCGTCGAGGCGTGAGTGCGGATACGGCCATGCGCCTGGCGCGCTATTTCGGCGGGGATGCGCGTTCGTGGTTGAATCTGCAGACGGCCTATGATTTGCGCATTGCGGAGATCAGCAACGCCAAACGAATAGTGCGAGAAGTTTCTCCGTCATCGACGGCGGACGCATCCTGACCAATGGCGCTCCTTCGCAACCGGCTTCGAGGCAATGACTACGAGACGGTGACTGGCAGGAAGTTGCCAGATATGTCGCCGACGGTCATTCTTCCGGAATCGACCCGTTCCTGCCTCTCGCCAGCGGCTGCTATGGGGGACAGGAATGCGGGTCCGCTCGAAACCACTCTTAGACGGGTTTCTGAAACGCACACCAAATTTCCCAAATCCGGCGCGACACTGACTCGTACTCAGATTTTAGACCTGCGTCGCCGGGCCCAAACCAGCGGTTGAATTCCTCATAGACGATGGTCTCTACATCTTGAGCCGAGCTCGCTGAATGCAGCCTGGGAATAATTGTCCCCGCCTCCGGCTCATATTCATCTGTGTTTGACTCGAAGTTTATCCCAATGGGATCATCCTCGAACAATGCAGCGGATACCGCAGCGAAAAGCTCCCCGTACTTACTCTTGATCGCTTCTCGTTCGCGCTTGATTGAATCGCGCTCGGTGCTCATTTGGATATAACCTTGCAGGCAACCGGGAACCATATTCCTCGATTGGAGACTATCCCCAAGTTGGGAACTACGTGTCCGGGATCGAGGGTCGAGACGTCAATGTTCTCCACGTGACCGGCCACTCGTGCAACGTCCTCGGGCGCAAGATGCTCTCGCAGTAGTTCAAGAGCATCTGCATAACCGAATGCAGTTACACCGCATCCAACATTCAACGGACTCGGCTTAGAGGTCCTGGTGAAAGAGAACCAGTAGCGCGTGAGCAATTTCATACGGGAATCGCGTTACCTGATTGCGGATCAACGATTCGTTCAACATCCGCCGTCGAGAAAACATCCTTCGTGTGCGGGGTAGAAGGTGCGGGGCTAATATTTGTGGTGATATGAAATTCTGGATCGCCCATATCCTGGCCCCACGCAATATTAATTACGACTAGACGTCGCCCGTCGCGAAGCCATACGTTTGTCGGCTTGCCGTCCCGAAGGCATAGCAACTCTATAATCTGAACTGCGCTGGGGCTTGGTGGCGGGGTCTCCAATTCGTCTCCATCCCTTCCAAATTCGTAGCTTACCGCTCGACGCGAACGGCAGCTTTCCGGCGTGCATTTTAGTGTGATGGACTACCGCTTTTGGCCGATCGGCGACAATCCAATTCATCCCGCGATCGACCCGCTGCGCCATGCCCATTAGACCGGCAGAGTACCGGGGAGCCGTGCCGCTTTGGCGTCGAAGGTCGCCGTCGCGCGGCATCCCATCTGCCGATTATGTGCTGCAATGAGGCAGTCCGAAAACCCGCACGCGCTATCCTTCCAATGAAATAGCGCTTCTTCCAATGCTGGCTCATCCTCGAATGAAAGTTCACGTGCCTCGAGAAGCGCGCGGAAAATACTTAGAAGCGCCTCCCGACCGAACCCATAGCGGCTACGAAGCACCCATTCGGATTCGAGTAGGACCAGCAGTGATACCAGCACCGATTCATCCCGGCCAAGCGCCTGATCAATTAACTTGCGCGCCCTACGCGTTTGCTCCGCGTCGTCCGTGACGACGAGTCGGACGACAACATTTGTGTCGATGCCGAGCATCCTTTATATGGCTACCGATTCATCCGCGCGATCGACACCCGCCTGCCGCCCGGTGGCGTGAAAGAAATATCCCTGATGCTTCTGTTCTTCACGCGCACGATGATCGTTCCATCCGCGAGCACGGTGAAATGAATCCGATCACCGGGCTTGAGGTTCGCCGCCGCCCGAATGTCCTTCGGTATCGTCGTCTGACCCTTACTGGTCACTGTCGCAGATGCCATCTCTGACTCCAGCCATTCTTACGATTAGTAATATTGTAAGCGGCCACTTCGCGCCAGTCCATCGGACTAGCGGCTCAAAGCGGCCGAATAGAGACGTTGGTTCAGCAGCCTTTCCCCATACTTGCACCTAAATCGCTTCAGCAAGAGGAAGACCGAAAGCATCCAACAGAAACTGGCGCGAGTCGCCAGCTACCGCGGGGTGGTCAAAAAACGCCTGCCAACACGCTGGGCCGATGTAGGGTAAGCGATAGAATCATTCGCTGCCTAAACCTAAACCACAAAGCTGTATTACGGTGCACGTCCAGCAACGGCAGGGCACTCCCTGACCCGCGTCCTTTCGAACTTTCGCCTAAACATCAATACTTGACGGAACAGCCGTAGGGGCGCGTGACCGGGTGCGCGACCGGAGCGCCTTGCACGACGGCGAGCATGGCCTCTTTCAGATAGGGTTCGGCGTTCGGGATGTCGGCGGGGTCGGCGGTGGCAATGCTGTCGATGCCGCCCATGTATTGCAGCGTCCCATTCTTGTCGATGACAAACATATGTGGAGTGGTCTTGGCGCCGTACAGTCGGCCGACAGTCCCGGTGGGATCGAGCAGCACCGCGCTCGGCGCCGCGCCGCGGGATTGCGTCAGAGCGTCCGCCGCGGGACCGTTGACGTAGCCTTGCTTGCCGGGCGCTGAGGAAATCACGCTGAGCCACACCACGCCGTTCTTCTGCGCCAGGGCCTGAATGCTTTGCATGTTGCCGCTGGTGTAATGCTTGCGGGTGTAGGGACAGTCGGCATTGGTCCATTCCAGCACTACCGTCTTGCCACGATACTGGCTGAGCGACAGTGAATTGCCCTTGCTGTCCACAGCCGTGAAATCAGGCGCAGGTTGGCCGACCTGCGGCGCGGGATTCAAGACCGGCGCTGCGCTCAAGGCGGGCGCAGCGCGCGCAGACGGAATGGCGAGGGCGATCAGGCCGATGGAGCTCGTGAACACCGCGGCGAGAACCACGGTCGCCGGTCGACACCGGGAGCGGAAGGATGACCTGGGCCGGCCGACAAATCGAGCGCTGCTACGGGGAAACCTGTCCATCGTCAAATCTCCTCCGATACTTCTCCGATACTTCCGGTGGACTGAAGCCGCCGAGTTTCTGCGGGAACGTCACAATTGGCCGCCAACACTTCAGGGACTTAGTTGCGTACAGCCGGTCAGAGGTTCCCTGGCATGGGGTGGAAGGCAGTCGGCGGGCAACTGCGCCCCCCGTTGCCCGCCGGCTGCCTTCCCCCCCCATGCTGAGTAACCGCTCACAGCTGGTGCTTTCGCACGCACCCGACTACAGTACGCCCCTCCCAGAAATTCGAGCGGATTCAGTGCGATGCGTTTCGGTACGGAATACGGGGTGATCGTGATCGGCGGCGGCCATGCGGGCACCGAGGCCGCGCTGGCGGCTGCGCGCATGGGCGCGAACACGCTGCTGCTCACACATAACATCGAGACCCTCGGGCAGATGAGCTGCAATCCGGCCATCGGCGGCATCGGCAAGGGCCACCTGGTCAAGGAGATCGACGCCTTGGGCGGTGCGATGGCCGTGGCGGCGGATCAAGCCGGCATTCAGTTCCGCACGCTGAATGCAAGCAAGGGGCCGGCAGTTCGCGCGACCCGGGTGCAGGCCGACCGGCAGCTCTACAAGCGCGCGATACGGCGCCTGCTGGAACGGCAACCCAATCTCTCGTTGTTTCAGCAGGAGGCGGCGGATCTGCTCGTCGAGGGCGAGCGCGTGGTGGGCGTGGTCACGCAGAGCGGCATCGAATTTCGCGCGCGCGCCGTCGTGTTGACCGTCGGCACGTTCCTGGGCGGCCGGATCCACGTGGGCCTCGACAGCCATGCCGGCGGCCGCGCGGGCGATCCGCCGTCGATCAGCCTGGCGGCGCGGCTGCGGGAGCTGCCTTTGCGGGTCGGGCGCCTGAAAACCGGCACGCCGCCGCGCATCGACGGGCGCAGCATCGATTTCTCCGGCTTGCGCGAGCAGCACAGCGACGATCCGCGGCCGGTGTTCTCGTACTTGGGTTCGCGCGCCTCGCACCCGCGCCAGCGGCCGTGCCACATCACCGCCACCAACGAGCGCACGCACGACATCATCCGCGCGGCCACCGATCGCTCGCCGCTGTTCTCGGGACTCATCGAGGGCGTGGGGCCACGCTACTGTCCGTCGGTCGAAGACAAAGTGGTGCGCTTCGCGGACAAGCATTCGCATCAGATATTCATCGAGCCTGAAGGCCTCGATACCGACGAGATTTATCCCAACGGCATTTCGACCAGCCTGCCCTTCGATGTGCAGCATCAATTCGTGCGCACCATCGCGGGGTTCGAACATGCGCACATCACACGCCCCGGCTACGCGATCGAATACGACTTCTTCGATCCGCGCGACCTGAAATACAGCTTGGAGAGCAAATTCCTCGCGGGTCTGTATTTTGCCGGTCAGATCAACGGCACCACCGGCTATGAGGAGGCGGCGGCGCAAGGACTGCTGGCCGGCACCAACGCGGCGCTCGGCGCGGCGGGCCGCGAGGCGTGGTGTCCGGCGCGCAGTGAAGCCTACTTAGGCGTGCTGGTCGATGATTTGATCACGCGCGGCGCGCCGGAGCCGTACCGGATGTTCACCAGCCGCGCCGAATATCGGCTGAGCCTGCGCGAGGATAACGCGGACCTGCGCCTCACCGCCCGCGGCCGCGAGCTGGGTTTGGTCGATGACGCGCGCTGGGATTTCTTCGAGCGCAAGCGCGCGGCGGTGACCCACGAGGTCGCGCGCTTGACGGCGGCGGTCGTGCAGCCCGGCGACGTCGATGCGGCGTTACTGGCCAAGTTGGGAGCGCCGTTGTCGCGCGAGGCGCATGCGTTCGACTTGCTGCGCCGCCCGGAACTGGCTTACGACGATCTGGCGCGGGTTGCGCACGCGGCGGAGAGCGACGCGAACGACCGCAACTGGCGCGATGACGAGCGTCTCGGCGAGCAGGTCAAGCTGCAAGTCGATGTGCAAGCCAAGTATTCAGGGTATCTCAAACGGCAGAGCGAAGAGATCGATCGTCAGCGCCGCAATGAGGAATTGCGTCTGCCGGCCGATATCGACTACGGCGACGTCGGCGGACTCTCGAATGAAGCCCGCCAGTGCCTGCGCGCGGTGCGGCCGGAGACCCTCGGGCAGGCGGCGCGCATTCCGGGACTGACGCCGGCCGCGGTCTCGCTGTTGCTGGTGCATCTCAAGAAGCGCGCTCACGCCGCTTGAAGGCCGCTGCCCGCTGCCCGCTGACGTGGGCGAGGGCGAGTGGCAATTTGCCGGTGCGGTCTTTAACATCAGCAGTGAATAACCATATGGCAAAGCAGTTGGCCGCGGCGTGTTTGAGTCCGTCGGCCTGGAGAATGAGATGATTTGTCGATTGAAGGCCTTGACAGGGCTGGCGAGCCTGCGATGGTTCGCAGGCACGGCGTTGTGCCTTGGTGCATCACTCGGTGCGCATGCAGCGGGTGATCCGGTCTTGGGCGAGAAGAAGTTCTACACCTGCTACGGATGCCATGGCATCACAGATTACAAGAACGCCTACCCCGACTACAGCGTTCCCAAACTGCGCCATCAGAATGCGGCCTACATCGTCGCGGCGCTGCAGGAATATCGCAGCGGCGACCGCCCGCACGCGACCATGCATGCGCAGGCCGCCTCCTTATCGGATCAGGACATGGAGGACATCGCCGCCTACTTGCAGGGGCCGCAGCCGCCTACGCCGACGGCCTCGGCGACGGCCAAGCCGCCCGCTCAAGTCGCCGCCTGCGTCGCGTGTCATGGCGTCAACGGCTTGGGGGTGGACGCGCCGTTGGTGCCGAAGCCGGCGTTGCTCGCCGGCCAGCATGTGGATTATCTGGAACAGGCGCTGACCTCTTACCGCAATGGTCGGCGCAAGAACGTCGTCATGGGCGGCATGGCGCAGCTGCTCACCACTGACGAGGACATTAAAATTGCGGCGGCGTACTTTGCCAATCAGAGCTCGCCGTTGGTGACGGCGACGACGGGGAGCAAGTGAATCGACACCTGAAGTCCCAGTGGTGAAGTCCTGACGACACCCCGAGTCGCGAGGCGCCGGCACTCACTCGCCCGAGGCTTTCAGGAATTGCGCGAAGGTCCGGTAATAGGCATCGCGGTTTTGTTTCCTGTGAAAGCCGTGACCCTCATCGCTCACCAGTAAGTACCACACCTCCCCGCCCTTGCTGCGCAGCCGGTTCACGAGTTGGTCGGCTTCACTTGCCGGCACGCGCGCATCGTTCTTGCCTTGCACGATGAGCAGTGGCTTCAAGATCCGGTCCGCATTGGTCAGCGGCGAGATGCGCCGCAAGTAGGCCCGCATGTCGGGATCGCGTTCATCACCATACTCGGCGCGGCGCTGGTCTTGCGCGTACGGTGCGGTGCTGGTCAAAAAACTGATGAAGTCGGTCATGCCGGCGACGTCGACTCCGCCGCGCAGGCGGTCGCTGAAGTTGACCATCGTCGCGAGCGCCAGATAACCGCCGTAGGAGTCTCCGGACACCACCACATGTTTCGAATCGAATCCGGCTTGCAATTCCACCCACACCAGGAGCGCGCCCACATCTTTGACGGCGTCCTCGCGCAGCGTGCCCCTGCCCTGCGCCAGATTAGTCTTGCCGTAGCCGGACGAGCCGCGCACATTCGGGGCGACCACCGCGTAGCCGAGCTCATTCACCAGATATTGAATCCACGGGTCGAAGCCCGGGCGGAACTGCGCTTCCGGACCGGCGTGCAGCACGACCAGCACTGGGTGGCGCCCGGGAGCCGTGGGTTCGTAGACGTAGACCGGAACTTGCCGCGCTTTGCCGTCGGCGCGGTCGAAGGTCGGATACTGGGTCAGCCGCGGGATGACGAACCTGGCGAGATCGACCGGACCCGCTTCGCTCATCGTCCAGGCCTCGGTACGATTCGCGGCGATGTCGAGCACGTAGGCATCGCCGGGCTGATTGGGGGATGAGAAGCCGAAGGCCAGACGCTTGCCCTCGGCGTCGAAGCAGAGCGACTGGACCAGCCCGACGCCCGGCAGTTTGGGCGGCGTCAAGTCCTGGTGCGTGCGCAGATCGAGCAGATTGAGTTTGCCGGCGCCGGCCTCGTTGGCGACATAGGCCAGATAATGCCCATCGCGTGAAATCGCGAGCTCCTCGACATCCCACGGCAGGTGAGCCGATATGACGGTCTTCTCATTGGTGAACAGATTCACGTAGCGCAGCTGCGCAAACTCCGAGTCGCGGTCGGAGATCACATAGACGCCCTGCCCGTCGCGGGAAAATTTCGCGCCGCGGATCCCGACCTTGGCCGCGACGGGTTCGACTTCGCGCTTCTGCCCGGAGCTCAAATCGACCACGTACAAATAGGCCTCGGATGTCGACACCGATTTCAGCACCAGCAGTTTGCGGTCATCGGGCGACCAATCGAGCGGAACCCACGCGGCGCTGTCGCCGGACACCGCGAGGTGCGGCAGAGTGCCGGATTCCGGGTCGACGATGTCGATGTCGTGGCTGACGCCGTCGCGAGCCGTGCTGAAGAACGCGATTTCCCGGCCGAAGTTCGACCACAGCGGTGCGCCGTTGACGGACTTGCCGTCGGTGAGCAGTTTGGCGGCGGGCACGCCGAGACGCTGGTAGTACAACTGGGTTTTCTCGTTGCCGCCCGCGTCCTCGAGAAACAGCAATGCGCTGCGGCCCGGATCCGGCGAGAACGCGGCCTGCGTGATCGGCTCGTGCCGAAAGGTCAGCTGGCGACGCTCGCCGCCGGCCCGCTCGACGAGATGCAGTTGATCGACCTCGCCGAAGCGCGTGGCGATCAGCAAATCGCCCTTGGGCGAGAAGCCGAGCGGCAGCGCCTGGCGCGAGTTCATATAGCCATCGAGCGTGTCCGCCAACCCGGCCGGCGGCTCCGGGATGTTGTCGAAGATCAGATTGCCGCGCTCGACGCGCGCCGCCATGGCCGCCACCGGCATCACCGCGAGGAGCAGCGCCGCGCACCACAATGCCATCAGCCGCGACGCTGCCCGCGGAAGGGCAGCCCGCGACATCGCCTCCAGATGAATTCGGATCATGGGGCTATGTTCTCACACGGCGCGGAGGATAATGGGATGGATGGCAAGCTTCGAACATCTGCTGAAATCCTACGACGTGCGCGATGAGCTCGACGACATCGCGAGCGCCGACCCGCCCGCCTATCTGCGCCGCTGCTTTGCGGAAGGCTGTTCGGCGCCGGCGCTGCCGTGGAGCCGGGTGCAGCAACTCGCGGTCTGCGCCATGGTTTTGGACGCCATCGTCAATGACCGGGACTACGAGTTCTTCGAACACGAACTCATTGCGGACTGGCGCGCCCACTATGTCGGCGCCTGCAGCAAAATGAAGCCGCTCGCGGGCCAGGCGTTGCAGCGCGTGCTCGACCGCGAGCGCCCGGACGATGCCGAGGCCACGGCGGAGCTGCAGGAACTGGCGGTCAGATGCGCGGGCGCGTGAGTCCGTTTGCGCGGCACTCGCCGCGGCACGGCGCCCTGCTCCCGGCGCTGCTCTCCGCTTGCTTCGTGATTCTGGCCGGCTGCGCCGCCCCGGCGCCGAAGCTCGCCACGCCTGAACCGCCGGCGCCGAAACCGGTGGACCCGTCATACGATTGGCATGGATTGTTGCCGGCACCGTTCGGCAGCACGCTCAAGCAAGTTCCGCTCGCGCTGCACGAAGTCCTGCTGTTCCACGACGATGCGCAGGGCACGGCCTCCCCCGACGATGCCGAGTGTTATGGGGCGGACAGCGCCGCGCCGCGTTTCGTCGGCGGCACGCCGGATGAGTACCTGCTCTGCTTCAAGCAGGACCGCCTGGCGCGCATTCGCGCCTCGGTGAGCGTCGACACGGAGAAGGCGCCGGAGATTTTTGCGACCGCATGTGCGCTGTGGCTGAAGAATGCCGGGCAGCTTGCGCCCGACGCGCCCCCGAGCGCCGCGCCGGCGCCGAGCGGTTCGCCGCCAGTCAACGGCACCTGCGAGGGCCGTGATGGCGCCGTCCACTTCAGCGGCCGGCTCGGCGAGGAGCCGACTCAGATCCCGGCCGAATCGCCGCCCGCGCAGGCGCGCGAGCCGGAAGCACAGCCTGCCGAAACACCTGTACGTATCGTTCTCGACGGCACGCCCGACCCGAATACCCAGTCCGAGTGATGCTGCGCGAGTCCGAACGTGAATTACTCGCCGCGGGCGCCCGCGAACTCGGGCTCGACCTGGACGGCGGCGCGATCGACTCGTTGTTGCGCCTTGTGGATGAACTCGAACTCGGCAACGCGCAATTCAATCTCACGGCGATCCGCGACCGGCCGGGCATGCTGCGCAAGCACGTGCTCGACAGTTTGAGCCTGCAGCCGTATCTGCGCGGTGTGCGCGTGGCCGACATCGGCACGGGCGCGGGCTATCCGGGATTGCCGCTCGCGATCGTCAATCCGCGCAGCCGTTTCACCTTGGTCGAGGCCACCGGCAAGAAGGCGCGATTCGTCGAACAAACCGTGCAGCGGCTCGGTTTGAACCAGGTGCACGTGGTGCATGCGCGCGCGGAAACCTACAGGCCGTTCGAACTTTTCGATACAGTGGTGGCCCGGGCGCTGTCCTCGTTGGCGGATTTCGCGGCGTATGCCGGACACTTGTGCGCGCCTGACGGACGGCTCCTGGCGATGAAGGGAAAACGGCCCGACGAGGAGATTTCAGCGCTGCCGAAATCGTTCCGCGTGCTCGCGGTGCACCGGCTCAAGGTGCCGGGGCTGGACGATGAGCGGCATCTTGTGGAACTCTCACCCGCGCGGCCCAGTCCGGCGTGGCCCAGTGCGGCGCGGCTTAAAGGCGCCCCGTTGCCAACGAGCAAATCATGAAGCGCGTCATCGCAGTGGCAAACCAAAAAGGCGGGGTCGGCAAGACCACCACCGCGGTCAATCTGGCCGCCTCGTTGACGGCGACCAAGCGGCGCGTGCTGCTGATCGATCTGGATCCGCAGGGCAACGCCACCATGGGATGCGGAATCGACAAGAATGCCCAGTCGCGCACCAGCTGCGACGTGGTGCTCGGCGATTGCGCCGCCATCGAAGCCCTGGTGACGGTCGAGTTCGGCGGCTTCATGCTGATGCCGGGCAACCAGGACCTCACCGCGGCCGAGGTCCGGCTGCTGACCAATGTCGCCGGGCGGGAGTTCAAGCTGCGCAACGCCATCAAACCGATACGCGAGAATTTCGACGTGATCCTGATCGATTGCCCGCCGTCGCTCAACATGCTGACGCTGAACGCGCTGGTGGCCGCGGACTCGGTGATGGTGCCGATGCAATGCGAGTACTACGCGCTCGAAGGCTTGAGCGCGCTGGTGCAGACCATCGACCACGTGAGCGGCAGCATCAATCCGGATTTGGAGATCGAAGGGCTGCTGCGCACCATGTACGACCCGCGCAACAATCTCTCCAATGAAGTCTCCGCGCAGCTGATCCAGCACTTCGGAGAGAAGGTGTTCCGCACGGTGATTCCGCGCAACGTACGCCTCGCGGAGGCGCCGAGCTTCGGCAAGCCCGCGCTGTTTCACGATCGGGAGTCGCGCGGCGCGCTCGCCTATCTCGCACTCGCCGGGGAAATGATTCGCCGCGACGAGCTGCCGCTCGCAACCGTATAATTTCGGCATGTCCGTCAAGAAACCGTCTCTGGGCCGTGGCCTTGCCGAGTTGAGCCCCTTGCTCGCGAAACGCGCAGGCGCGCCCGAGGCCGCATCGCCGCTTGGGTCGCCGTCCGTGGGCGACCGATTGGCAAGTCTGCCGCTCGATCTGTTGGAGCGCGGCAAGTATCAGCCGCGCATCGACATGCGCGAGGAGTCTCTGAGCGAGCTCGCCGCCTCCATCAAATCACAGGGTCTGGTGCAGCCGATTCTGGTACGCCCTTTGCCGAAGCCCGATCCCGGCGCATCGCAACGCTACGAGATCATCGCCGGTGAGCGGCGCTGGCGTGCGGCGCAAATGGCGGGGCTTGCCGACATTCCCGCCGTGATCCGCGAGGTCCCCGACGAAGCCGCGGTGTCGATGGCGCTGATCGAGAACATTCAGCGCGAAAACTTGAATCCGCTCGAAGAGGCGCGCGCGCTGCTCCGGCTGGTGGAGGAATTCGGCTTGACGCATCAGGCGGCGGCCGATGCCGTGGGGCGCTCGCGCGCCGCGGTGAGCAATCTGCTGCGCCTGATGGACTTGGCCGACGAGGTCAAGGAGTTATTGGAACGACGCAGCATCGAAATGGGCCATGCGCGCGCGCTGCTGGGGTTGAGTTCGCGCCGCCAACAGATCGAAGTCGCTCATCTGGTTGCGAAAAAGTCGCTGTCGGTGCGCGACACGGAGAGTTTGGTGCGCCGCATCATTCACCCTCGCCCCGCCGGGGCGCCGGAGTCGCAGACCGCGGATCCGGACATTCAACGCCTGGAGCTCGAATTGGCCGATAAATTGGGCGCCAAGGTTATGTTTCATCACACGGCCTCCGGCAAGGGCAAGCTCGTCGTCACCTACAACAGCCTGGATGAACTCGAGGGCATCCTCGGCCACATCCAGTGACGTCGAGTGGCGCCCGCGGCCTGAAAAATAAGGGGCGCAAACGCCTTGATGCAGCGGGGCCGCGTCTCTATAATGCGCGCGGCAAATTCGACTGGCGGCGGCTCATACGAATGTCGACATCGAGGGTAGCGCCGCCGGTCCGGTTCCCTTCGCGATGAGCGACGTCCTGCTGCGGAGTTACCGGCTGGTCGTTCGGGTCGTGCTCCTGCAGGCAGGCTGCGCAGCATTAGTCGCGTCTTTGTTTCTGATATTCAAAGGCGCTCACCAGGCCCTTGCGGCGCTGGTGGGTGGATTGATCGTGGCCGCCGGAAGCGCAGTGTTCGGTTGGCGCGTGTTCAAGCCCGGGATCGCCGGAGGCGCCACGCTGATGACGGCGATGTACGCCGGCGTGGTGGTGAAGTGGTTATGGTTCGCGGTCGCGCTGTATGTGGCGATCGGGCGGTTGAAACTCGACGCGGCACCGCTATTGATAGGGGTGGTGGTCGCGCAATTCGGTTACTGGGGCGGTCTGGTCCGGCCTAAATGACCAGTCTGACGTGAGATTTGGGGGCTTATGCATGTGGGCATGATGGTCGAGGATGAAGTTGCGGGCGGGGTGACGGGCTACATCAAGCATCACCTCACGCATCTCACCGTCGACTCGGGGCGCGGAGCATTTTGGGCTATCCACCTCGACAGCATCGCTTTCACGTTGGTGATCTCCATCGCATTTATCTTGCTGCTCTCGGCCGTGGCGCGCCGCGCCAGCAGCGGAGTACCCGGCAAGCTGCAGGCCGCGGTCGAGCTGTTGGTGGAATTCGTCGACGGCATGGTGAAAGACACCTTTCACGGCTCGAACAAGTTCGTCGCGCCGCTCGCCATCACGATTTTCTGCATCGTGTTCCTGGAAAATTTCATGGACATATTGCCGGTGGATGCGCTGCCCGCCGCCGCCAAACTGTTCGGCGTCGAGCACCTGCGCACGGTGGCGACCGCGGATCTCAACACCACCGTCGGCATGGCCCTGGGCGTGTTCATCTTGATTCAATGGGTGGGCATCACCAGCAAGGGCTTCGCTGTCTTCGCCGGCGAGTGGTTCATCGCGCCGTTTCACGCGCATAACATCGTGCTCAAAGTGATTTTGGCGCCGCTGAATTTCGGCTTTCGATTGATCGAAGAAATCGTCAAACCCTTGTCGCTGTCGATGCGGTTGTTCGGCAACATGTATGCCGGCGAGCTAATCTTCCTGTTGATCGCGTGCTTCACTCTGGGCGCGGCGCTCAATCAAGTGTCGACCTACGCGCTCGGCCTCGCGCAATTCGGGGCAGGCGTGGTCTGGACCGCGTTCCACTACCTCATCATCACCCTGCAGGCGTTCATATTCATGGTGTTGACCATCGTTTATGTGGGCATCGCGGCGGACAAGCACTAGTTTCACTCACGACATTCAAGACATCAAAGACCGGAGAGAATAATGGACAATGTGACCCAAATCGCTCAACTCATGAGCTCCACCGTGATTGCAGCGGGCTTGGTGATCGGCTTAGGTGGCGCGGGCGCCGCCATCGGCTTCGGCCTTCTGGGCGGCAAGTTCCTGGAGAGTTC
>Ga0209611_10008303_pt1 | contig 16293 bp, 15 predicted proteins | sample S1TSphgellanicum_3_FD_187693 | JGI IMG/M metagenome (GOLD analysis project Ga0209611, IMG submission 187693) | Host-associated microbial communities from peat moss isolated from Minnesota, USA - S1T2_Fc - Sphagnum magellanicum MG (SPAdes) (version 2) | ecosystem: Host-associated > Plants > Peat...
AATGAGTTAATTCACAATACCTTGATTTTTGCGACTAGAATAATGAATTCTAGTCTCACAACATGATGAGGTGGCATTCCATGTGGTAACAAAATATTTGACTATTAATCAACATGATGACTTATACATTACTTTGGATAAAATGAGGCATTTATTAGTCAATCATTATGTTAAAGATGACGTCCAATCCCTCAATGGAACTCTTTTCATCCAAATGCAAGTCCAAAACTTTACCCTCACTAAAACAAATCCTATCCTTTGAACTAGACACAAAAATGACTATTGTTTTTTTCAACTATGTTTATAACTACTTAATCATAACAATCACTAAGTCATGGCAAAAGATGTCAACATGTCACGTGGCATCATGGGTTTATAATTGTAATCTATATGACAACTTGTTGGTTTTTTTGATAAATTAATTATTTTTCAATTTTTGTTCATTAGTTAATTAGTTGCAAGAACCATCCATCTTTATGACTAGCAATGATTCAATCTCCCATGATATTAACATGACATGTTATATGCCAACAAGATGATGTGATTATTCGTCAACATCATGATTCATGTCATTGATTTGATGAATTAATCACATTTATTAACTAATTGAAAATATTGTTGTCCTTTGTGATTGACAATAGTTCGGTCTTCCATGTGACAATGACATGACATGCCATTTGGCAACAAGGTGTCACAAATTTTCATGGCAATCCATGATTTTTTGTGACACCATAACTTTTTGTGTGTTTTGTGGAACCAATATTTGTCATGGCATGCCATATTTCTTTGTGTGCCATAAAGTTTTTGAAACCATGAATTCACTTGCATATGTATATGTACTAAATCTATTTTTAACTTGTAATTATGACTACAATATTAAGGGTTGTTTTAGAAAAAATGACACATAACTCTTTGACTTTCTAACTACTTAACACATTAGTGTAGGTTAACATACCTATTAAGTTAACCTATGTATGTAGGCTACTTAGTAAAAACCTACTTTGTAATATAGGTTACCTTATAAATTACTAAATTAAATTTCAAAAATTTACTACATCTAGTATGTTTAAATATACTTTAAATAGGTTACCCTATTAATATGTTAACCTAAGTATGCTCGTTTAGATTCTTAGCTTTAGGTCTTTTGTCAAGTCAACCTAAATAGCTTCATTACAAAATATTTTATCAAATTTGTCACCATTTGAAGTTTGTGCAACTAAATGCAATTATGATATTAATTATTATATACTAATTACAAAAATTAATAGGTAACTTCTAAATACTAATTACAAAATTACTTAAATATAAACCCTAGGTAGGTGCCTAAACTACGTAATAGGAACCTAGGTTCCCTAAAAAATAGGTTAAGTACAATCATGTATAGTAGGTAGTAGTTATTTAACCATGTTTAGCCTAAATAGTTTTGTTTAGTTTCATTTATGTTAATTTAACCATATTTCATTTAAATATTTGTGTTTAGTTTAATTTCTTTATTGATTTATTAGTGTTTAGCCTAGAGGTAATTGTCTTTAGCCAAAATTATTTTGAATAATTATGTTTAGCCATGCTTAACATAAATTAGTCTACATCTAACCTAAATTAACCCTAATTTAATTTAGATGTAATGTACAAATTAACCTAGTTAACATAGAGGTCTAATTTAGCTTAAATGTAGTCTAGGTTGAACCTAAATCAACCTAGCTTAATCTAGGTCCAACCTAGTTTAGTCTAGGTTTAATTTAGAGCCTAAATAATCTTAGGAGCTACATTAGGTTAATTTATTTTTTAGCTTAGGAATGCCTAGGTTAACTTAAACTAGGTTAGTAAATAGTATAGGTTAACAAATTAGTTCATCTTAAATCAACCTAGGGAGGTTTAAGTCTAGGCTAGGTTGGTAGGTAGTAGGTAGGTTGACCTAGGTCAACTTAAGGTGGCCAAGGTTAATTCAAGGCTAAAAATTTCTAGATTTATAACTTTGTATTAAATATAATTAGTATAAAAAAGTGTTGTAGTGCAATGGATGAGGATTTGAAACCCAAAGTGAAGGTGAGGGGTTTAAATCTTCACTATTGCAACCTATGATACTTAGGCCATTTGGTTTAGATTAAGTACTTTAGTTTGAGCTTCTTGGTCTAGGAATCTGACATTTGTACCTAATTTAAGCCACTTAACTAAGTTAAGCTAGGTTGATTTTTGGCTACACTAATTATATGGGTTAAATTAAGTTGATTTTTGGTCATGTGCGATGATTCATAACATGTGTTTATAAAATTTTAACACATGTCATCCATCCATCAAAGCATATTTTATAACATTTAGTTGAATAAAATGATTCAATTGAAATGGCACGAACTTTACACATCAATCTAAGGTTAATGATGACATGGAATCTCATTATTATAAGAAATTTAGAAATCCTAATCATTAAAACAACTAGGTTTTGCAATGGAACATCCTTTACAACTAAATGAATGAAATGACATGGGTTTAACAACTCATTAGTCATTAGTCACATATGTCCCTCCCGATTAGTATGTAGTTATAAAGGTTAATTGTAAAACTCAAAATGTGTTGTTGTGTATGTTCAAGCTTTGTTTGCATGATTGTTGGACCTTTTTATGTTCAAATTCTGATTGTTTAATTGCTTTACCTTTCCTTCTACTCAATTGTTCAAAATAAAATGTTCAAATACAAGAAGAAATGCAACAATGCTAATGCAAAGGAACATTTTAAAAATTGCAAGAGAAAATGTATCATCATTTGCATGTGTGAATGATGATGATTAACAAAAATACCTTCCTAATTTTTTGAAACTCTAAAATAGTTGTTAAATGTGAATAGGTCATCTTAAAACTACATAATTCTAATGTTAATTTTAGGACAAATGTCATTATTTAAAAATTAAAGAAATGTTAGGGGTTGTAACATTAAACCTTCTAACACCAGGTGTGTTTGTAGCATTATGCACATTATATTATTAAACTTCAAGGCAAACAATTAGTCATTAATAATGTCCAAAAAAAACAATTAACTTTTGACATTGTGAATGGTTAATTTTTTAAAACTTGACATTTATTGAAAATAATGTAATTGCTACCCAAATAGTAAAGGTAGCATGATATGCACATATAGGTTTAAAAATTGTAAGATTACATGCACAAGGTTGGCATGTATAATAATTGACCTTTCTTATTGATCCAATTATTATTGCAATAACATACCTTTTGGGGGGGGGGGGCACAAATGGAAAAATCCATTGTAAAAAGAAACCAATATATGGAAAAAAGGAAAAGCCAAGGAGAATAGCCAACCCCCGCCTAGCTAAGAAAAACATTATCACATAAAGCTACTACTAATGGGTGGTTAGTAGCACCACTTTATCCATTTATTTCACGCACATTAATAACATGATGTGGGCCCCAAACCTCATCAAACACCTTAAGTAATTTGGCCTCATCTTCAAAATGTCTTTTGATCAACTACAAATTACTATGCCATTATAATCTACCATAGTCCACAAACCCTTCATCATTTCTTTCAACTTAAAAACATGCCATCTATTCCCATTGAAGACAATGTCATTTTTTTCAATCTAATTGGACCATAAGGTCACACTACGAAGTAATGTCCACAATGAATTGCATCTTCTAAGTTTAATAAGAATCCATTTGTTAAATAAACATTATTCTAGATTTAGAGCCTTCCAGATGCTAGGGATGTGCGATGATAAGTTTGTGAATTGATATAAGAAAAAAAAAGGTATTTCCTGAGCTTTTTTGGCTCTAAAGCAAAGCCAAAATCTAGGAACAATAAATTTAACCATTGCAAATGAACATGATGGGCAATCGATCTTATGTTTGGATTAGTTTTGGTTTTCCATGTGTTTACCACAATAGCTTGGTGTAGTGTAGATCGAATAAAATTAAAAAAAATTTGGGCTCTTTTCTTTATCTAAACATTCTTCCATTTTAATTGGAAGTTTGGTGAGAATGCATGTTGCCATTTCTTAAGTACATTTTGAATGAGGTTTTTTTGTTGAATTTTGTAACTACCTTCCAAGCTTAATAATATATTTTGTCAATTTGATTTCACCATTTCAACTCCATAATATAAGGTCAAAAGATAAATCTTCAAGTGCATTGTAAAACATATTGAGGGTTGCCATGTACACTGATTTTACCTTCAATCCTAACTCTCCTCAAAATGCTTGTAAATGCCATCTTGTAAATGCCATCTTTTCTTTCAAAAGGATCAACCCAAGACATCTCCCAATGCTATAGACCTTTAGTTATTTGGGGATCTCAATTTTTCTCTGTAGATTGACACTTAGAGAGGCCTAAAAATCTATAGATATGTAGAATATGGTGATTAGGTCTATTGCTTGATTATTGTAGACTTTTAGCCATTCCCCACTTTTTGTCCTTTGCGTTGGATTCTTGAATTCCTCCATCAAACTTATAGGAAGGCTTTCAACTATTCTATGCTATATAACATGTTTTCCTTCCTCTAATTGAAAGTGAATGTTTCACTTCTTCCTATTGATGTAGCCTTTTGAGATTTGGATTCCACAAGTTCCCAACATATTGTAGGCTTGCTTTGTACATTTCTTGGGCTCTCGCAATGGAAGTTTTGTATTCCCCTCCTCTGAATGTTATTCCCCACCACATGTTTAATCACTTGATAGAGTCTACTTAAGAAGCTAGAATTGCAAGTTGATTTCTATGGCTTTCCAAGCCTTCATCACCTTCCCTTGGTTTTTGACCATGGCCCAATTTAGATTTGGAACCCAACTAGTGTGTTGAAAAGGTTTATAATGCTCCAATTATACCTTAGGAAAAGGTTAAGATGAGAACTCCCCAAGCTTTAAGGCAACCAACACCCATTTATACAACAATGCTATGAATGTTTCCTTTGGGTCTATTAAACCTAATCCTTTTAGATTTCTCTATTTGCAACAATTAAACCAATTGACTCTAGTTCTAACATGATGTTCCCCTTTAACCCAAAGAAAATCCCTAATAAATGTTCTTGATAACATATTTTGAATTTGATTATTTATAGAAATGTAATGACTAAATCACATTTTTGTGTTGCCCAACAATAATGATAGTTTTGATTAACGATTTTGCAATCCAATAATTGTTTGTAAAAAGTATCATGCTAAATTGATTGGATAATAAAAAAATATTCAATGCTTATAACAAAATATGCAAATTGAACCCCAAAAAAATGGTATCAACTAACAAAACTGAGATGTTATGAATATAATCTTTGTGCGATGTCCATGTACAAAAACAACAATTAATGTTGTTATTATAAATATACTTATAAACTCTTATTTATAATTGTTATTTATAACAACATTAAAATAAATAATAATAATAATAATAATTTCTAGGAATTAAGAAGGTTGTCTTGCAAGTTTTTCTTTTACTTTGAAATGAGTTTTTCTCAAAAGAAATGGAAATTTACTATAAAGGATATATATATATATAAACACAAACTCTTATTTTCTGTTACCCTTATCTCGCCGGTATATTAGAAGACAATATACCCGCCCAACGCCCATTCGAACCCTGACCGACATCTGGCTTGTATCGATAACGGGCGCAGTTGTCGGCTGCTGCAGCGTCGATCCCTCGCGACGGAGCCCTTAACTGCCGTCGGTGGGACCCTTTCATCTGAGGGCCGGTCCGTTGGACGTGGCCTAAGGTTGTAGCAGCTACCTGGCATTAGATGAATGAACGGATGAATAATATATTCATCCCTCTAGAGACTCGTCGTTTTCATCCTTTCTTCATCCAGGGTTGCTGCTGCACGGGGCGGGCGGGGAAGGGATTGCAGGTCGCGCAGCTCGCTGACTGGCTGGCTGCGCCATCGCTGCTTCTGTGCTTCCTTTTCTTCCACAAACGCTGCGCTCAATTCGTGTTTTCGACGTCTCGTTTCCTCGTATAGGAAGAGAATACTGGTTTTGCGCTTTTTTTGATCCCGATCTGTTGGAATTTGACGAAGATTTGTGGTGGTGGTGGTGGTTTTTGTTTCCAGGAGCAGAGGAGAGGAAGGGGTGGGGACGGGAGAGGAAGGGGTGGGACGAGAGAGTCAGTCAGTCGGGGGTTTGCGGGAATTGAGGCGCGTCCGTCCGTGTGGAGCCGTGGGGAATTTATTACCATGGTGCACCAACAGGGTCTATTACGACGCTGCTGCTACTGCCACTCACCGAGGGAGGAGTTCATGAGCTTCTTAGGCTTCTGTGCGTTGTTTCTTGATGTGCCCTGCATGAGCATCTCTGCTTTGTGGAAGACCATTCTAATTGAAGCACATCATTAGCTTCACTCAAAAGGAGAATGCAAATACATCTCTTGACATGCAACGAAACCGAGGCGACGTTGTTCTTCAGCATTCTGTTAAGATAGCCATCGTGTTTTTGTTTTATGTGAAGTAGGTATGGACTTCTTAGGGTTTGGTTCCAGGGTTCTGCTTCTTATATAGTCTGTCAATGCAGGATCCATGCTCCGCTGCACCCTAGGGTTGTGAGCTAAGGGAAGATCCATGCTCTTAGAAACCCTAGGGTTGTGAGCTAAGAGACTCTGTGACAAAGGAGATCAGATACAGCAAACTGAGGATGTTATCTCGATGGATAAAGAAGCATATGAGCTTCTTGATTATGCCTTGTTAATGTTGCAGCACATTATTAACACTGTAAAAGGAGTGGAAGTAGCCAACACAGCAGCATTCCTGTGTTAGCTGAATGACTGGGTCCCCTCAACGGCTTTGCCTCAAACATATTTTGTGGAGTTAAGCTATAGCTTGTGAAGCTGATGATGATACTTGAGAAGCTGGTCAAATTCTGAGAGAAGTCTGTGGCATGGGCTGATGGACTATATCAAAGTGACAGACAACACCCTGCACATGGTCATTGATTGGGGGGGTGAAGCAAGAGGGAGTTCAGAAAAGATGTGCATGTTGGAATCATTATTATCAGCGATACACAAGCAGATGCTGATTGTCTAGCAAAGAAGAGGAGTATCTGTTTCTGTTTCAGTGTGGAGGCTGAGTTTGTGCCATGTAAGGGCATTGAAGGAGAAGTGGGAGCTTGTTGTGGGGGGTGGATTGTGGTGAGATGATACTGTTGTATACAATTTCTCATGCTGGATCAGGAGCTGAATCCTTTCTGTTGTTGGAATCTTTGGGGCTAGGAAGGGTCTCAATTGCTCCTCTTCTCAGGGCAACAACCATCATCCATTTTCTTGTAGCTCTGCTTCTCTTTGCCATTGTCACCTACAGATCACTATGCAACCTGGGAGTCTGTGAGCAGACAACCTGACTATAATGGAGAAGGAAATGGGTCATGTAGGAGTAGACAGCCTCAGTCATAGCAGTCGTCCTTTCCATCAGCATCAATTTTTTCCAGGAGGTCAGTGTTGGAGATTGACTGAAAAGTCAGTGGATATGTTGCTAAGATTCCTGACCTTCTCCATTCAATTTTTTGATACTTACTGTGTGAGTAGGAGCCTATTGTTGTCTTGGTAGTTGCTTCCCAGTGTCATCTCTTTGATATCCTACCTCACAGATCCATTTGTTGCTTCACAGATTGAGTGTTGTATGCTGACCTTGGATGAGAACTGCTTTTCAATATTCTGTTTGTCCTAGCATCTCCTCCAGCATTGGAGAAGCATAAACGTTGAACATTCTTGTAGAATTACTAGGGTGGGAGGACAGATGAATTGCTGATTCCATCCCACACATTGGGTCATGGTTCATTTTCCTCCTTTACTTAGACCTTCAGTGTGTTTATTGCCAAACAGTTGATTGATATGTTGCTATGATTGCAGGTAACGGAAAGCAGCCCATACTCTCAAACCGTCTGACCATTCCTGTTGAGCAAGACAATGGACCTTGGTCTTCATCATCAAACAGGGATCACTCTGACTCTCAAGGAATGGAAAATTCCTCCCGAAGAAAGGAATGGGATATGAAAGCATGGAACTGGGACAGTGTTATGTTTGTTGCACAGCCTGCCTCTGGGACAGCTAGTGGTTCAGCAAATGAGGGGACACAAAGGCATAGTGTTGATGAAAATGGAGGACATCGTAGAGCTCCTGAGTTCACTTTTCAACTTGAAGGGTCATCAGGCGCTCCTAGGCAACCACTGTTAGGTGATGGTAGAAGTGAGTCAGAGTTGCAAAGCAGATCCTTCTTTGACAGGGAGACTCCATCCCCACCACAGAATGGTGCAAAAAGCCTGAGAGTGGATGACACTGCTCCCGAGGAAGTTGGATCTCTCGGCCTCAAGCTAGGAGGAAGCTCTTACCCAATTGTGGAAGAGGATGGCAGTGGCTCCCATGGTGTGAAGAGAACCCGCTCTTCTTCTCCCCAGTCCCAGGTTCCCATGTGCCAAGTTGACAACTGCAAAGCAGATCTGAGCAAAGCTAAAGACTATCATCGGCGACACAAAGTCTGTCATATGCACTCCAAAGCAGCAAATGCATCAGTTATGCAACTTATGCAGCGCTTCTGCCAGCAATGTAGCAGGTCCATTCTCTGTTCGTATTTTGTAGCATGTGCTTAGCTATTAGGTGAGTTTTGTGCTCATTGGCATAAAACTTTCCAATCATTTTTCTCCTCTCACTGGGTCGAGATTTGTTTATTTTTGTGACACACCTGGAACACCTTGATTTATGTTCAAGTGGACAGACAGTATTTGGTTGCTTATGTAGCATTTCTGGGAACTGGAGTCATGATATTGATGTCATTAACACATCTGTGGTGCCTTGTTGGAGATACATGCTTATCAGCAATTGAATCTGTAGGACACATGCCACTGGTAAAGTTTCTGTGTAAATGAGGTTTCTTGTCACATGCTTTTATGAGGACAATGGCTGAGGAAATGTTTCATGTGTACAGATTTCATCCACTACCAGAGTTTGATGAAGGCAAACGTAGCTGTCGCAGAAGGCTTGAGGGTCACAACAGGCGACGAAGGAAGACACAGCCAGATCCAACTGTTAGATCTTACCTGATGGGTGATGATGATCTTATAGGCAGGGGTGGAGCAGGGTTAGTCAGTGGGCTTCTTCATATCTTGGCACAGTTGCAAGGTAAAAACTTAGAACTTTTTTCCCTTGATTGCAGAGCCAATTTTTACTGTATTTTCTTGGCTCCATCATGATAGCATCCTTCCATTGCTTCCAGAAATTTGTCGAGATGCAGATTCTTCAAAATTGCTACAATAATGCAGTCTGCAATCCTGTCAGTTTAGTATTGAAAGAGTTTGTGGATTAGCCATCACCTTATTAATGAACAGGCTGTATACTCCTAGTACCACCTGTCATCTTTGGTGCAATAGGATGTCTGTAATCCTAAAAAGGAAATACAGATACTACTCTTTCACTGCAAGGATTTCTTCCAACTGATGAAGATCTTGGGTTCTCAACATGTCCTGTCTGATTAGTTTTGCTGTTTTATGAGACTTCATTGTGTGGATGCAGCATCGACATCCCTCAACCATGCCAATGTACCTGTTGTTGACAGGGAGGCTCTGTTAAGGAAAGCAGTCTTGGCCTCTTTGGAGGACAGAACAACACCATTATGGAATTCGTTAATCCCGAATCTTGACAGTCTAGCAGCTGGTTTAGTCAATAGGCAAGAGCAAGTGGCACCATCAAATGGTCACACTTCTGATCTGTCAATTGCAACACAACAGCTTCTTTCCAGATTGGCAGGAGGCTCATCACCAGAAGCTTTGGCATTGCTGCTCCAAAGCACTGGGCAGTTACCCACATCACTGATGCATGTTCTAGGATCTCATCCCCTTATACAAGAGAGGGCAGGTCTGGTGCCATTATCACATGCTTCTTCATCTACCCCTGACTTGCTCACGATACAGGCATGCCCTCTGCAAAGAGAAGTAGGCCACTCATCTTTCGGATGTGCTTCTGGTGTTCCAGCTCCCACTGATGATAGGCTGCCTGTGTCCCGGGAACTCATTCCAAAGTCTACTGACAGCTCCTTGGTGAGGCCAATTGCTGAGCGACTGATGCCAAATCCTGAGCTTTCAGCTCTGCAGGATGACCAGGTCCTTGCAGCACCAGCAATGCAAAGATTGTTCCAAGAGCAGTCAACTGCTGACCATTCAACTGTAGCCATTGGGAAGGATGCTAGACAGAGGGCTGATGCAGGAATGAACTCTGCAATTGGTAGTAGGGGAAGCTTAATGCTTTCAAGTATTGGGGCCCAGAAGACTGGGTCATCTTTTAGGCCCATTCCACCTGATCCTCGCCCAGCATTGCAACCTTCAATTGTGCAACCCAGCAACAGTCCACAGTCAGGGTCAGATGAGGAATTACCAGCTCACTTAACTCCAAATATGGAGGTGCAATTTCCGATTTTAGCAGTCATATTCTCTTTGTTGATGGGTGTTACATGAGATTTTTGTGTCTTCTAGTCCAGATTTGTTTTAAGGGGTGACTTTTGTACAGCTAAAGCTTTATAAAATGTACCATAATACTTCTTAATGCTTTGCTCCATTCTGTATTGGGTGTGGTTTTGGATTGGTGGATGGCAGATGTGGAAGAACCCTACACGTCGAATATCACTCAAGCTATTTGACCGAACGCCTGAAGAGCTGCCACATAATCTACGAATGCAGGTATTGTATTAACTCCAGCCTTGCATTGCTGTCTAATTTGCTGCTAGGCATATTCTGCAGACTTGGTTAATGATAACAGCTGTCTTTTATCTGACTGCAAGTTTTGAAAGTGACTAGCAGGTACATGCCAGTAGACCACTTCAAGCAGCAGTCTTGCAAATGTTTTTTCTATCGTACTGACAATCTGTCTGTTTGTTATCCAGATTGATGCATGGCTGGAGCACCTACCTACAGACATGGAGAGTTACATAAAACCTGGTTGTGTTTTATTGACTATTTATGTTTCCATGCCACATTCTGCATGGGTGGAGGTGTGTACTGAAATCTCTTGAACTTAGGATTTCTTCCCACCTGAAGTCTCTGTGATTGCACTCTTCTGCGTGCACACTGATTGAAACCATGAGCATCAACCTGCTTGAAGAACAGTGCATTTGACCCTTTTACTGTTGGAAGGAATGTCTGAAGACAGAAGACTCCTGTAAATCACTCTGTGAACCTTCCTGCAGGATTATGTTGCATTAGGAGTCATTGGTTTTAATTCACACTAATGTGATCAGCAATCCTCACTGAATGCAATGGTGAACATATATATATGTTAGTAGTGAATACTGTTGCTAATGATAGTTTTCATGTTCATGCAGTTAGACAGGGACTTGCAAGGAAGTTTGGAGAAATTACTCAATACCTGCAGTGGTGCATTTTGGCACAAAGGCCGCATCTTGGTGCAAGTGGAACACCAAATGGTTTTGATTGTTGATGGTTAGTTTCATACCACATTTGACAAAAAACAATCAGTTATTCTGTAGCTACAGGAGATGTATGATGATATTAATGGTATGGACATATGAACATCATCATTGAATTTCTGTAAGTGCTCACAACAAATGACAGTATGACATCTTTTAGCTCTTTGCAGATCAACTGTATGGTCAGTTTGAGTTTTGACTCTGAAATCTTTGATGAGCAGTGTTAAACCTATGTTGCCATGTATATGGTATTAGACATGATCAGGAAAGTTATGTTGTGTTTTTCGAGTGGTGTAGTGAGCCTGGTAACAGCTGAATTTTTATGGGTTTGGTTTACAGGCAATATTGTTGAAAGGAAATTGGTGGATCCATTGAGTCAACCCTATATTCAATCAGTGCGTCCCATTGCTATTGTAGCTGGCCAAGAAACCAATATCAGTTGCAATGGGTTCAACCTTGCATGTTCTGGGACCAGGTATGTGTCATTGCTGTAAATCTTTGAGTTGTCTTAGGTGGTATATATGATAGTGGAAGATTGCACTTCACTGTCTGAAATGTTGCCTTGCCATAAATTGCAACTAAAGAGTGCTGCCCCTTGACTTGATGTTCGGTTCTGTTGCTCCAGGTTACTCTGTGTGTATCAGGGAAAGAACTTGTCGCAAAGTGTTTCTAATGTGGAGGATGAAGAAGCAGACCAAGCCAGTGGTGGAGCTGATGTGGAAATTGATGAAGTCAACAGTGACGGTGAGGAAGGTGTGGAGGACTGCGCTATCATGGTCACAGCTGATAGAGCCATATTTAAAGTGGATCACACTTTCACCTTCTGTGGGGAATGCTCTGACGTTGTGGGTCGGTGTTTCATTGAGGTATGCATTTTCAAGTTCATAGATCACAATCAAATCTCTGCTCAAATGTGAAGCTTTGAAACTGGACATTGTTTTGTACATAGAGTAAAATATTTCTGGGGTCTTTTTGCAACAAGGTAGGTGAGAATGAAATCTGCTGTCTGTAATGGTTTTATGTTCAACTTGACAGCTATGACTTGGCAATGGATTTAGTTGCCTTTGATTTGAAGGAAGGCCAAACTTCTCATGTGGAATCTTAGGATATGCTGAGAATTTTGATTGGTGCAGGTTGAACAAAATCTCAGTGGAGGAAATTCAAAGCCAGTCATAGTTGCAAACACATTAGTGTGCAAGGAGCTCTGCAAGCTAGAAGAAGAAATTGAGGCTGCAACTTTATGTGCAGCTGAGATGGCTGAAAGAGAGGGGCTTGAATCCAGTGATATCCTGATTTGTAGTGAGGTGGCACGAGCTGTGGTGGAAGAGGATGTTGCATGCTTCTTACATGAACTGGGGTGGTATTTCCAGAACAGGAGCTATTGGCAATTCAGTGACTCTGCTTCTCTTGACATGGTAGGCAACTTCGTATCTTGGTTCATGTCATTGATGCCATTGGCTAACAGGGCAGGGATGCTTGCACTAAATTTGGAACTGCCAATCTGGATTGAGATTTGTGGGTACAGTTTGTTGATACCAGCTACTGGAAGATTGAGAGATGAGTGGTTGTAGGGCCAGCAGAAGAACCCTTGACAGGTGTGCATTATTACTGTTTTCTGTTTAGTGGATTTTATACTGGGATAGCATATCCAATGAGGAATGAGCTCATGTCAGAAAGCAAATGTCTTGATGAAGACAAAAATTTCGCTTTTCTGCTAGAAATGAATTTTAGCAGGCAATCTTTTGTGTAACTCTCAATTCTGGTTCAGGGATGTCATGTCACAATTTAGAAAGGCAGTCCCAAAGGTATCTTGTGCCCATGCACCCTGCGTACCATTCGAAGCATCACACAAAGTCTGATCATAGAAAGAGCACACTTGCATAGTTGTTTCACTGTGTGTAACACTCATAACTTGGAGGGATCTTATGTACTGTACAAAAATGTGGGTGTAGATGCTTGCTTGTAGAGGGACATGCTCAAATGAAACAAAGCTCACCCTTACAACTTGTTGCAGCTTGAATGAGGACACTGCTGACTCTTTGATTAGCTAGGTCTCTTGAGTGCTAGCCAATGTCATGATTGAGTCTTCCTGTTGCAGTCGGAAATGTGACAGAAACTCAGGACACAGATATGTGTCCAAAGTTTGATGGTGTTTTGCCTCAATTTTTGGGCAGGTTGTTATATACTTCCTCGAGCCACTGTCAGGAGCTGATGCAGTCAGTGGGTAGTCATGGCAACTTGTCTCTGCTATTCATGATGAAGTTGATGGTCTGACACTTTGTGAGTGAATCTCATAAGGTTATGACTGCACTCATCATTGTGTCACCTTCAAAGTGTTGTTATGGAGATTTGTCTGCAATCTTATAGATATTCACCATGTATAAACTTCTACATTTGTGTGTGGTAATAGTTGTGTGCTAATTTGGATAGTTATCTATTGTCTCCATTTAATTGTGGCTCATGTTTTCCAGGTTCATGCTTTCCGCTTGAAATGCCTGTTGGTCTTCTCAGTTGAGCGTGATTGGTGCACTGTGGTGCAAAAGCTTTTGGACATGCCCTTTCAGAGAGCAGAGTCTGACTCTTTGTTCGCCAAACTGTCCCATGTTGTGCGAGATGAAATCAGTTTGTTACATCGGGCAGTCCGCAGGAAGTGCAGGCCTATGGTGGAGCTTCTGTTGGCTTATGTGCCTTCATCCCTCACAAGAGAGAGTGATTTTGGGTTGGAGAATTTCCAGAGAATAATGCAGTTCAAATTGCAGTGGGGCAACTTCTTCAGGCCAGACATGGCTGGACCTGCAGGCTTGACACCCTTGCACATTGCAGCTAGCATGCAAGATGCTGAAGATGTTGTAGATGCCCTCACAAGTGACCCCTGCCAGGTGTGTCTGCAATTCTCCCCTAAGCTGGGTCTGAATTTGGTTGCATCATCTCATACATTGATGAGCTGTATTTGTAGATCCACTGAGTATTTGTTACAGTAACACATTCATTTGGTGGTACCTGCTCAGGTTGGGTTGCATGCTTGGGTTAGCAAGCAGGATGAGAGTGGACAGACACCTCTCAGCTTGGCCCTTGTTGGAGGGAACATCAAGTCTATACAGTTGGTGAGAGCCAAACTTGCTCTGCTTGAGAGTATGGGAGGAAGTGTGGCTATCAATATCCCAGGAGATTCATTGCCACACATTCAGGACCAAAGACCCAGTGAAGCTTCAAAGTCAGTAGCACCAAAATCACTGAATCTGGAGTTGCCATTTAGTTCAAATCAGAGGTCTGCTTCAGGGGCAAAGCTCAACACCGGCAAGGCTAGGTTTCATTGCAGTGCTTTTGGAAGGCAAGTTGGCAATCCTGGTGGTATTCTACATGCCTATATTCCAAAGTCCTTCTTGGTATCTTTGATGACGATTGCAACTATCTGTGTTTGTGTGTGTCTACTGTTCAAGGATCCTCCATTTGTGACATTTGTGAGGCCTCCTTTTCGCTGGGACAGTTTGGGTTCTGGTCCACAGTAGAGAAGAATGATACCATGCAAGGCCTTCAGCATGATAACTACATGCACCAATTCAATGCTGAATCACAGTGAAGAGGATGTGGCAGCTGGTGCTTATCATCGAACTTCACAAGGGCTGTTGTTGCTACTGTTAGTGTACCATTGTTCATCAGGTCTCCTTCATTTCAAGCAAGAATTTGCAGGCACAAAGACATCGCAGGCTTGTTATTCTTCTTTAGAGGTTAATTCTTTGAGTTCTTACTGTGAAATCCAATAGGTACTGTAGTGAGCCATACTGTTTTGTAAGATCCTTTCTGACAAAGAAGACAGGCACTGTGATGTGCTACTTACACAACAGGTTATGGCTCAATGCAGTGGATTTCCTGGTAGACTCCAAGCAGAGTTTAGGCTGGTAGCAATAGCTTGTTTTGGTCCCCTGCCTATGTCACATGGTAGGTATGTATCTTCTCAACTATTTCATGAAAGAATTGTCCATTTTGAAGTGACCCAATTGGTCATGCTTGTTACATCTTAGCTGACCAATCCAATCACATCTTCATCTGTGTGGAGGACTGTTAGCCCAGTGGAGTTGCCATGTGTGTCTATACACCCTTTCTTTACAGAGATATGGTTTTTACATGTTGGGTTTTTGGACTTATCTGCAATGTAGTCACTCGTAACTAAGGTTGTCATCAATGACCAGTGTCTGGCAGGTCCTAGACTTGTAAGGTCACTTGGTCACCTTCCTGATCTGGAACTTCAAACTCTTCCTGTTGGAACTGGATCAGGAAGTTGGAACCTTCCACTGGAACCTTCCAACAGGAGGTTGGTTCCACATTTGGTTTTGGTTCTGATTTTTCAAATTGCTAAATTGATGATCTGGGGACCTTGAGATTGAACAAGCGCTGACCATGAAGTAGCATGGACCAAGAACTGGCTAACATTTGTTTGCAATTTGAACTCATTCTTGTCATGTCTAGTTTTGGTTTAACTAGAATTGACAAAACAATTTAGCTTTGCAATCTCATAGACATTTAATAGCATGGAGTTCACCACTAGTTTGAACACAAAAGAACTTAGTGTTTTTTTATACAAGGAAGGAGGGGATTTTAGATTTGTGGATTTGCATTTGTTCATCTGCTATGTATTGGCTTGTGATAAAAAATTGTCTTAAGAAGTACTAAGAAAGGTGTGAAAAGCAAGTGTACTCCTTGTGTGGTAGTAAGAAACTAAAGAATTGAAGCCTATGTATATGAAACCCAACTATTGTGATTCCGATTAAAAGAGATAATTAAAAACCTAAGGTAATTTTAAAATGACTTGTTACAGTAAAACTGAAGGGTATTATACCAACAAGATTTCAAAATAGTAAAAAAGTAAAAGTGACAAAGTTGAGGAAAAGAATCACTACT
>Ga0209611_10008305_pt1 | contig 16291 bp, 11 predicted proteins | sample S1TSphgellanicum_3_FD_187693 | JGI IMG/M metagenome (GOLD analysis project Ga0209611, IMG submission 187693) | Host-associated microbial communities from peat moss isolated from Minnesota, USA - S1T2_Fc - Sphagnum magellanicum MG (SPAdes) (version 2) | ecosystem: Host-associated > Plants > Peat...
CTCATTCTCACAAGGCAATATATATATATATATATATATACTAACTCTCATAATTTGCTCTTCACTTAAAAGCACACTTGTAAGTATTTATGTCTTCTCTAACTTGTGATAAAGGAATTTTTTTTTAAATAAAAAATTCAACCACAAAGGTTTTATTATCATTGGGTGATGAAAACTAAAACGTATTGAGCAACAACAATATTCACGTACTATATATACTACGGGTATAAAGGCTAGGAGGAGGGTAATTTTAATAATAGTGAATGGTGAATAGTAAAGTGCGACTAGTAAATGTGTATGATGAAGTACTTTTACTTACTACTACTAGTGAAGAAGGCAGCATTTGCAAACTATGAAAAGGTTCATGCTTTTCATGCATGTCATGTCAAGTAACGCAACGAAAAGGAGGAGTTGGCGAGTCAGACAAGTACTTATTACAAGACAACTTGATGGTTCTAGTTGAATCCTATGCTTCTTGTTGTTGTTGTTGTTGTTGTGCCTATCGCTCATGATTCAACCGAGAAGGAAACGCCCTTCCTTGGAAATTTTACCATCGACCTAAAAAACTAGTAGTGTCTTTGGAGGAATGCTTGCAAAGTGTGAGAAATGGTTAGGCGGTTTTTTTTACCATGATACCCGATGGATACCCGTCATGTAAAAACAGGGAAAAGTAAATTTAAATGTAAAAAAATTGTCGATCTTTTACACCGTGTAAACGCCCTTGGCTGCAGGCATTGCCAGACTTGGGCTCGCCTTGCCTCCCACCTCATGTAAGCTCTTATTCGGGCGTAACATACCCGCCGGGTATCACAGGACATATCCCATTTAGCATGTCAAGAAGGAAGGGTTTTAGACTTTGTCAATCACAAGTTTGCATTCTTCTGTTGCTTCAAGAAGAATGTGACTTGTGGTGGTGGGTTCCATGGAATATTTGGAAACTTGGGTGGATGAATAGCCCCATAATCTGGAGACCTTGGATTTTGGGTTCTTGTGCTGCTGCTGCTGCCTGTTGTGATGAGCTCTCTGAGGGGTTGCTCGTATTGTTCTCGGATGAGAATTAAAATGAACCTTGTGAAGGATCTTTTAAATTTCATCACAAAAAACTCCTAACCCAATGTTTGAGATTTGAGGGTTTTCAAGGAATTTGCATTGGAAGTCCCATATTACTATTTTTATTTTTAAAGATTTTTTTTTTGTGGGGGAGAAATTTCACACTATGACGACCCAAAAAATTTATTAAAAAAATCATTGCAATGTTTTATTAAGGGGTTTTTTTGGGGGGAAAATGTGCAAAAAAAGTAGCCATATTTAGACAATGAGTTCCTGGAGTATTTCTGAATTTTCAAAAAAAAAAAAGAAAAAAACCCCTGAGAAACAACAAGGAAATTTTTTTGGTAAAAAAAAGGGGGATGAAATTATAATTATATTCGATGTGCACGACACAAATAAAAAAGGCCCACCACCACCACCCCCACATACTTGGTGTGGGTGGATCTTGCCTAAAAGCAATAACAAACCCTCCAGAGTAGTCCTTCAAATGCACGCAGTTTTGTTTTATGCCAGCAGCAGCAGCACGGTCACTTATGAAAGCCAGGCCAAAACATAAACGACATCAGTTGTTGTTGTTGCAGCAGACTGGTGGCAGCACTCACTCACTCGGGGGACAAACAAACAAAAGTGTGTTGGTTTTTCTTTCCTTTTTTTGGCAGCCAAAATACTAAAGTCAAGTGTGTAGTAGTATGTAGTGTAGTAATGCAGAGAGTGGATTTAGATTATGTCAACATTTCTAGCTGACAATTTGTTTTAGTTTTTCTTCATTCAGACTACTAACTACTACTACTACTACTACAAGGCATCTGACAATAAACACAAATGATTGCTTGAGTAGGTATTAGGGCAAAACTTATGAATAATCCAAACTGAAAAGGCCGCAAAAGAGATTGCAAAAAGTAGTGTAGAGTTATGAGAGCCTTAAAGTCTAATTATTTAGATCATATCCCCTCGTCACCCTCACCCCCATGTGAATTATCTCTCTCCCAGCACCTTAAACCCTAAACCCATAACCCTAAACTTTTAACTCTCAATCCTTAACTCATAACCCTAAACCCATAACCCTAAACTTTTAACTCTCAATCCTTAACTCATAACCCTAAACCCATAACCCTAAACTTTTAACTCTCAACCCTTAACTCATAACCCTAAACCCATAACCCTAAACTTTTAACTCTCAACCCCTAACTCATAACCCTAAACCCATAACCCTAAACTTTTAACTCTCAACCCTTAACTCATAACCCTAAACCCATAACCCTAAACTTTTTAACCCTCAACCCTTAACTCATAACCCTAAACCTATAACCCTAAACTTTTAACTCTCAACCCTTCACTCATAACCCTAAACCCATAACCTTAAATTTTTAATCCTCAACACTTGACCCATAACCCTAAATTATTAACTCTCAACCCTTAACCCATACTCCTAAAACTCTTAACTCGCAACCCTCAACCCTAAACCCATTATCCTAAACTCTTAACCTTAAACCCATGTATTGCAAAATATTATTAGTGTTAATTTGTTGTGTTCAATAGTTTCTCTAGCCCTTGAAGTATCAGTCCCACTTGATGGGTTGAAATCTTTCTCTTTTGTTCTCCCACAAGAAGAAGAAGAAGAACAACAACAACAACACCACTATGTACTCCACAAGGACTCCAGAATTTGCCACCACCAATTGCCTTTCCACACATTCAGGGCTTAGAATCAGATTGAAAAGTTTATGAATGTGCCTCATTCATAAAACTTCCTCTATGTTGTGGATGGTTTAGGGTTTATGTTGTGGGGATGGTTGTGGATATGTTTGAAAAGAAATAAAAATCGCACTCAAAAAATTGACATTAAATTCTTTCACCTTCTATCCCATAGGTATGCTAGGTGACTTTAACATGGATATCCATCCTTGAATAATATGCTAATCTAGATACCACTCATTAAAATTCAATTTATGTGTGATAATAAAATGAATTTAATCAAACTACAACAATATATATATACACATAACGCCTTAGTATCCACCTTAGTAAAGGTTAGAGGATAGTTGCCAAGGTGGTTACCAATGTGGAACACTAGCCGGTAACCTATCCTTTAAACCCTCTTAGTAGGCGCTTACTTCCTTCTTCCCATACTTGGGTAACTATCTATGTAAATGGGTAAGCATCATAGGTATGTAGGTAGGGAATGTAAGTAATTACTATGTAGGTAGTTACGAAGTAGGTAAGGCACTTGATTGCCCCAAGGTTAATAGGTAGATGCATGTGTACCCAACATGGTTTGTACCCTTGAATAGGGTTTAGGGTTTAGGGTAAGAGCAAATAAAAAAGGCTCTTGAGAATCTAGGCTTTTTTTTAATGAGTACTATTTTGTTTTAGAAGATCAGAAGTAGCCCCTCTCTTTTTTTGAGCCTGACTTGTACCCAAATAATTTATTTTTTTGGATGAGAAAAAAAAATCTTTTGGATTGCCCAAAGGGCTGATTTTTTTTTCATCATCTAGCCCTTTCTCAAGTCCTTCAATCTTTGTTCAAATCTCTCGTGTCTCTCGGATGGTATTCAAAAGGAAATGTAATAAGCTTGCAGATAGATATCTTCAACATAGATAGATTTTGGATCACAATAATGCAAGTAAGTTAAAATCTAATCTTTTAGATAGATTGCACTTAGAAACTAAATTTCATCTTAAAAGAAAAATTGAAACTAAAGTTGTTTGTGTGTGCACGTGCACATGCATGCGCGCTTAGCACTTCATGCACAAGTAGTGCTTGGTTATTGAAACAATGGTTGGTTATCAACAAGGGTTAAGGGTTAAATGGTTGGTTATCAACAAGGGCAATTATGAGATGTGCTTGAAGAGTGAATATTTTCTTTTGGGATAAGTTTTATGTACAAAACCTATCTTGACGTTATATTAGGTGGTTATCAAGTCGGATATTAGGTGGGATATTTCAAAGTCCACTCTTATGCTGACCGAGTGCATATTATTAGAAAAGTAACAAGCAAATTGATAATAGGCAGGTCTCAAAAAGTTTCAAAAAATGTGGTTATGTGATACCTTGTGTGAGACTGAAAAAATAATTTCACAAATAACTTGCCCCCTTTGTGTTGTTGGTTCTGAAAAAAAAGGAAGAACCGGCTAACCCTGGTTTGAATCCTTGAGAGTTTAGCTCGTTTGCACCTCTTTGGAAATTATGAGGGGAGTCTGCATGTTGAAAGGTGAAACCAATATTGGGCAAGTATTTGATTTTGTTGATAACCTTTGGTTTTACAATGACAAAAAAATAAAAATAAAAATTTACGGTTTTCCTCTTTGCAATGGATTCTCTTCCATTTGTTGAAAATAATAATAATAATAGACAAATGGAGTGTGGAGTATTCCATCATAGCACATATTATGGGCACTTTATGAAGCTGATATAAAAAAGCTGATGCATTGTTATGAGACACCATTGAGTGATGGATTAGGCCACCCATCATCATCAATTCCAGATTAGGTTTTCCAGCAAAACAATTATGGTTAACAAGGGAAGGGGTTGAGTTGGATCCATGATGTGACCCAGGAAAAAAAATTCTCATATCGAAGTTTAGTTATTCACTTTTTCTGCAACCTCACTCACTCATAAAACTAAAGCCAGGACTGCAAACAGGTAAGATAGGAAACTAGTAATGGCAAACCACCTGTACCAATCATTATGATTGACCCATGAGAAACAGGGAGCAAGAGCCAGAGCATATGTTACACTCTTCTCCTCTGGCGGTGCACCAGCTTTACTGTGGCTGTGTGTTTCCAGTCTCAGGAAACTGTGCAAAAAAATTGCCAGCCCAAAAGACCCTTTTGTTGAGCCAGACCAGTATGTTTTGACTTTTCGTCATTCAATTTTAGTGTGCAGGGGTCACACACTCAGCACTGCTGGGGATGGATGCTGTTACCCAACTGGTTGGTGCATATGTCACACTTACCCCTGTCTTTACTTAACCCGGGTGGTATATGTTTGAGTTACTTCACACCACTTGAGAGAGCCTTGACTCTATGACCTGAAAGGTTGTAACTTGTAACTTGTAAGGGCATGCAAAATGGTTAATTATAGTACCCAACCTCAATAGCTTTCTTTGAGTACAATATATTTAGTTCAATATGTTCCCAACCTCTTGATTTTCTTCACATTTTTGACATGGTAAGATATTTAAAACCTTTAAAATCACTCTTATCTTTGTCTTGGTTTTCCAATATATTGTGAACGTTGTGCATCATTGTTCCCTTTTTCTTACAAAATAAAGAGGCAACTTTATTTGACAATTTTAAGAGTCTAATGAACAATGTCCATACAATGGTGGTCACATGTCACCTATTTTAACCCAAGCAACCATTACATATCTCATACATTAGAGGAGTGGATATTTAGTTGCTAGTTTTATTATAGTTAATACATTTCACATTACTCTAGTATGACTAGAACAATAAGAAACTTCCCTTTCAAATGTGTCTCCAAAGAGCATTTGTAAATAACAATTGTGCATAGATAAAAATTCAAGATGTTTGCTATTGCATTTGGAATCACACCTAATGTTTTGTCACTAGTTGGTTCACTAACACTCTTAGATCAAAACTCAATGAGAAAGGTCTTTTAGATTAATGAGGAGTTTTTTGTTGCAACCTTGACTTGGGCTTATGACCAAGCTTGTGACAAAACAAATAGAAATAAGTCAAAAACAATGTTGACATATCACATAAGCCAAAGAAAACAAAGCATACTTCCAACTTTAGTGAGAAATGTGTGTGAGTTAAAAGAGAGGATTCTTAAGACTTTTAAGTTGCATTCGCACTTTAGGACTTCAAACCCTTAAAGGTCCTTGATGTTTTAAAATGAAGTTTGAAATATCAAAGCATGGTTAAATGGAATGATCTTTGTAACATTGAATTTTGAATGAAAATTATAAGACAATCCTTCACAAGCCCAAAAAAACATTTTTTTCAATAATTATGGTCTTTGGGGAAACTTGAAACACAAGACACCAAAATAAATCTACATTCTAAACCATTTAGTGTGATTTGCCTTGGGACACTAGAAAACACTTGGACAAGCTCGGTGGTGGTGCATTAGTTTTTAAAAAAATTCTATTTCACATAACATATTTTCAATCTATGTCAACTTTTTCTTATTGATTTTTCAATGGTTTATCATATCATGTTATAACTACATTTTCAACATTCAATCACACAATCTCAAATAACAAAAATTTGACAAATTTAATCAAGACAAACTTCAATTCCTAATGCAAGTACAAATGGTGAATTATTCATGTAGTTTTTTTTCAACTACAAGATAAACATAGGGTGACTCCAATTATAAAATGAAAATGATTTATTTTTAGCTTCAAGCATTTTTGTTACAAAATCAAAACCTTGGGAACACATAAACAAAGGGACTTTGCTAAAAAACTAATTTCCAAATTAATAGTTGGATTCTATTGGTTGCAATGGTAGTTTTGTAACTTTGAATTATTGATAGTAGGTAGGAGTGTCTAGAAAGGCACGACCACCATTGTTTTAGGAGGTAGTTGAAATTTTCATTATTTTAACTAGTGTTTGAGAAAAATGAGTTGGTGGTTGGAGTTTAACCTTTGAAAAGGGATCTAGATTGACTTAAGAGGACTTTTAGGCAATTATTGAATGTGGTCACCACTTTCATAAGAGGTATAAAATGGTTACTTCAAACTATTTAAGGGTTATAATTTGAACATTAAAAAAGGGAAAACTTTGTGTGTGTTAATTGGAAGGTTGGAGTACTAGTATCCAAGTGTTTTAAGGGACTATAATAATGTTGCTAGTTTTTTTCCATGATGGATTTCAAAATTGTTTTTAAGTTAAGGTAGTGTTTGTCTCATACAATTATAATTCATTTTACTTAGGTACAAATGTTGTAATATTTTAAGGATATCATGTATTCTAGTAGTGTTTTCATCAATAACATTTCTATGAGGTAGGAATATATTATTGGGAGCTTATTAACAAGTAGGAAGCCCTTCAAAATGGCTTCATTTTCATTTTGGATTATTGTCTTAGAACACACAACAGGCAATCTACTTATTGTAGAATGTGTTTTTTTTTTCATTTTGTTGATAGAATAACACTTCCAAAGTTGACATTGTCTAATATCCCTATTGAAGGTGACATCATTTGGTATAAGGAATCATGTGTCAAAAATGTCTCCTTTTAGTGGTGTTTCAATCTATAGAAAAGTTTAAGAAAAGATGAAAGCACACTATCATTGTCGAGGGGAAAGGGGGGCACTTTAATGATAAATGTCATATTATACATTTCAATTGTGATGTATTTAATTTTTTGTTTCACTTTTTGTGTTTGGGATTTATATTTGTATTTTCATAAAGTTAATGATATTGAATAGTATTTAGAAAAAAATAATTTAAGATTAAATTCAAGGAGCCATGGACATATTTATGGTGTACATTATATAACATAACATGTTTTTTGTAATAGATTGCATTGGTGTTTGGTGTGAATTAAGCATGCAATAAACAATTAAAATTTCCATTTAATACCAAGGCCCACCTCACATTTCTTGTCAACTTCAAATTGAAAGTGATTGTTTGTCAAATTTTTAATTTACCATGTACTTACGACAAAGCCCTAGAAAAGTTCTTATTATGATGTAATAATTATCAAACTCTTTAAATGGTTCACAAACATGGTCCAAACATATGGAATCATAGTGTTTAGTAAATATTATAAATTACATAAATATTTAAAACAATTTCATTAGTTTTTATGGGTATATTTACATTTTCCATACATAATTATCTACACTTTTTGCACAAATATGTTCCAACATCACATCATATAAAATCAAAAAGTGTAATATTTTTAACAATTTATTTTGTGTTTTTACTTACCATAATATCCAAAAAATTGTGAAAATATTTTTTAATAATGACATGGTAGAAATTTGTACAATGTGCAACATTATTGACCCCCCTCCCCCCCCCCGCCCAATAGGATGTTTTTTATTTAAGATTCCTACTAGATTCTAATCTACCATGAAATATTAAAATAATCTTAAACATAATTTAACAACACTATTTTCTATTTATGTGTCATTTGATATAATAAAATCCTCCTTGGGTTACCTAACTATTGAATAACACCATTTTTGAAACTCCAATAATGGTAGTAATGTTATTTACTACCAAAAGCATTTACCGAAACAAAACTCAGCAAGATTAACTTTGATTTCAATGTTGTTTTTGAATTAATATTTCCATTTTGTAACCTACATATTGCCTATTATCTTCCATTCTCAAATTGATTGATTTGATACGTTTTAAACCATATCACAACGTAGGTAATTTAAACTATAGGATCTTTAGAAAAGGTCTATGTAATTGTAAAGTTCAAATTGCATTTCAAGGAATTTATTTATACTAAACCCTTTTGAAGGTTTTACTATTGTCATGATGGTCATTAGGGGCATGCCACCTTTATCTCCAAGGTGTAATAGTTGATTGAACATTATTTGATAATGTTTAATTTGTTACTAGGTTCAAACGAGATCAAATGAACCAATGTGATTATTTTATTTTAAGGATTATAATAAAATTTTCTCCCAAAAAAGATCGTAATTAAAAATAAAATAAAATTTACAACTTGTTTTGAAAAATACATACAATGATCCCAATATATCACATGTTTTGTGTTAATCATTGTTGAATAAATATGAATTTTTTGAAATTTGTAAATTTTGCAAGTTTTGTGTGTGTGTGTTTTTTTTTAAAATGATCAAAACTTCAAATCATACAAAAATAGGTTAATTATTTTAAGGATTAGTTTTCTATATCACAAACTACATTTCTTTTTCATATGTCATTCACTATGTGATAAAAGACTCTTGAAATTTTGAAGTTTTGGAATATATTTTGAATTTCTTAAAAAAATTAATTTCACATGGTTTAAATAGTGATTTTTATTTTTTGAGTTTAGGTAGTAGGTTAATAGCATTTCATATTTTTAAATATCAAATTTTCTTTATTAAAAGAGTCTTTAGCCTAATCCTTTGCAAAATTATAACTATCTTCTACACTATTTGAAAATATTGCTATGCTTTTAATAGTTCCTCATCATTTGAGCATTAATGTTCAAATGGGCACACTCCCCTCCCCTACTTGTCAGAAAGGTCTTTCATTTCTCATGTGTTCTCGTGGGATTTTGAAATGAATAATGATGTTTGTCCAAAGTGCTTCAATTTCATGTTCTTCCTTGCTTGAGGTGTTAGGGTTATGTTTTGAGAAACTATGTTTAACACTACAAATTATTTGGGAATGCAAATGGTAGCTTTCAAGATATCAATGCGAATTTGATTTGAAATGTTTTTGGAGATTGTGAAAGGAACCTTGTGAACAATTATGGGAACAAATTGATGACATCAAAGGGAACATTTGGAAGATCAATAATCAACTTTGGTGTTTACCTATTTGAAAAGTTGAGACAATTATGAGATCATTTTGGGTATTCCTTTTGCGGTTTTACTAAGATTGAGGTCAAGTGCACAATGAGACATGATTATTGGGATCTAATAACTTGAATTATGCGATATGATATTTATGTGAATCATACATTAAACCATATGCCTAATTGATTCGATAAACATTCCAAGTTCTTAACCTTTAAATTTGGTAATGTTATTGATGATTATCAATATATCAAACCCTCTTATTTTGGAAACAAGCCAAAACAAATGTTCTTTAGACCTTTTAGTACTTACTACAACATCACTATAATAGAACAACATCCATGGACATAATGAATTATATAGAGACACATTATTTAGATGTACTGGATCTAATCAATTTTTTCATTAACATACATGGCATATACAAATATGACCATACTAATTTGGTTAAGATTTACAAGTCATCACCATTTAATTATTGCCACATAATCAAGAGCATGTCCATATTTCAAATCAAAATATTGGGTTGGTTAACATATCTTCTACAAGCTAGTTGAACTAAACAAAATCTTCCAATGTTATGTATAAGTAGCAAATTAATAAATTAAAAATTAAAAATCAGGTCAAACAACAATTTTCTAGATATATAATTGATCTACTAAGTGGAAGAAAGATCATAATTGACACCCATACGTGCCCTTTAGAGGATACTAAAGTAAATCCTCCCTCGGGCTTTCCATCTATGCATGCATCTATTTATTTATGTAAATAATCGTAGATTCCAATTTGTAGTTTAATATGTACACTCCTACAATACCTACCATGTTATATTATTATTATTATTATTATTTTCCAAGGTAGGAGGAAATACAGGAAAGTTATATGGATCTTTCCAAGACCCGCAAAATAAATGATTTTAATTGGGTTATAGGGTGCCATTAACTCCCTCTTGCGCTATTAGTTAATGACTCCCCCCAAGGACATGTGTATTATCAATGGCAAAAACTAGTTGCAAAAAGCATTATTGAACAGCTTACATTGCAAATCTGCATATATGTCCTAAACCCTAAACCCTTTACACCAACTAAAGATGCATGAGAAATAGCAAGTCCCACAATCGAAGGGCGAAATACTAGGCACCAACAAACTACCATAAATCATATACCTATCTCTCACTACTTGTTTTTTTTGAGTACCCATGTATCATGTATATCAAGTTTTCCCACTAGTTTTCAGCACTTTTTGCAATGAAAAATGACAAAGAAATTGACTTTTAGATTTTTATTTTTTTTGGGGGGGAACACCCATGAATCGTATATATCAAGTTTCCCACTAATTTCAAGACTCTTTGCAATGACAAATGACAATTTTTTTGACTTTGGGGATTTATTTATTTATTTAGTTATTTATTTTTTTGCATCCATGAGTTATATATAGCAAGTTTCCCACTAGTAAATTTCCAAGAATCTTTGAAATGACAAATTATTTTTGACTTGGAATAGATTTTTTTTTTTTTTTTTTTTTTTTTTTTTTTGAATTTTTTTTCAAAGGCACCCATGAGCTTTCTTTGCACTAAATCTAAGTAAAATCTATTGCTTTCCGATCAATAATTCTTTCTTTCTGAGTGACTGGTGGCAAGACTTATTCACTCACTCAAACACACTTGCTTTGCTGGTGTTGGAAATTGTCAGAAGATCATCATCATCATCATCATCAGCATGATGCACTCCATTGATTTCTCTGGATCTCACTCCATGAGAGCAAATTTACATGACGCATTCCTCCTCCTCATTTGTGGGCTTTTGCATGGTTTCTTTGAGGACCCAATCTGATCAATAAAGGCTTTGTGGACTAATAGTAATTGTGTTGCCTTGTTTCATGATTGGTAAATTGATGACTCATGATGATGTCTTCTTGAGCTTACAAAGCTCCTTTGCAGTCCTGATGATGGTTTGGTCAAAGTTAAGATTTCATATTTTAGGGGAACTCCTTAATAATAAAACCCCCTAAATGCCTGTCACTTTTTGGAGGTCAATTCATAGTACAATTGGTCAGATTGTGAAAATTTTAAAAACACCCCCATTGGATGCATCAGAACAGAAACATCCAACCAATCAAAGGTGGATTAGCCATAATAAGTGCTGCCCACTTGCCCTCTCCCTAAATATTTGACACCTGATGGTATTGTCCTTCACCCACCCTTGCTTTTTAGGCATCACTTTTTACCTAGTAAACCTTTTATATTCATGGCTACACACTGAAAACCAACTATAGAAATCTGGTATTTTTTCATATTTTAGTTTCTCACTTTTGGCAATTGAAACCGTCCAAAAAAAAACACTTCATTTTTGAAATATATATTTTTTGGTTTTTTGGTTTTTTGCCGATATTTCGCCAGTAAAAAAAACAACTGAGGTCTAGCACCCACAAGTGCACAATGGATGATTATGTATGGATACAAAATACTTTTTCATTCCATTTGTATCTATGTAATAACAATCCACATGTGTCTAGTACGTATCCACCTACCTAGTGCCGCCAAGTGCATTACCTACTTACCTACCTACCTACCTACCTATCTAGACGGTAGTAACTAGTAACCACTTACATTCCCAAGCTTCTAACCTCTGGTACCTACCCACTTACAAATGTAGCTAACTAGGTATTGTGAGGTGGAAATAGGAAGGTTCACAATTCACAACAATAGGGTTACCCAGGTGGGTCCTTGGGTAACTCAATTGTGGTCTAGTTAGTGTAAAGACTAGTACACACTGCCAAGCTTCCAAGTTCCAAGGGAACTAGTGAACTTCATCAGAGATTTGGGAGCATCTAAAGGATTTTAGAAACTTTGTTATTAGTATTAAAAGGTTCATATTTAGGTCAGGGGCCAGACATTTTAGTCAGTACCTAGTGGGGATGTGTGCAAGATATATTAATTAGGACCAAAAACCTGGTTTACTCAACATAATAAACATGGCTAAGTACATCACATTAAGTACACCACATTAACTTAAGTACACCATATTAAGTACATCACACTAAGTACCCCATGTTATGTACAACCACACTCAAGTTACCCAATGTTTTATGTTCACCACATTAAGTACTACATACACTTAATGTACACCATATTAAGTGATATTAGGTGTGCCCAAAAAGCTATAAAGTGGAAGTTTAACCTAGTTTACCTTATCATCTACAAGAAGTTACAACTTACTAAACCCTAAACCCTAAACCCACAAAGCAAGCAAGAAAGTAAATGAAGTGTCCAAAAATGACACTATTTGGATATGATGTGTCATAATTAGGGTTTTCCAAACCATAAGTTCAAAGGTCTCAAATAACTCTGAAATCAGTGTTGGTTATCTATATATATATATACTTGCTTGCTTGCTTGCTTTCTTTCTTCTTTCAATTTGGTGATGTAAGTAATTTGGCAATCATCCATAATATGGTTTAGCCAGATTTGGCTATACAAAATATGAGAATAACAAAAATTTAAGCATTGTTTATATATATTTGTGGCTACCTATAGGAACTTATATAGAATCTAACAGTTATTTTTTCGACATTTGGTGACTAAAAATCCAAAAACACTCATTTTCGCCATTTCGGGAAAAAAATGCCAAAACAAAAAACACAAAAAGATTGCATAAATAATGTGGGTTTTTTCTTATAAATATTTGAATAGAGAGTTCCAACTTGCAATCAATTTTTTTTCTATAAAAATTATATTAAAAATTTGGAAAACTATAAACCCCAAAATTAGTAATTGAATTTACACAAGAAAGAAAATTCCAGAATTTCCCCAATTTCTTTGTTGAAAACTAACAAAAATTCACTAGCAAAAAAAAACTATACTTGCAATGCATTGTTGTTACCGAACTCACCACAAGATCTTTCCCCAAGTAGTTTATAGAAGAAAGTAATGGAAAAAACTCATTTATATATTTTTTAAATCCATCTAACAATGTCAAATTGTGAATTTTCTTTCTTCCATAACCATTCACTTTTTTTAGGAATAGAAGTGATCGTCAAGTTTTTGAATCACACATTTTAAAAATATCTTGCAATGGTTCCCATTTTACACCCCAAGCAAAAGACATTTAGAAATGCTCAACATGTGATAAATAACAAGTAACATTTCTAACTCAATTTGGGAACATGGTTCCCAAAAAGATGTGATGTTCAATGGGTGTCAACCATGGTCCACCTAAGTTGAGGGTCACATGCATGCCATTACATTGCCTACATTAATCCCATTCATCATGCATGGGCTTGATCCAACAAAATTTCCAATAAAACAATAATCCAATTGCATGGGTAGGTGTTTTGAAAAATCGAATTGCAAAACACATAAATGAAGAGTTAGACAATATAATACTATCTCATAAATTTCATATAAAATAACTTTTGAACAAATTCATGGTAGAGAGTTGCAATAAATATTCACATCCTTTATTCTTCTTTTTTCCAATAATGAATTGTAGTGGAATTCAACTTTCATATATGCATCTAACATCTAAACTAGAATGGTATGAGTGATTGAAACATTGAGTGTTTTGCTTGTGAAGTTGAAGGTCTAACTATGTTAGTTGTATGTCATTGTGTCATCCATGTGATGCTTATGCATGATTCATGTGCTAGTCCATAAATTGGGTGCAATGTATATGTATCTTGTGTTTTGTATGAACAACATTTCATTTGTTGATTCTACCAACAAGGAAAGAATTTGCATATGTTCATGATTTGGGATACAAATTTTAGTTTGAATTAGAAATTAATTTTTGTTAATAGTTGGAGACCTAGGTAGTTGCAAATTAACATGTTCTTGATGTGCACCATTTTGTTGTTGATGTAATGCATTTGTCAAGTATGTTCTTATATGTTTTGCACTATACCATCACCTTGAAATTATTTTCCACATGTTTATTATGGGATATGGTTTGCATGGAAGTTGGGAAAAAGCGAACCAACATGAAATCTACATTGCAATTAATGGTGTCCACAAGGAAATAATAGGTGAAATCCTATTCACCCCCATTTTTGCATATTTAGCACCCGTTCTAAAATGTTCAAAATTGCTTTAGTGATGATCTACTAACACACAATTCTAAATCCATGTCAAAAGATGAAACTTTTTCAAGGGTCCAATCATCTTGATAAGAGCCACTTCAAGTGTAATTGATAATTTTTACATAGTTATAAGTCTCAAAAACTAAATTAATGTTGATAATGTGTGTTGTATTATTATGTAATAATATTTTTAATATATTAATATAGTATTTGGATAAATTTGAAAATAATCCAATAAATTATAAAACACCTTTCAACACTTTTAAAAGCTTGTAATAGTGCTTGGTAAACATGAACTTTTTTAAATCCAATTTTTTTTCATGATGGTTGTTAATTTTTGGTTGTTTTTTGGATCATGGATTTCAAAATTGGTCTTTTCAAATGAAAAAATAATGGAAAATGCATTAAATATCATTAATTTCAAAATTGGAGATTTCTTTGCCAAACTTCAAAATAATAATGGGCTTTAGGTCACTAATTATACAAAATCAATACTGGCACCTTATTCTATAAACCATTTTCGAATGAATATATCAAAATTATGAAAGAAAATATTTGAAACTTGGATTTAAACATTCAAGCATTTGTAATGGAACCAAATGTATTATATATCAAAGAGGTTTGGGTGTTCTAGTTGATGAAGAAACCCCAATAAAGAAAAAAAGAATATTTAACAAAAACTCACAACATCATCAATCCTTATTGGGATGCAAACATGATCAAAAGAACCAAAGACACCAAGGGCTTGGAATGTTTTCTAAGATTGAGCTCAATCACATTTAACACATTTCACTATGAAAGCTTTAGTTTTTTTCATTCATTTTTTTTCATTCTTATTGATTTGTATTCATCAATGAGTTTCAATTGGATGAAATTCAATGTGCATACACAAATAATATTTTTTACACAAAATGAATTGATTTTCAAAGAAAAGTACACATCCCAAGATTGTATATTGCTAGATTAAACTTCACATTATTTAGAAAATGTTGATCATGTAAAATTATTTTTAATTATTCCAACTCTAGGAATTGAAGCTAATGTATGCATTTCTCACAACAATATGTTGGGAATCAATGAATTTTTTATAAAAAATTGTATCCTTCATAAAGTTTATCCATGCTTTCCACCACATAAAAATCAACAACTTTTGATAAATACATATAATCAAATTTGAATCTAGGGGACCAAAAGCATGCTTGAACCAAATTATGTTAATATGTATATTACATTAAAAATTTTACCTATCTCATTCCTTTTTTTTATTTAATCATTAACATGAATATGCTCTTCAATTTTGAAAATAAATGGTGCACATTTGATAAGCAAAAAGAATGTTTGAAATTAAAAAGTAATGTCCACTCCAATATCTTGATTCCTTTAAATGTTGCAAAGAGAACATTTGACACATCATGGATTTGCATGAATTTTTTTTCATTGAAACTTTACAAGTAATGGAATCAATTCCACAAAAATAAATTGACATTGCAAATTATTATGTTCTTATTATGTTACTTCAAAAATACAAAAGTACAAAAACAAAATAGTGTCCACCCCTCTTGAGTGATTCTTTTAATCATGTTTGCGCTTTGATGAACTTTGTATATGTAAACTAAAAGCTACAAATCTTTAATATTGTGGACCCCACTATGTTAAATATTACATAGTAATCATTTATCTTGGTTTTGGACAAATTTGTTATTA
>Ga0209611_10008308_pt1 | contig 16288 bp, 7 predicted proteins | sample S1TSphgellanicum_3_FD_187693 | JGI IMG/M metagenome (GOLD analysis project Ga0209611, IMG submission 187693) | Host-associated microbial communities from peat moss isolated from Minnesota, USA - S1T2_Fc - Sphagnum magellanicum MG (SPAdes) (version 2) | ecosystem: Host-associated > Plants > Peat...
ATGGACCTCTTCACCTATCTCCCCCCTTCAACACAACAACCCTCATTAAACCAATGACCGAAGAGGAAGAGGAGGCCCCTTTGGAGGACCCATGCGTCCACTGGAACCATCTTGCCCGAGAGAGGCACGCTCCCGATTTAAAATAAATAAATACGGTTTAAAGAAACCAGGGGACTTCATAGTGTCCGAAGGTCACAGGTACCCACTAATCTAACTATATAATATCGCTGGTTTTGTCGGCTTGCGGCGGTCGTCCTTTCCATCCGTTCGTCCTGTCATCCATTCGTCCCTTCATCCGTGGGGAAGATAGAAAATGCTTTGGGTTTTGGACATGGCCATAGTGCTGCTGGTACTGGAGCTGGATATGGTACTAGAGCTGGTCCAAACACTACAGCAACAGCTGGTGGTGGATATGGTGCCGGAGGAGCTCCTGGAGCGGGGGGATATGGTGTCGGAAGAGGTACTGGAGCCGGGGGTTATGGTGCCGAAGGAGGTCCTGGAGACAGGGGTTATGGTGCGGGAGGAGGTCCTGGAGTTGGGGGTTATGGTGCGGGAGGAGGTCCTGGAGCTGGGGGTTATGGTGCTGGAGGAGGTCCTGGAGCTAGTGGCTATGGCACAGGGACGGGAGGCACGACAAGAACTGGAACTGCTTCCGGTTTCATCCTAGGGTAACTGGGCCAGTGACTAAACACTTAGTGTGTCAGTCAGCTCTAAATCTTACTGGGTGCCTCCTTTGTTTCTGGTGTTTAAAAATAAAATGTAGAAGGGTAGAAGGCGCACCCAACACCCTTTAAATCGTTTAAATCGAGTCAATATTAAGGAAGTTATGCACATCTAAAGATCTGCTAGTTAAAAATGACCTCAAAAAAAAACTTCGAACACATCAGAGCCAAAGAGAGTTTACTTACTCACCTAAACACTTAGTGTGTCTGTCAGCTCTAAATCTTACTGGGTGCCTCCTTTGTTTCTGGTGTCTAAAGATAAAATGTAGAGGAGTAGAAGGCGCACCCAACACCCTTTAAATCGTTTAAATCGAATCAATATTAAGGAAGTTATGCCCATCTAAAGATCCGTCTGGTCGTCCATCCTGTCATCCATCCGAGGCAAAGAGGGGGAGGGCGCAAGCCCTTCTTAAATTGCAAAACTCCGCCGTTTCAGGGAATTGCCCATTCAACCCTATTTATAGCACAATAGGTATCCATCCGGTTATGAAGGGGTATTGGCCCATAATAAAAATTTCAGGCAGGCATTGAGGAAGGTTCGGTATGCAATCAGTGCAGCCAATTTTTTCCTTTTTTTGGGTTTTGGGGAGAGGGTGAAAAGAAAAAAAAATTTCTTTTTTCTATTGGGGCTGGGGGTCCCGTCATCCATCCATGGAATGGAGGAGACATTCATGTGGCAATTTATCTCATAGTAAGGAGGTAATTGCCAGGAGCGATCGACCCCAGGTCGTCCCTAGCAGTGTTGTCTTTTATTTTATTTTTCTAAGATTTTTTGTTTGTAGCCACAGTGGGGATCTTCCATAGAAAAATGTGGCGACCTTCCTCAAGAAGATTGTGCCAAAACTGGCTATAAAGCCGGAAATGAAGTAAACAACTGTAATCATGCTTCTATATCTTTGACTACACACTCAAAACCAACCAAATATATTTGATAATTTTGTCTTTTTTTGCTTGCCCCCCCAACTCACTTTTGGGGGACTTCATAGTGTCCGAAGGTCATGGGTACCCACTAGTATGTAAATAATAACTATCACCTATTCATTCACCTAACAAGGCATTCAATATTGTTAGTACTATGACCCACTACCAAGAGATGAGACCAATTGAAATGGAATTGATCAAATGACTCAATTTACAAATTCACTTCTTTGGATGAGAATGGATTAAAAAAAACAAACAATCAACTTGCCACCTACTCAACCTACCCATTTTCTCAAGGGAAAGGTTCATATTATTAAGTGGTTGCATAACTAAATGGTTATATTGTAAAACAATTTCAAATTTCAAAAGATGCAAGTGGTAAATATCAACTAGTTATAATAAAAACTAATGGGAAACATAAACTAAGTATTAAGTTTCATTTGTAACCACTATTTATCAAGTGTGGAATAATGGTAATACATTAAATATGTTGTTCACACCATGTGCAATTAACATATTGTTAGTTTTGATTAAATAAAAAACTATTTTACCTTACCCATAAACTTGGAAATGTCATAGTGTTTTGCCCATGTATTTTGAAATAAAATTGCCTTGTTATGTCTAGACATCATGCACGTCAATTTTTAGTTAATTTTTTTTTAGTGCATTTTAAAATCCTTAGTGTATCAACAGATTTTAGTGTATAAAAATACAAGGCAAATAACAATTGATTAAATAGTTGAAAAATGATGGGAAATGAGACTAGCTGCCAATTTTTTATATAAATACACCTATTTGTCATGTGTGGAAAAATGGTGATACATAGATACTATTGGTCACACATGATGAATATTTTGAATTTGTATTTTTTGATACATTAATGATTCCTTTATAATAACCATAAACTTGGAAACATAACAATCTTTTATCGATGTATTTTGAATAACTTTTCCCATCTTTGTTATGTTTAAGCATGTAGAACAATTGTCAATTGAAAAATTTGTCAATCCATAAAAAATAAAATAGTGTATTAAATAATGAAAAATAAAATAAAAATGGTTATAGTTAAAAAATGATGGGGAGACATAAATTAGATGTTAGTTTTTGATATGTAGCATCCATTTGTCACATATGGAAATTAAAATATATGGTGATACGTCTTGTTCAGAAATATTACTATTTTTTGATACATTAACAACTATCTTATAATAACCATATGCATAGAAACATGACAGTTTCTTGTCGATGTATTTTGAAAATAAATTCCCACCCTTGTTATGTTTAAACATGCACAACAACTTTCAATTGCTTTTTTTTAGTGTATCATAAAATCTTAGTGTATAAAAAAATGACAAATGGTAATTGATTATAAGTATTAAGAGGTAGGAAATGTAGATTAGGTGTCAATTTTTTATTGGTAGTAATCAATTTGTCATGTGTGGAAACATAATCATACATGGAATGTAATGGTCACACAACATGTGAATAGTGCACTAGTTTTTTTTAATACATTAACAATTATTTCACAATAACCATAAATCGTAAAAATGTGATAGGCCTTTGTCCATGTAATTTAAAAAACCTTTCTTACTTTTGTTATGTTTAAACATGCATGACAACTTTCAATTGAAATAATCCTTAATGTATCAAGAAACACATGACAAATAATAATTGGAACCTTATAGTTGAAAAGTGGTAAAAACCTTATGCTAGGTGTTAATTTCAAAAATATCAATATACCATTCACCCATGAGTAGTGTATTGGTATTTTTTGATACATTAGCATTACCTTATAGTAACCATAAACCAAAAAATGTGGCAATTTTTTGTCCATGTAATTAAAAAATAATTCTTCCTTTTGCGTACAAAATACATATGAGATTCATAATGATAACACAACTTAATGCATTATGGCATGAGACATCAATCCATTGTGATTTTGATACATTGCAAAATAAAACAAAAGTTATTATTGTTGATTACAAAATTTATTGCTAAGTGAAAATATTTTTTATTGATGATTCCAATATTTGTATTCGCATGCACATGTTTTCAACTTGGGGTAAGATGCCCATTGATTTTAAAAAGGTGCAAATGTAAGCATTTGGTAAGCACCTACCATCAAAACTAGGTGATCATTTTATGCTACGGAAAAACTTACATGTAACGTAAACCCCATGGGTAGAAACAATATCAAAATTAGGGGCTTTTCATTAGGCGATGTTGCATATCAGAAACATCTTCCATGCCTACACCCATCATCAAACACAAGGAAAAACATTAGCATAAACCTAAACATACATAGATCATGAAGATCAAGGTGAGAACCCCAAGAGGCACCTATACAAAAGGGTGCAAGACAATGAAACAAGCCAAAAGCATGTCAAATGACCACCAAAACTCTATAAAAACTGTAATTTTGTTAGATATATTTTTGTGGTGCTACTTTAATGCCATGTTAATCATGGAATGTAGTGTTAAATGACTAACATGAATGTTGAAGAATTCAAAAAAAAATTCAAAAAAATTATTTTGGGTTTTGGTTTTAATAAAAAAACTTTGAACTTGAACAATAGTTGCATAAAAAACAATCCATTTTGTAAATGACCAAGTTAAAGGCTCTTTTTATAAAAGAATTTTGATGAGAAAAAATTGAAATGATGTTAATTGATTATCCACACTCAAAAAAATTCACAATTTGAAAGTTGTGAAATTAAAAATTTATTGAACGTAATTTTAAAGTTTCAAGAGTCCTTTACCACATGTAAATGGGGTGTAATGTACATTCATCTAAAACAAAGTTGTAGTTTATGAAACAATAAAATAAAACATTAAATAATTAACATATTTTCATACAATTTGAAATGAAGATAATTTTTCAAAATGAAACACAGAATTTGGTAGAATCTATATATTGTTAAAATTTAAAAAATTATTCAAGAAAAGTTAATACAAAAAATGTGATGTAGTAATAAATTGTATGTAATTTTAGCAACATATTGCAAAAGACTTAATCCCAAAAGTCCTTTCTATGAGAAAATGAAAATGGCCAAAAAAAGGACTACAATCCTTGAGTCCTTTATCACCATTGGCTCATTTGATTATGATCACACCCAAAAGGGTAAGGGTAAGGGGCCTTTTCTAGGCATAAGGTGGTTTTCATAGTTGTAAGGTGCCTCTTGTTTGGTAGGAGGTGTTATTTAATGTTTATTATTGTAGCTTATGCCCTTGGCCCAAGTGTGAGTTGATTATCCATCTAATTTTGCTTTCCAAAACCAATTTTTGTAACTTGATTAAATTTTCAACAAAAAACTATTCAAATTTCAATACATCTTGCATCTTAAGTTTGCTTCATTAAATCCTACTCAATGAAAGCTTTCCAATAATATCAAATAGTGGCCATATAGTTTTTAGTTTTGATTTAAATGAATTACTAATGAAAAATTATTCAATATTCAATAACTTTTCTGTTGTAGGTTGAAATATTATGAAACCAATTCAATGCACCCCTCCCTATTCACCGAGGGCTTTCCAATGGTACCAAGAGTGTGATAAGAAGTGTTGTGGTTTAGAATATTCTAATGTGACAAACAAAATAAACAAACGACCTTCCTTCATAAATAGACTAGTGTAACCTATGCTATTGCCCAAGGTTAGCATTAGAACTAGTTTTCCAACTAATTTTTCCTTCCAAAAACCATTTTTTGTAATTTGATTGAATTTCCGATGACTAAAAAATGAGGTCTAAAATTTTCTAAGTTACCTTCTTTAAATTCCTACTCAATGAGAGCTTTCCAACAAACCCAAAAGCGCACCCAAATTCCCCATTAATTTTTAGTTTTGAGTTTAATGAATTATGAGTGAAAAAGAAAAAGTTCATGATTCAATAACTTCTCCAACTGGGTGCACCCATTCTCTCATCAAGGGCTTTGCAGTCGTACAAATTTCTAAACTTCCTTCATAGATAGGTAGATAATGTGCCTACTTATAATACTCTCAGAAAATTCTCAGAGTGATGCTTCACAGGAAAAATAAATAAAAATCATTATAATTGTTTATTACTAGTAATAAAATAAAGGTTTGATTTGCAATGCGGGAACAAAGAAAAGAAAACAAGGCATCACAAACACGCTGGACCTGCCAATAGATAAAGATGTTGTACATCTACCTGCCATGTCCACACTCTGAATACCAAAAAAATCTGTTCCAATCTAAACACTTTCACCAAAGAAACTGGTTCTAATAAGGTAAAACTTCCAAAACTTGGATAGAATGCGATAGTCCCTGTCCCTGTGGGGTCAGGGCCCAACAACAAACACATGCTGGGCGTTTAAGTACTACATCTGGTGGCTTCCTTACGAGGCAATGGCCAGTCTTAGACGGCTCAGATTGACGGATGTGAGGACTCCTTTGTCTGTTGGCATCCGCGCATATCCCAAGTTCGAACGTTCCATGCAAGTCCCCGCCGACATCAGTATTATTATTTTAAGGATCTTTTTTGCCATTGCAAAAGAAGTGACGATCGCCCGTAGGCAGATGTACAAAAACTAGTGTCATCTCTAGGAAGATTACTTTATAGCCAAATCTGGCTATAAACTAGAAATAAAGTACAAATCTTTAATCATCATTTATATATTCTGGGCTACACACTGAAAATACAGATAGATGAATAAATTTTCTCTCTCTTTTTTTTTCCCCTTTTTCCGGACATTTAAAACATCCAAAATCACATGATTAAATTTATTATTTTTAAATTATTTTAAATTTTGCTTTGTGACCAAAACAATTTGCCAGTACAATAAGAGGTTGTCAATAATCAGACTTCATGAAAGGTGGGAACATGTCTTTATTGCAATCATCACTAGTGCTATTAATGTGGGGGAAAATATTAATCAGGCCAAAGGAAATGAATGCAGTCAGTACAAAAATAGTGCTCCAAAATTACTTTCTTTTTCGAATTCTTAGTTTTCAATTTCGCTTTTTGGCGAAATTCCGACACTGAATCACAAGGCGGCCCCACGTGTGCCGGAAGGAAAACGGTCCGGAAGATTCCACTCACGTCCTACGCTGCATCGCGCGCGCGATCTTTCCGCTCTTGGTCCGGAACCAAGACTCCTCTCCGCGGAGCAAAAAGAAAGGGATGTTCCTGGCGATGGTGCCCATCTCCCGCTCCATGGCCTCTAAAAAAGCTCGCTCAGTTTTTCTTTCTCCAACATCGCCCTTCTTTTCTGCCTTCTTTTGCATTGCTGTTGAGCTCTTGGACCTCCAGCTCTTCTGCTGAGCTCCACTGAATATTCGCATACTCTTCCGGGTCTTCTTCGGAGCTCCATTGAATATTTACACACCCGTGCGGGTCTTCTTCTGAGCTCGAATTTTCAAATTCGAAGCTTTGGATTACCTGTTTTTTTCCCTCTCTCTGCTGAGGTGTGCTGTTGGGCAAAAACTTTGAACCTATGGCGTCCCTTAAGGTTTACGGAAAGGCCTACTCCGCCAACGTGAACAGAGTGCTCACCACTCTTGCTGAGAAGAAAGTGAATGACTACCAGATTGTCCCCATTGATCTGCTCACTGGCGCGAACAATACACCGAGTACCGCAAGTTACAGGTACTGGCCGTGCCCCCACCTTCTTTCTCCCATCTCTCTAGTCCTCAAGGGCACTTTCAAGTTTACTGTTCTTCATGGGGATTGGGTGCTTTGGTTTTGTAGTACCAGAGATCGTCTTCTTCCGGAAGAACCATCATGAACTCAGCTGGAAATTGAAGGATCTGATGTGTAGCAGATTGTGGTACAGTAGCTGGGCTCCAGATCGTGATATTTTCTGGACGGCTTGAATTGGTAAAGCCCAGAGCTGCATATGGGTCAAGATCAGCTATGAGGGCGTTGAGCTCTGGTGATGAATGATTGCGGATGCTGCATTTCGAGGTTCTTTGTGATCATGTTTTGAAGCTTAAGAAAATTTGTTTGATTCATGTTTTACAGCCTTTCGGACAGATTCCGGCCTTCCAGGATGGAGATTTTACCCTCTACGGTGAGCACTAATTAGTATTCCCACTAGACTTCGGATTTCAAGGAAACATGTATGTAGTTGGTTGCAGTGCTGCAGCAGGGAATTGGATTCTTCTTCGATACAAATCTTCTTCTTCTTCCTCCGGTTTCTTCACTTTTATGTACTGATGTTCTGTTCTTCCGCTGATGTTTACAATCACAGAGTCGCGTGCCATCGCAAGATACATTAGCGACAAGTACGAGGGACAGGGAACTGCGTTGTTCGGCAAGACAGAGCGCGAGAAGGCTCTAGTCAACCAATGGCTAGAAGTGGAATCTCAGAATTACAATCCTTGTGCGTGGACGATTGCGTTTGAATGCATTTTCGCGCAAAGCTTCGAAGGGAGACCCACCAACGAATCAGTCGTGAAGGAGCTGCTGGAGAAGCTGGAGAAGATACTGGACGTCTATGAAGCACAGCTCACCCATCACAAGTACTTGGCAGGCGATTTCTTCAGCTTGGCTGATCTTGCTCACATTCCTGTCACCAATAACCTCATCAATGTTGCCAAGAAGGGCGAGGTCTTCACCTCCAGGAAGCATCTCAATGCTTGGTGGGAGGATATCTCTTCCCGCCCTTCATGGCAGAAGGTTCTTCAGATCATACAGGCAGAGCAGCAGCAGCAGGAGCAGAAGTAATTGTTTTTGGGAATCTCAGAGGCTCTGAAGAATGCAATGATGTCATCAAATGTGATCTGATGATTGTCTTTGACTTAAGAAGAATGCAATGATCATGCAACCCTAAAACCTAAACCCTTCTTGTTCTTGTTCTTGTTCTTCTTCTTCACAGATGATGTTTGAAGAGAGGAAGAATTGGGTGTGGTGAACTTGTATGTGGCTACCTTGACACCTGCTTTGCAGATGTGAAAATCTCATGTTCTGAATTGAACTATTTCAAAAAAATTTGACAGATTTTGTTCTACAAAATTCTGGACTTAATAAAATTGTGTTGGTGGTGGAAATCACTGGTTTCTGCAACATCATCATGCTTCTTCTAGTTCAATGACTTTGTCTTGCAAGAATCTGTATGGGTTTTGAATCTGATTATGTAATGCTCCTTGTGCAATATCATCTGACAGGACCTTTTTCTTGCAAAGATTATTTTGTGTGGGTTTTGAATCAATTATATGCATATTTGCTGCATCATCTATTGCAATAGATCCAAAAGTTTTGTGCAAGATTTGTTAAAGAGAAGTTATGATGGCAGGTCTTGATTTGTAGTTGTGGCAAGATTGAAAGAGTAGTAGTTATAATTGCATAATTTTGTTCCAAGAAGAGTTAGACACAGATGTTGGAATCAGTATCTCATGGTGAATATCAACTATAACTTGGGAGTATCTTCAGTGTATATTTAGACTTGAAAAACAAGTTATAATTGATCTCAACAAACTTGTGTCGAAACTTATCTATATGTTACAAGGTCAACATGCTTCAATACCTGTTACATGAACTTCTGCAAGGTGTTTTGAATGCACTACTGCTAAGCCACAAGGGGTGGATTCAAGGAGCCACAAGTGATAGGTAACATGGCAACATTTGGTGATTTAGTCAACAAGGTTATTGTACAAAGCCCATGGAAAGTAGAGGCATGTGAATGTTTATGGGCAAAGAGGGCTTAGTTTTCTTGCAAGAATTGATAAATGCTTCAGGGTGGTTTTCATTAGATTATTGGAGTCTTACAAGAATAAGCTATGTAAGACAATTGTTCAACATTCGTCTTTTTCACCACATACTCATGACAATCTTCAATTGATTTTCACACAACAAAGCCATGCCATTGTTAAAAAGTTTGTTTTTATTGGATCTAGAAGGCTTGAAGGCTTAAGTGTTGTGCCACCTTTTAAGTCTATTGCCTTTTTGGCTATCACTCAGGAGTCCAACAAGGCTTCCATAAAAACATTGAATGATCTTAACATTTTCAATTTGAGCACATGGCACATGCACCTTAACAAGTAGACTAATTACTTGAAAATACTAGGGGGCTAAAATGCAACAACTGCCCATGATCGGCTCCAGAGTTCTGATCACTTTTCCCCTTTGCCACATGGGTTCACAAATTGTCACCCAAAATCCAATTAACTTACAAGGACATGAACTTGTGTATGTGCGGCGAGGGAGAAATTAAAGAAAATCTCCACAACAAAATGCTGACTGCAACATAATGAGTACAATGATAAGCTTATGATAATTGTTGAACATGAATTATTAAACCATTACATTCATCATGGAACTTGTGTATGTGCGGCGAGGGAGAAATCAAAGAAAATCTCCACAACAAAATGTTGACTGCAACATAATGAGTACAATGATAAGCTTATGATAATTGTTGAACATGAATTATTAAACCATTACATTCATCATGGACCCTTAGAACAAAATTGACCAATCGTCAAAATAACCATGAATGCTCCAAATCTTCGGCATTGACCAAAAATCTTTTCAAGTTTTGCACCAACTCAATATACATAGGTGCCAAAATCCACATCCCAAAAGCAAACAAAATGGAAAAGAATGAGGGTTTATAATATTATTTGCCAATCACCAAAAACAAAGTACATATGCTCCCACCCTCAAAAGCACATAGGAATTAAAGAAAATATTTAAGGAGGTTTTATTATATTCTCCAATTCACAAGTATGTGTAAGCATGTTTTCAACCCAAAAACATATTGGATTTTATTTTGGTCCAATGCAAGAACATATAATCATGGGTTTGTGAAGAATCATGTTCAAGAATCACAATATCTATTCACATAAAAATGAAAATATATGAACAAAGAATACATGACCATAGATTTCAAGGCCAAAGTTTCCCATTAGAAGTGAAGGAATGTGAAGAATTCTTACATCAGTGTTGAGGAGATTCACCAGCAAATGCAAGTATTTTGGTGTTTCATTAATAGAATATTACACACTCGTTAACAATGTAGAAGATTATAAATCACAAGTCAAAGCTGTTTTAACATGGTAATAATCTAGTACCCACATTAATAGCATTAGTGTTGATTATAATATAGACATCTTCCCACCCTCCGCAAAGTCTAGTTACCCACCATCTCAAAAGCAATATATTAATCCCATAGGTTTTGACACGAGAGGGCTAATAAGTATCAATTTCTACAAAATAATTATATTGGAATATTTTTGCAAAAAAAATTGTGCTCCAAAGTTAGCATTTTGAATTCTACATTAAAAAATACAAAAGCTTCTACAATTTATGATTACATAAACTATTTTATATATCCTACACACATTTCTTCATCAAACATCACAAATTGCATCAATGTGCTTCATGTTTCAAAACTAAGATTTCATGTCCAAAATAAGACAAAAATCCACATTCCATTTTTAAGTTTTTCTTCTTCTCTTTCTATAACCCTACATTTTTACCATTTACAATCTCTCATACACAATGTGACACCTTACGAAAAAAGAATTCAAAATTTCCCTCCAAAACATAATTTACATCCTACTTAGTGATTGCCCTAATTTGATCTTTAACAAGGGCTTATGGTTTAGTGCTTAAGATTCTTAAGCTGTTTGGAGAGGTCTTAAATTCAAACCTTGTTGTTTTGATAATTGGGTTGAAATTGGTGACACTCTTGCTAATGAGAACTACCTCATTGAAAATTGATAGTTCTTTTATGTATGATAATATGAAAATTGGGGCATATATTAATTTTCTTAAAAAAAAATCAAGAATCAAAGATATTTTTAAAAGTTTATATAAGAAATGAATTTTATAGTTCTCCCAAGAAAAATAAAATTGCTCAACATTAGTATAGACTAGGATTTTGATTTTAATAAAGTTGATTGTTTGATGTTGGAACCCTTTTAAACAAAACAAGGTTATTAATGGATGAAAGGTTAGAAAGAAAAAAGAGGTCAAGGCATTAATTGTGTTGAAGTTTGTTGGTGATGACTAATTAGATAATGCTATTAATTAATAATGACCCATGTTAAACATAAAAGGCAACACTTGAGTCTTTGTAAAGTATTATTCCTAAATTTATATTGGGGAGGGGTTTATTGTTGTTAAGCAATGTCAACATTATTGGACAATATTTAAAGACTATTAAAATTATTAGCTTTGTCCCTCATTAGAGCTAAGCCAAGGCAACCCACCTGAACTTTGATTGAAGAAGGGAACTTTCATTAAAAATATACCTTTTTTAATAAAAATTTTTTTGGAATGTAGTTAGGTGGTTGCCAATGGGGAGCATGGAGTTTTGAAAAAAGAGCATGTTGAAAAATTATATTTCAATAGAGTTTACAATTTCAAGTGGTAAGGTGAGCACAATGTCATGTTTTATGTTAACCACGAAATAGGATTTTGTTCTTGAAATTTTGACCATTATGAACATTGGAATTGATTTAAAATCAATATGGAGAGATAAATAATGTAGGCATGTTTGATTTTGTGCCTAAAAGGAATCTTTTTAGGAGGCATCATAATAAGAAATCATAGTCTTTTTATCAAAAAACTCAATCAAAAAGACTTCTATTTTGGTCTTTTTACTCCCTTGTCAAATGTCATTTTGGACGTGTTGATTTTGACAAATCTTTTTTGACTATGGGGTCATGTGACATTTTGATTAATCAAAATGACTAATCGTCAATTTGACCACTAGTCAATTAAGCCATCATTAATTATGGTTTGATTTACATCATGTGTCATCATTATAAGGGGATGTTATTTCATGAGTGGGTGAGTGTGAATGATGAACCTGAATGACGAACAATATTTCATGAGTAAGAGGGAATACTTTTCAATAAATTTCGTCCATGTTAGAAAGCATATTTTTTGACATATTCTCGTGACATGGAAGAATATTCCTTGACACAATTGAATATATTTCCATGTCACCAATGTGTCCATGTGGCATCCAATGGCTTCAAATTGTTGGAATTAAAAGGGTTGCAGTGTTTGTGAATTTCCATATATTACAATAGATTAGGAACTAGACAACCTAGAGAAGGGGTCCATGCTTGATTTTTCATGAGCATTTATGACAAGATTTGCAAACAAGTTTTGTGGTTGTTGAAACAAATTCAACTATTGTGAGTTGTAGAATTGTTTTGCCATTTGTAAATTTTGAAGGTTGCTAGTCCCATGCAAGCGGTTCAATACACATCAAACATTTTTCATGATAACAATAAATACACAAATAGATTAGATAATTACAAATATGTCACTAAACACATATATTTTTACAATTGTGGATTATTTTAGGTAGGTAGTGTAGTTTCTTATGCAAGCGTAAACTAAATAATCAAAATAACCCAACTTAGAGTTTATTCATTTTTGACATGTCGTCATATCCATATTGACAAAATTTTTGTCAAACATTGCCAGATTTAGATTTGAATCCTTTTGTACATAGAAAAGAGCTAGAAAGTGTAAATGTAAAGTACCAAGCTAGCAAAGGTTGGATACTAGGCATCTTTTAATCACTTGCAATATTACAAGATATATGGGATATTGATCAAAATATTTATATTGAAATTTTTGAACATTTTACAAAAACCACCTACAGAAAATCCCTGGTCAACACACTTGACAAACAAAAAATTTAGGACATGGTTTCACTAGTAGTGTGACTACCTACTTGGATTCCAAGCGAAAAGAAAAAAGAATCAATCTTTCCATCGTAGAGGACAATGCATACAAGTGATTTGCATTTGCTTACATCAAGGAGATGGATCAATTGATGTCAGCATACAATATAGTCAATAGTGAGGAAGAGGAATCAAGATTTGCAACATACCCGAAAAAAGGAAGGATGAAAATGGATGATAAAGAAGAAACCACGCGTACCATCATAATGCAGAAAAGATGAAATGATGGACACCAATGAGGAAGAACAAACCATGCCATGGGCTACACCAATGTCAAAAATGGGTTCCAATGATGTGAACACAACACTTTTGGAGATTGATTCTATGCAATACATCTGAAGCAGAGTCTGACGATGCCATTGAAACTCACAACAACTACAATTGAAAAACCAAGTAAATAGTAGAGTTGATATGAGTATTAGTGAAATACAATTTTAAGTGACTTAAACCTTTGCAACTTGAAAGATCAAACCTAAATGTTCGATTGATTAAAGTTTGATTGGATTATGGACATTTTGAGTTGGAAACATTTTGTATATTGTTTGTAAGCATTAGTTTGTTTATGATCGTTGTCAGGAAAGTTCAAATGCTAAATTTGGGTGTAAGTTGATTTTGGATTCAAGAAATGGAAGATTGAGTTTGTTGAACAAATGTGCAAATGTTTAATTCATAAGTAAAAACACAAAGGGAAAAAACAAAAAAACAACAATACACTTAAGAAAGTTGGAACCAACAAACCATGAAAGTCAAAAAAATGAAACCTAGGAATTTTCGCACAACCAAAATCAAAACATCCACCCATCCATACAAATACATAAAGAGAACATCAATCCACCATTGGGTAGATTGACAAGGTGAAATAGTCCCTTTGCACCCATTAGAATGGGTAGCCTTTAGCTTAGCCAATTCCATCTTGGTTGAATGGCCATGGCATATCATGGCATCAATATGGAACATGATGGAGATGTCATAGAAATTTCTTGGGGACATCATTGGAACAAGAAAACTTTTTTAGTGATATATCATTTTTATTTTGGGAGAATATATATCATAATTATTTTATGTAGAAGATTATGATATGTCACGCATTTTTCTATGCTTTCAAATTTGAACAGAAATGACACCATCATGGAACACATATGTTACTGATCTTCAATGTGCTCCCATTCCGTAGATGTCAATTTGTAATCATAAATACAATGTACTTGTTCCCTATCTTGAATGTATAATATCTAAATCTTTTTGTAGAGTCCTTTTGTAATCATAGATACAATGTAATTGTTCCCTATCTTGATGAAAAAGGACAATTATATTTCTAGATCATTGTGTCCATTATTGTGGATAATGTATGGATGAAAAAAAAACAATGAAAGAATGAGTTCCTATGTTCTATTGCTAAATTATCATCCATTAGTCATATTGGTAACTAATTTATGACTAAAGCCTTTTCCACATAGGATGAATTGTTAAAGATTATGGTTGCAGTCATTGACAACTCATTTAAATAGTCATTTAGGGTTTGTAGTCATTGATGCCTCGATTGCAAAAGACAAGATTCCTTCTAATGTGCTAGCAATGCCTATGTAATTGAAGTGCACCACTTGTACCTAGCTACAACCAATGAGGAAGAACTTGGACAACAAACACATGGAGCACAAAGGTGAGAGGGGGCACTGGAAGATTGTCATTACACTACTACAACGAGAAAGCCAAGCCCAAAACCCTAACATGGGGGTGTTGTTTACAACTTTAGGGTTACACAAATAGCAGATTACCCATGCCCATCAATTTCTTTACCTTTTCTTCTAAAAGACCTAGGCCGATTGTGTTTGACAAACTTTTTTACATAAAAACCAACCAGGTTTCCTTTTCATCCAATTTAAACAAGGGTCAGATCTGTGACATTTGTCAAATGCTTGCGGAACATTCATAAGGTGGTGACATGCTTGCTCATAAGGCAACAAAGTGTTTTTTTTTATAAATTCGAGCAAGTGGACCTGCGCAGGTTTTGAATCAATTATATGCATAGAGGGTGGGGGCATATTTTCCTGGTCTCTCATCCAAATGCTGCGATCTAAATGGCTGCAGGTGCAACCAGAGATGGGCCACAACTTCTTCAGGCACCATGTCCAAAAAGACCATGACCAGCGCACACGAGTCTGAGTCCTTCAGTATTCAATGACCAGCCTATCTACCCTCGGTTGTGGTAAGACACTGCTGTGTAGATTGTGATTTCAAGTTCTCAAACATCGAAGTTGCAAATCAGGTGTGCCAAAATCAAAGCACAACCCAAAGTAAACTTAGAGCAGCCCAAGTTTTGTGCAAGCTGGTTTTCCAGACTCCATAAAGACCACCATGGCATTTTATAAACTGCGAGTGTAAACTAAAATTCCACCTTCGAATCAAATCCTGATATTACAGACTTGGACTTGAGCAGATGTATGGAAAACCCATTCTAATTTTCGCATGACAAAAGTCCTGATATTGGCACCAGCAGCAAATATGCATATAATTGACTCAAAACCCACACAAAGTAATCTTTGCAAGAAATAAGCCCTGTCAGATAATATTGCACAAGGAGTATAGCATTGCATTGCATATAATCAGATTCAGAACCCATACAGATTCTTGCAAGACAAAGTCATTGAGCTAGAAGAAGCATGGCAGAAACCAGTGATTTCCACCACCAACACAATTTTATTGAGTCCAGAATTTTGTAGAACAAAATCTGTTAAAAAGTCTGAAATAGTTCACTTCACAACATGAGATTTTCACATCTGCAAAGCAGGTGTCAACGTGGCTACATACAAGTTCACCACACCCAATTCTTCCTCTGTTCAAACATCATGTGTGCAGAAGAAGAAGAAGAAGACCCACGTTTAGGTTTTAGGGTTGCATATTCATTGCATTCTTCTGAAGTCAAAGACAATCATCAGATCACATTTGATGACATCATTGCATTCTTCAGAGCCTCTGAGATT